>JAEEGJ010026649.1_pt1 | contig 11689 bp, 6 predicted proteins | sample 8958761 | NCBI WGS metagenome assembly JAEEGJ01 (sample SAMN16246546, study PRJNA631951) | gut metagenome | biome: gut microbiome; feature: rumen; material: RS-attached | host: Bos | place: Iran: Karaj | collected 2018-10
CTGAATGCCAGAGAAGGAGAGAAGGAGCAGCAGACGGTCGTGAAACTCAGCGGCCTCCTGTTTGCCGCCGCGTTTGTCGTGGCGGGCCTCAATTGGCGTTTTGGCTGGTGCGTGCTGCCGGACTGGGCCGTTTGGGTATCGGCAGGACTGTTCCTGGTCTGCTATCTGCTCTACGCGGAGGTTTTGCGTGAAAACACTTACCTGTCCCGGACCATCGAGGTGCAGGAAAATCAGAAGGTCATCGACACGGGGCTTTATGGAGCCGTCCGGCATCCGATGTACATGGCCACGACCGTCCTGTTCCTGGCCATGCCGCTGGTGCTGGCCTCTCCCCTCTCTTTCCTTATTATGCTGCTGTATATTCCGCTGATCGCCAAACGGATCAAGAATGAGGAGATGGTCCTGGAAGAAGGGCTGGAGGGCTACAAGGAATACAAGCAGAAGGTGAGGTACAAAGTGATCCCGTTCATCTGGTAAATCTCCCTTCGAAGCCCGTCCGGGGGCTCAGCAAGCATTGAACCAGCAGCCGATTTCCTTGATGCGACCGTTTTCGTCCAGGATGAAGTGCCCGTAAACTTCCATATTCTCAAACCAGTAGTCATACCTGGACGGATCCTTCTCATCCTGCCGGAGGACCACTCCTTTCTTGCATTTCATGTTCAGCTTTCGTCCCACCCGCAGACCCCCTTTGAACATATCGGCGGCGACGAGAAAACGAGGGGAAACGATCGTGTAATCACCCAGGCATCCGTCCTCGAAACACAGAACGTCACCGTTGGTCAAGGTGACCTCGAAGAGATGCCCCCCCTGGCATTCGTCATAGCTTTCCTCATACGACGCAACCTCTCCAAAGGTCCATTCAATGCATTCGAGGGCGGTCTCACGCCGTTCCTTCGGCATATTGATATGTGCGCCCGTTTCCGGGTCCCAGTCAATGTCGAAGTTTGCAGGAAGGCCGGTGCTGAACACCTTGCCTCCATACCGGACCTCTCCGACGGACTGCGCCCGCAGGAGAACCGGAAGAAGGAGAAGAAGAATCGTGACAGTGCGTTTCATAAAAGGTTGGTTGTCCTCAAGCCATCTTGCAATTATCTCGCCACAGACCCGGTCTTTTTTCCCGACTTTTTTAACTTTGTATGAATTACTCATCCAGATGACTGCGATTATGAAAAGATTCGTCCTTTTGTCCCTGCTGGTTTTCGCCGCGATCGCGGCATCGGCCCAGACCAAGAAGGTCTCCATCCTCGGAGACTCCTATTCCACATTCCAAGGCTGCAACCCCGAGGGGTACGCGCCTTTCTACCCGGACGCCCACAACGACGTCAAGGAGGTGGAACAGACCTGGTGGAGCCTGTTCATCCAGGCGAAAGGCTATGAGCTGGACAAGAACAATTCCTGGGGTGGCACCACCATCTGCGGCACCGGGTATTTCCACCGGGACGTCTTCAACTCGTATTTCATCTCCCGCATCGACATGCTGGGAGACCCCGACATCATCTTCGTGTTCGGCGGCACCAACGACGCCTGGGCCCGGGCGCCGCTGGGCGAATACCAGTATTCCGATTGGACCAAGGACGACTGCAAGAGCTTCCGTCCCGCCCTCGCCTGCCTGCTCTACACCCTGCAGAAACGCTATCCGAAGGCGCAGGTATATTCCATCCTGAACTCAGAGCTGCAGGAAGAGGTCAACGAGTCGATGCGGACGGTCTGTCAGCACTACAACGTCCCCCTCATCGAGCTCCACGACATCGAAAAGCAGAACGGCCATCCGTCCATCAACGGGATGAAAAGCATCTGCGAACAGCTGGTCCAGGCGATTCCGTAGGATCCTACAGCAGCCGGGAGAGGTCCTTCTCTTCGATGACGCTGAGGCCGTTGGAGGCGATGACCTCCGCGGCCTTTTCGGCGTTGTCCGTACGGAAGATGAGGACGCCCTTTCCGTTCAGCAGGAAGGAATACAGGTAGGTGATGCTGATCCCTTCGCCGGCGAAGATCTCGATGGCGTCGGCGGCCTTGCCGGGACGGTCGTCGAGCTCGACGGCGAAAACCTCGCACAGCGAGACGGCGACGCCGGCCTCTTTGAGAACGCGGCAAGCCTTTTCAGGCTCGGAGCAGATGATGCGGAAGATGCCGAAGTCGGCGGTGTCGGCGATGGTGGAGGCGATCAGCTGGATACTCTCCTGCTTGAGCAGCCGGAGCACCCGGACGAGGGCGCCGGACTTGTTCTCGATGAAGACGGATAATTGATGGACGGTCATGGTTATGTGGCTGTTTTAATACTTCTTTCTGGTGTCGACGACCCGGACGGCCTTGCCCTCGCTCTTGGGCAGAGTGTTCTTGGGAACGAGACGGACCCGGGGCGTGATGAGGATCTCGTCGCGGAGCTGGCGGGTGATCTCCCGAGTGAGCGCCTGGAGCTTGCTGTAGTCGTCGATGAACAGGTCTTTCATCTCCACGTCGACAGTCATCGCGTCGTTGTCGTCCACCGTCTCGAGGGTGATGAGGTAGTCGGAGGCGAGCTCCTGGAACTGCATCAGGATGGTCTCGATCTGGATCGGGAAGATGTTGACACCCTTGAGGATGATCATGTCGTCGCTGCGGCCCTTCATGCGGTCGAGGCGGAGGTGGTGACGTCCGCAGGGGCACTCGCCCGGCAGGATGCGGGTGAGGTCGCGCGTCCGGTAGCGGAGCAGCGGCATCGCCTCCCGCTTGAGCGTCGTGAGCACGAGCTCGCCGACCTCGCCGTCCGGAACAGGCTCGAGGGTGTCGGGGTCAACAATCTCGACGATGTAGTAGTCCTCCCAGATATGCATGCCGTTCTGCTCGGGGCACTCGAAGGCGACGCCGGGGCCGCACATCTCCGACATGCCGAAGGAGTTGTAGGCCTTGACGCCGAGCATGTTCTCGATGCGCTTGCGGGTATCCTCGGAATGCGGCTCGGCGCCGATCACGAGGGTGCGGAGCTTGGTGTCCCTGCGGGGGTCGATGCCCTTCTCGCACATCACCTCATACAGACGGGCGGCATAGGAAGGGATGGCGTGCACGACGGTGGTGCCGAAGTCCGTGAAGAACTTGAGCTGGCGGAGGGTGTTGCCAGCGGCGGCGGGGACGGTGAGCATGCCGACCTTCTCGGCGCCGTACTGGAAGCCGAGGCCGCCGGTGAACATGCCGTAGCCGGAAGTGTTCTGGAACACGTCCTCCGGACGGCAGCCCACCATCCACAGGCAGCGGGCGACGGCATTGGCCCATTCTTCCAGGTCCTTCTGCGTATGCAGGATGACGGTGGGATTCCCGGTAGTGCCGCTGGAAGAGTGCAGGCGCACGCACTGGTCAAGCGGGACCGCGGCCATACCGAAAGGATAGGTTTCGCGCAGGTCCTGCTTGGTGGTGAACGGAATCTTCTTGAGGTCATCAAGCGTCTGGATATCCGAAGGGGTCAGCCCGGCCTGGCGGAAACGCTCCTTGTAGAAAGGCGAATCCATGCAATGCTTGACCGTGGCTTTTAGCCGCTCGAGCTGATAGGCCTCGATCTCCGAGCGGGTGAATGACTCCTCGGGATTGAAGAACTTCTGGTAAGACATAGAGATGGTGTTAAGTTGTTTTTTACCTGTTTCCTTGTTTCAAGGATACAAAGGTCGGAAAAACATTGAGTTTCGGCAAGAGCAAACGACAATTAGTTTCAATCCTTGCTCTTCCGGTGCAGGTCGGAGGGCGTGGCGTCGAATTCCTTGGTGAAGCACCGGGTGAAGTACTTCGGATCGTTGAAGCCCACCTCGTAGGCGATCTCGGAGATGTTCATGTCCGCGTTGGTCCCGTTGCAGATCATCTCCTTCGCGACATTCAGCCGGTAGGTGCGGATGAACTGCGCGATGGACAGGCCGAACCCCTGCTGGATCTTCTCGTTGAGGAGGCTGCGGGTCATGCCCAGGGCGTCGGCGAGCTGGTAGACGTCCAGCTCGGGGTCCTTGTAGAGCTTCTGGATGGCCTCCAGGAGCCGCGCGGAGAAGTCGTCGTCGCGGCTGGTGGAGGTGCTGGACAGGAGGGTGTGGTTGCTCGCGATCATCTCGTTCTGTTTCTGCAGCAGCGCATTCTGCTCCGCGAGGGCCTCCGCTTTGCGCTCCAGCTCTTCCTTCTGCTCTTTCAGCTCCTTCATTTGCCGGTCCACTTCCTGCTGCAGGAGGTCCTTTTTCCGGCTGATGGAGCGCGTGTACCAGCGCACAAACAGATATATCAAGCACGCGAAGAGCAGCAAGGCCAGCAGGCGGAACCACCAGCGATTGTATACGACCGGCTTGACGACAAGCGACTTTTCGTCCTGGGACAGGACCTTCCCGTGCTTGTCCACGGCCCGGACCTGGACCTTGTACTTCCCGCCGGGGATGTGGCCGAACTTCACGTGCTTGTCAGTTCCGAAGACCGGAGACCATTTCTTGTCCATCGGCAGAATCCGGGTCTCATAGGAGATGTCGGACCGGGCGTCGTAGGAGAGGTCGGCGAACTTCAGGGTGAAGTCGTTGTCTTTCTCATCCTTTTCGATGGTGCCGGAGAGCGCGAGGCTGTGGAACGCGTCCTTCGAATAGTATCCCGAGATCACGACCTTGGGCAGATTGTCCGATTCGTTCGAACCGTAGCTGGACCGCAGGATGCTGAAACCGCCCTCTTTCTGGCCGATGTAGAGGGTCCCTTCCCGGCCCTTGGCGACGCTGTTCTCGCAGAAGGACATGGACTTGAGCCCATCGTTGCGGCCGTAACTGGTGAGTTCGCCCGTCTGCGTATCCAGTCGCGAGAGGCCGTTCTCGGTCGTGATCCAGAGGTACATCCCGTCCAGCAAGAGGCCGTTAATCTGGTTGTCAGCGAGGCCGTCCTCCTCAGAATAGACGGTGATGTCCGGATCCTCGGCCTGGCAGTTGTCCAGCCGGTAGAGGCCGCTTCCGTAGGTCCCGGCCCAGATGCTGTCGCCGTCCGGCACAAGGGCCATACTCATCGGGAAGCCTTCAATCGTCCTGACTTCCAGGGTTTCAAGATCGATAATGCGCAGCCCCTCGATGCTGCTCACCCACAATTTGTCGCCCACCCGGCAGGCGCCCAGACAACCGGGGATCCTGGGGGTGAACTCCGCAAAAGCGGAGCGCCGGAGGTCATAATAACACAACGCATTGCGGGCCACCAGCCAGATGTAGTCATTGACCGGATCGTACACCATCCCGAGGATGACATTAATGTTCCGGGCGATTTCCGACTTGGACCCTTCCGGGACGCGGACGATGTCAGGGCTGGACAGGTCGATAAAATTCAGGTGTCCGTCCACGGAGCCCATCCAGAGTCTCCCCTGCCCGTCCTCGCAGAAGGCCGTGACGGAATTGTCCGCGAGCGCGGAGTTCTCCGTATTGTAGTTCCGGAACTTCAGGTCGCCCACTTGCCGGCACACGCCAAATCCCGTCGCAGCGAGCCACAGGGCGTCGTGACTGTCGATGAAAAGCGCGCGGATGGGCGTCGTCGGAATCGGGGTAGAGGTGGTCTCGATGCGGGAGATGTTCGTGAGCTTCAGGCTTTTTTTCTGCAGAATCACGAGCCCTTCCGCTTCCAGACCCACCCAGATTTGCCGGCCGCGGGTGGCGAGGCTCCGCACGATTTCACCCGGAAGAATCTGGTTCCCGTAGTCATTGGCCCGGGAACCGTAGGTGTCGAAAGAATGCCGGGCGGGATTGTAAATGCTCACGCCGCCCAGGGTGCCGATGACGATTTCGTTGTCCTCCGTCAGGCACAGGCCGGTGATTTCGTCGTTGGGGAGGGAGTGAGGGTTGGCATCGGAATGTTGGTAGCAGGTTTTCTGGCCGGAGTTGAGGTCCACCCGGTAAAGCCCGTTCCGGGTTCCGATCCATACTTCATTGCCCGCGCGCAGGAAAGCGGTGGCGCGATTGTCCTCGCCGATGAACAGGTCGGGGAGAATCTCAGATTTAGTAAGGCCTTTGCCTTCGATGGGCCTTACCTTATAAAAACGGCCGCCCAAGGTGATCCACACGGAGCCGTCCTGCTCCACGTCGCCGGCCTTAGGCATCAGGTTGTCGTTGGCTACATTGCATTGCAGGGAATCCACCAGGATGCGGGTGCCGTTGTCGGCGAAACCAATGCGGAAAAGATAGTCGCCGGAGGTGAACCAGATGCATCCCTTGTCATCACTACGCATCGCCTGCGGAGAATGCGCACGGCGCCAGGCCTTGGACATCCCGGGCAGGTCGCCCAGCGGGGTGAGCGTTTTCAAGTCCATCGCTTCGAGGGTCGCGCCGGGAATCCAGAGTCGGCCGTAGTTGTCCTCGCGACATTGGCGGACGATGTCGCCGATGGTGGAGGCCCCGGTCTTGCTCGAGAACGGGAGGACGGAGTCGCCGTCGTAGCGGACAAGGCCTCCGCCGAAGGTGCCGATCCACGCGTACCCCTGGTCGTCGAAGTAGATACCGTTAATATCCTGGTCGGGCAGTCCGTTTTCGCGGGTGAGGCGGTTCAGGACCATATAATCCTCGGCTTCCGTCTGGGCGAAGAGGCCGCAAGGCAGAAGCAGCGTGATACACGCCACAAGAATAAAATCCACCCGCCTTGAAATTTTTTCCACCATTTTACATATTTTTTCCACCATGACTACGGGCAAAGATATGTATTTTTGTCAAAACGACCAAAACAAACAACCAACAAAATACTGATTTATGAAATTAACCAACGCTCTCCGCTGCCTTTTCCTTTCAGGAATGGTGATGTTTTTCGGGGTGGAAACTTTTGCCCAGAATGTCACCGTGAAAGGAAAAGTGTCCGACTCGAATGGTGAACCGATCATCGGTGTCACTGTCATGCTCAACGGCAACAACACTGTTGGAAGCCTCACGGACGCGAACGGTAACTACTCCATCACCGTTCCGGCCAACTCTACGCTTTCGTTCTCCTGCGTCGGCTTTGCGACCCAGGAAGAGCAGCTGAACGGACGCAACGTGATCAACGTCGTGCTCCAGGAAGACACCGAGTTCCTCGATGAGACGGTCGTCATCGGTTACGGTACGCAGAAGAAGCGTCTCCTCACGGGCGCGACCATCAACATCACCGGTGACGAGATCCAGAAGCAGAGCACGACCAATGCGCTCGGCGCCCTGTACAGCTCCGTCCCGGGTGTGAACATCGTCCAGTCCAGTGGTGGTCCGGGCGCCGGGTACAACATCACGGTCCGTGGTATCGGCACCACCGGTTCCGCGAGCCCGCTCGTCGTTATCGACGGCGTGGCCGGCGGTCACCTGGAGGACCTGAACCCCGCTGACATCGAGTCCATCGACATCCTGAAGGATGCCGCCTCCGCGGCCATCTACGGCGCCCGTGCGGCGAACGGCGTTGTCCTCGTGACCACCCGCCAGGGCAAGATCGGCGAGAAGAAGGCGACGGTTACCTTCGATGCATACACGGGCTTCCAGCAGCCGAACACCAACGGCGTGCACGGGGTTACCGCTTCGGAGTACCTGGACCTGGTCAGCAGGGCCGGCTTGCATGAGTTCGACAACATCGAACAGTTAATGCCTGTTCAGATGCAGTGGATCCGCGATGGCAAGTGGAACGGTACCGACTGGTTCACCGAGTCCATCAACAAGAACGCTCCCAACAACAACATGGTGGTGGGCGTGACCGGCGGCGGCGACTCCGTCCGCTACTCCTTCAGCTTCTCCAAGTCCTATCAGGAAGGTACCCTGGGCGTGCCCAAGGTTACTTATTATGATAGAACGACCGTACGCGCGAACACGGACTTCACCGTCCTGAAGAAGAACAACCGCGATGTCATCAAGCTCGGCGAGAATGTGACCGTTTCCATCACGGACTCCCGCGGCATGAGCACCGGCGGCCGTGGCAGCGACGTTTCCAACCTGCTCACGAAAACTCCGCTCCTCCCGGCCTACGACCTGGATGGTTCCATCTATACCTATGACAAGCAGGTGCGCGACAACTGGGATGCGCGCGACAACGAAGTGAACCTCCTGCAGGAGCGCGAAATGAAAGAAAGCGAAGGCAAGGGCGTCCGCGTCCAGGGCAATGTCTACCTGGAGGTGAGCCCCATCCGGGAACTGCGGTTCCGCACGGCTTTCGGTTTCCGCGCCAATACCAATTATTCCCGTTCCTATACGCCAATCTATCAGCTGACGGCATCCGAGTACAAAGACTATGACAGCGTGAGCCAGAGCGCCAGCGTCTCCACCAACTGGACTTGGGAACTGACCGCGAACTATCGCAAGACCTTCGCCAAGGCCCACACCGTCGAAGCCCTCGCCGGTACTTCTATCGAAGCGACGGGCTGGGGCATGAACCTCAGCGGCACCCGTTCCGCCACCAAATTCGGGACTTGGGAGTCCGCCAACCTCGGTTCGGTGGAAGGCGCCCTGACGAGCGACGAGCACGCGTCGATGAACGGTGGCAACACCATCCCCTACAACAGCCTGCTCTCCTTCTTCGGCCGTGTCAACTATAGCTACAAGGACAAATATCTGCTGACGGCCATCGTCCGTTCCGACGGTTCCTGCAACTTCGCCAAGGGCCACCGCTGGGGTGTCTTCCCGTCCGTTTCCGCGGGTTGGGTGATCTCCTCCGAGCCTTGGATGGCGTTCGCCAAGGATTGGCTCAGCTTCTTCAAGATCCGCGGCAGCTGGGGTCAGAACGGTAACTGCCGCATCGACAACTTCCAGTACACCGGTACGATCTCGCTGAGTGGCCAGTATGACTTCTCCTACGAGCAGACGAACCCGGTCTCTGCCGCCTATCCCGACAAGATTCCGAACTCCAAGCTCTCCTGGGAAACCTCCGAGCAGCTCGCCATCGGTTTCGACTCCCGCTATTTCCGGAGCCGCCTGGGCGTCATCTTCGACTGGTACCGGAAAGATACCAAGGACTGGCTGGTGACTCCTCCTTCCATGGGTATCCTCGGCGCGAGCGCCGCGTCCATCAACGGCGGCGCCGTGCGCAACTCCGGCGTGGAGCTCAGCTTCACCTGGAACGACAAGATCGGCGACCTCCGCTACAGCGTAGGCCTCAACGGTTCCTACAACAAGAACAAGGTCCTCTACATCAACAACGCCGATGGCATGATCCACGGTGAGAAGAAGATCATCTCCGAGAACGTGGCGAAGGAAGACGGCTTCCGCGCCGAGCCCGGCAAGCCGATCGGCTACTTCCTGGGTATGGCCAGCGAGGGCATCTTCCAGAACCAGGCCCAGATCGACGAGTACAACGCCAAGGGTTATCTCTTCATGAACGGTTACGAGAACGCCCAGCCGGGTGACGTCATCTGGATCAACCAGAACGACGACGACAAGTACGACGAGAAGGACTGCGTCGAGATCGGTAACCCGCACCCGGACGTCACGATGGGCTTCAGCATCAGCCTGCAGTGGAAGGGTGTCGACTTCAGCATCAACGGTTCCGGCGCCTTCGGCCAGCAGGTGATGCAGAGCTACCGCCAGTTCGCCCTCCAGGACCTCCAGAGCTTCACCAACAACCTGGTCGCCCGTTACTGGACCGGCGAAGGCTCCACCAACAAGTTCCCGCGCTACTCCTCCGGTTCGCACAACAACTTCAAGTGCAACAGCTACAACAGCGATATCTTCATCCAGAACGCCGACTACGTCAAGATCCGCAACATCACCTTGGGTTACGACTTCAAGCAGGTGTTCAAGCGCCTCCCGTTCCAGATGCTCCGCGTTTTCGTGACCGGACAGAACCTCTTCACTTTCACCGGATATGACGGCATGGATCCGGAAGTCGGTACCGGCGCCCCCGGTTACAGCTGGTCTTCCGGTATCGACACCGGCTTCTATCCTTCTCCTAAGGTCTACATGGCCGGCGTCAGCATCAAATTCTAATTCCGAAAGCATATGAAAAAGATTATATTCATCCTGATCTCCTGCATCCTCGCCGTTGTCAGCTGCGACAAGATCGACAGCCTGCTGGATACGAAGAACTATCAGAAAGCTGACACCTCTTCCTTCCCCCAGACCGAGAAGGATGCCGAGCAGCTGGTCAACTCGGCCTACTCCACGATGCATTCCCTGTACGGCGGCAGTATCTTCCGGATCAACCTGTTCCGCCGCATGATCGCCAGTGACGACCTGTACGGCGGCGGTTCCACGAGCTCCAAGGAAACGACCGCGGCGGACCGCCTGCTCACCCCGTCGATGGACGAGGACAACTCCCCGTGGAAGAGCTACTACAACGGCCTGTTCCGCTGCAACTTCGCCCTGGAAGCCATCTCCGCGATGGATGACGACAAGTTTACGGGCGACAACAAGAACTGGTACCTGGGCCAGGCGCACTTCATGCGCGCTTTCTGGCTCTGGGAACTCGCCGAGCGGTACGAGACCTTCCCGCTGACGCTGACGACCGAAGTGGAGAACATGCCCAAGGCCTCGGTGGACGAGATTTACAAGGCGATCGGCGACGATCTCGTCGAGGCCATCAACCTGATCCCTGCGAAGTACGGCTACTCCCGGGACAACAACCTGGCCGGCCGTGCCACCAAGTATGCCGCCGAGGCGCTGATGGGCCGTGTGTGGCTGTTCTACACGGGCTTCTACAAGAAATCCGACATGGTGGGCATCACCAAGTCCCAGGTGATCGCCTGGCTGGAGGACTGCGCGAACACCAGCGTCTCCAAATTCGACCTGGAGGACGACCAGCGCGAAATCTGGATGTACGCCAACGAATGGTCCAGCGGTTTCAAGTATGATACCGACTTCGATACCTGGGCCAGCCACGAGAATCTGCACTGGGTGGGCAACCACAGCAAGGAGACCGTCTGGGGCGTCCATTTCTCGTACACCGGCAACGGCTACAACCGCCTCCCGGAATGGCTTGGCTTCCGTAATTCCTCCCAGACCCCGAACAAGGACAGCTATCCTTACTCTGCCGGCGGCAACGGTAACGCATCCGTGAACCCCAAGTTCGTGCAGGAGTGGTTCGAGGATAAGGATTACGGCCCCACTGACAAGCGTTTCTACGGTACCATCCTGACCACCAACGAAGCGAAGATCCGGAAGGTTTATCCCTGGTATGGGGACGCCTATGTGGAACTCCCCAACTTCAAGGGCCACGACTCCAAGGAGATTGAGAGAACCCTCTTCTATACCAAGAAGTATCAGGCCATGGCGGCCTATGACGACGGCACAAAGTCGAATCTGCTCAGAAACTTCTTCAACAAAGTCAACGGCGCAATCGACAACCATGCCAAGAGAGGCAACAAGTGCGACGCCATCTACATCCGCTTTGCCGATGTGCTGCTGATGCTGGATGAGCTGAAGGAGACCACCACCGGCATGAACCGCCTCCGCGCCCGCGCCGGCCTGGCCCCGTACAGCGGCTACACCTTCGAACGTCTCCAGAAGGAGCGCCGTTACGAGTTCGCGACGGAAGGCATGCGTTTCAACGACCTTCGCCGCTGGTATCCCGAAAAAGCCGGTGAAATCATCCAGCAGAACCAGGATGGCGGCTATATCGAGTTCAAGGGAAAGCCGACGACCTATCAGGAGCTTCCGGGCCGCTCCTTCGCCCAGCGGTATGCGCTCACCCGCGGTTTCTGGATGATCCCGCAGGAGCAGATCGGCCTCCAGGAGGGCATGCTCACGCAGAACAAGGGCTTCGAAGACCAGGACAACTACCTCTTCGTCGACGGAGA
>JAEEGJ010026652.1_pt1 | contig 11689 bp, 12 predicted proteins | sample 8958761 | NCBI WGS metagenome assembly JAEEGJ01 (sample SAMN16246546, study PRJNA631951) | gut metagenome | biome: gut microbiome; feature: rumen; material: RS-attached | host: Bos | place: Iran: Karaj | collected 2018-10
CATTGTGAAGCGTCGCTCACATTTGAAACCGGGAAAGTCCCGTCCCCGGTATCGCTGCAGCTCAGAACACAAGGTAAGACAGCGTATACATGGGAGCGAGGGAATAAACTCCGAAAGCGGCGGCGCCGAAGGCGATGAAGAGCAGCGGGTTCAGCCAGAGATCGCGGACGAGGTCCTTTTTGACGCGGTAGCGCCCCGTCTGCGGGTCGTACCGGACGGGTACGGCGTCGCCGGGCTTGTAGCGCGAGTTCCCCATCTCCATCCTCATGCAGCGGATGCGGGTCTCGACGGTCTCTGATCCGCGCTCTATCGTGAAGGCGTAGGTGTACCTGCGCGATTTGCCGGAGGCGCGGTAATTATCGAGCTCGCCGACGGTCCCGATGAGGAGCTCCTTTTTGCGCCATTTGAGGAAGCGGCCCAGCGCTGCGAGCGATCTGATGAAGAATATCGCCGTCGGAATGAGCAGAATGATAGCAAAATACAAGGCGCGCCACGCTCCTTTCATCATAATAAGATGATAGCATTTCCGCGGCGGCGGTCAACCCCTATCGCACGAAAGCGTCGTTTTCGGGCGTGAAACGTCGTTTCAGGGGCATGAAATGACAATCCGTCACGCAAACCGGCGAAGCATTTGCGCGACGGAAAGGAGGAGCGACGGAGCGAATGAGCGATGGCGTTTAACAAAAAACGCCGTCGCGAACGATACGAAGTCCGCGACGACGTGGTGGAGACTGCGCGACTCGAACGCGCGACCTCATGCGTGTGAAGCATGCGCTCTAACCTGCTGAGCTAAGCCTCCGTTGTGGTGACCCGTACGGGATTCGAACCCATGTTACCGCCGTGAAAGGGCGGTGTCTTAACCACTTGACCAACGGGCCAAAAAAACGGTCTGCATCCTGCAGGCCGGTTTGATTTCCCCATAGGCCCGAGGGCCTATGGGGAAGATGGTAGCGGCGACTGGATTCGAACCGGTGACACTGCGGGTATGAACCGCATGCTCTAGCCAACTGAGCTACGCCGCCATAGCTTGGCTATTATACAATCACCGCCTGCGCTTGTCAAGCGAAATCTTTGCAAAAAATCCGCCCGGCACGCACGCCGCGAGAAGCGGCAGCGCGATGAGGGAGTAGCGCCCGGCCGCCTCGCTGAGAAGGAACATGCACGCGAAGCCGAGAACGCCCAGCAGGCAGACGAGCTCCGGAGCCGTCCCGCCGCGCTTGACGCGTAGCGCGGCCGCCGCCGCGAAGAGCAGCAAAAGCGCCGCGAAATACCCGTTGCAGAGCGCGACCTGCGCCTTCAGCAGCTTCCCGGAGAGCAGCGCGTTTTCCCGCGCGGAGTACATGATGAGATAATCCAGCACCGAGGCCTGATTGCCCCACGTATGGGCGGATTTGACCGCCATGAGCTTCACCGTCCCGACCGGGCCGAGGGCTTTGTAGCGCGAGACGACGACGCTTCTTATCTGCCTGTCGGCGGCCCTGAAGTCGCCGGACTCGACGGCGGAGTAAAACAGCGCCGAGTCCTCCGCGTTCCACGCCCCGGAGGCTTCCGCGTTCGAGCCGGCGAGCAGCGTGAAGGAATTGGAGCTGCGGGCGACGGGCCTTTCCAAAATGCTCTCCGCGCCGAGCAGCGAGAGCTGCCGCCCGCCTATGAGCACGACGAGCAGGGCCAGCAGCAGCGCGAGCGCTCGGCCGAAGGCGGGCCGCTTTTTCGCGTCGGCAGCCAGCCACGCCAGCACGACCGCGACGACGGGGACTATCGCGACCGGCCTTATGAGCTCCAGCGCGAGCAGGCAGACGCCGAGCACGGCCCCGCGCGCGAGCATGACCGGGACGGGCTTCGGGCCCGCCTTATAAAACCGCGCGAGCAGGAACAGGACGAGGGAAAGCAGCGCGAGAGCGAGGTGCTCCCCGCAGCAGAGGGGCGCATAGAGCGCGGCGGAGGGGCAGAGCGCGAAGATGAGCGCGCCGAAAAGGCCAGCCTTCGCCCCGCGCAGGGTCTTCACGGCGCCGAAGATGAGCAGAGCCGTGACGGCGCTGAGGACGAGGCCGCAGACCTGATAGACGGCGACGGACGCGCCGAAGACGCGGAACGGGACCGACAGCGCCTCCGAGAACCACAGCATATGCGGGAAGAGATGCGCGGAATTCTTGATGAGCGCCGTCCCGCCGGCGAAGCACTCGGCGAGGCGGAAATACGTCCCGAAATCGTGGACCGGCGCCGTCACGACGGGAAACGCCAGCACGGCGGCGACCCTCGGGACGAGCGTCAGCGCGAGGACGATCAGCGCGGCGGCGAGCGGCTTAGGCTCGCGGGCCTTCCCTATCGCGAACGCGGCGGCCACGCCGACTATGACGAGCACGGCCGCGGCGGCGAGCACGAGCCAGCCGCCGGAAACGCAGGCCATGACCGACAGGGCGAGCCCCGCCGCGGCCGCTATGACGCAGAATATCCTGGTCAAAACTCCGTCCATGCTTCCTCCGGATACAGTCGGACGCGCCGCATTCGCGGAATGCGGCGCGCCCGGTCGTTTTTCATCAGGTATCGTACAGCAGCGCGAGGTCGCGGTCGTCGTCCAGACGCGCGATCGCCTCTGTGATGTTGCGCACGTTCGTGCGGTATACGTAGTAGCGCTGCTGCCCGTCGACAACGGCGCAGTACTGGCGGTCGTTGAGCCTGTAGAGCTTGAGCTCGCGCTGCCCGCCGTCCACCAGCTTGAGGCGGACGGTTATCTCAGCCTCGCCGAGCGCGACGTCGTCGCTTACGGTGCCTATCTCGCGCAGGTTCAGCGTACGGGCGTAGAGCCTCTTGGTGTTCTGCTCGCCGAGATCCTTGCCGTCGAGCGCGCCGAAGACGTGGACCGCCTCGGTGTTGGCGTCGGTTATATAATCCTCGAAGGTGAAGTCGACGCGGCGCACGTTGCCCTCATACTCATACTCGATGGTCCGGACCGTATGGATCTCCTGGACCCAGATGGTGCGGTTGACGAGGGTCATGTAGTCGATATCGATGGGCTCGAAGCCGCTGTTTCTGTATTCGAGGACGGTCAGCTTGTCTATCGCGCCGGCCTTGAAGTCCTCATACTGCTTGGTAATGGCGCAGAAATAGACGTTGGAGTCCGTCGAGCCGACCATGATGTCGCTGGTGTTGCCTTCGACGTCCTGAAGGCGGACGCGGGCGGGCCTGTCGAGCCCGAAGTCGGCGAGACGGTCGGCCTCGATGTCGCCGTATACCCTCGAGAAGGCTATCGTCGCGACCTTGTCGAGGACGTTCTCGCGGATGTTCATATCCACGGCGGAGGAGAGGACGGGCTGGAGCAGCATATAGTTGCTCATGGCCTTGTTGCCCTCCATGTCATAGGTCGGGTCGGCGACTATCTCGATGGGGGTCCCGTCGCGCTTTTCGATATAAACGTAGTTTATCTTCTCGTATATCTCGTCGCCGTCATAGACGGGGAAGGAATCTATCTGCCTGTATTCGACGATGTCGCGGGCGATGAGGCCGCCCAGATACGAGCCGACCATATAGACCGTATTGTCGCCGGTCACCATGGCGTAGGCGTATTTGTCTATGGTCGGGTTTCCGAGGCTCAGCTCGAGCGTCTTGTCGGAATACTCCATGCGGATGCGGAAGTAGGGGTGATCGAGCCCGTAGATCGAGAGGTCCTTCGGGTCGGTCTCGACGGTCCCCATGGAGGTCAGCGTCGAGAGCGTGAACATCATGCTGCGGAACTTGCTGGTGTTCCACTCGAAGTAGTAGGCCTCGGGCGTCACCTCATAATGGAGCTTGCCCTTCTCGTCGCGCACGAACTGCACGTCGAGCTCCTCGCCGTTGTTCCAGAACCAATGCATGCTGCGGAGGTCGTTGCCGTCCTCCTTGATGATGTAGACGGCGGGCTCCTCGGTCGGCTCGTCGGTATTCGTCGGCTCGACCTGCTGCTTCGGGAAGACGACCATGACGATGACCAGCAGCAGCGCTATGACGACGGCAACGCCGCCGACGATGACGATGCGCTTGATCCCTTTGGTCATTACAGATGCCTCCTCCTTGCCCAGACGATGACGCCGGCGGCGATGATGATCAGGGGGATGCCGACGACCACGACCCAGAAGACGAGCCTGCCCTGCCAGGAGAGGATCGTCAGAGCCTTGGATTCGAAGTTCTTATCTGCGATGATGACGGCGTCGGTATACTCGCTGACGTAGTTGAGCGCGGCGGTGAGCCACGTGCCGTTGAGGAATTCCGGAGCCGAGAGGATGGAATCGGTTATCATGCCGGTCGAGCAGAAGAGGATGTCGGCGCGGGTATAGTTGAGGTTCTTGTCGGAGGCTATCTTCTCGGCCAGCACGCACATATTGAACGGGCCGACGGTATCGCCTTCGGACTGATCGGTCCCGGCTATGGTGTCCTCGACGCTCTTGGCATAGCTCGTGGGAGAGCTGACGAGCAGCGGGTGGACGTCGATGCCGGCCTTCTGCGTCCCCGTTACGCGGATGGGCTTGCAGGCGGGGATCATGCAGAAGCGGTTCTGGATGTTGATCGTATCGGAGATGCCCTCGAACCAGACCGTCGTCGGGACGACGTACATCGGGTATCCGGAGAGGGACTGCGAGGAATCGAGGATTATCTCGCCGTCATATTTGACGCCCCACTCCTCGAACAGCAGCGAGAGGTTCGTCATCGGGTCGAGAGTGTTCGGGTTCATGGAGACTATCATCTTGCCGCCCTTGTCGAGGAAGGCGGAGAGCTTGTCGACCTCCTCGGCGCTGTAGTCATAAAGCGGAGAGGAGATGATGAGCATGGTGCAGTCCTCGGGGATCTCCTCGCGGGCGAGGATGAAGGAGTCGACCTCGTAGTTGGAGTAGGTCAGAAGGCCGGTCAGTTCGTCGAGGCCGTAGTCCTCGTTGTGGCCGCGGATATAGAGAGCCTTGTCGAGCTTCTCGGCGGTGACGTAGAGCAGGGCGCTGGTTATCTTCTGCTCTGCGCGCAGGCCGACGTAATAGGTGATGCCGTCCTCGCCGGTCTTGTGGTTATAGAGCGAGGTCGGCTGAAGGCGCTTGAAGCGGCGCTCGGAGGCGACGACGATATCGTCGCTGGAGAGATCGTTGAGGGCGTTGTATTTGTCCACGACGCCGGGGTTGAGGTTCGGGTCGAGGTAGGTGACCTTTATCATGCCGCCGGAGAGGGACTCATAGCGCTGGAGGGTCTCATAGATATTGCTCAGCAGTTCCGTGGAGTTTTTGTAGCGCGTCTCGTCGGCGAAAACGATGATGTCGACGGGCTCGGTAAGCCCGGCGATGACTTCCTTGGTATCCTCGCTTATCTCGAAAAGGTGCTCGCTGGTGAGGTCGACCTCGAGAACGAAGCGGTCGGTAAGGTAGCCGACGAGGACGTTGAGAAGGATTATTCCGACTATGAAGAGGACCGTGAACACGGTCGCGAGCGTGCCGTATTTGAACTTGCGGGATTTTATCTCTTCCTGTTCCGCGGCGAGCTCGACGTCGAATATGCCCTGATCGAGCAGATCTTTTTTGTTTTTCATGTTCTTTCCCTCCTCAGCTCCAGCGTTTCTTCTCGAGCATGCGGACCGTCAGGAAAAGGAACACGGCCGTCACGCTGATGTAGTAAACGAAGTCAGCCAGGGAGAAGACTCCCATGACAAAGGTGTTGTAGCGGCGGAAGATGCTCAGCCAGTAGAGCACGGCCTTTATCCATGCCGTATTGACGAGGTTGTAGCAAAGGTCGAGAATGAGCAGCAGCGCGAAGACCGCGAGGGTCGCGATGGCGCTGATGAGCTGGTTTTCCGTCAGGGACGAGATGAACACGCCTATCGAGATATAGACGGCGGCGACGCCGAGGATGGCGACGTAGTTGCCTATGACGGAGGCCATGTTGACCCTGCCGAAGGCCTGGCAGATGATGACGTAGATTATCGTCAGCACGAGGCCGAAGATGAAGACGAGGTAGGCCGCGAAGAACTTGCCCAGCACTATGCCCGAAGGGGATACGGGGCTCGTCAGAAGGAGCTGGTCGGTCTTCTGCTTATAGTCCTCGGAGAAGGTGCGCATCGTCAGGATGGGGACGATTATGGCCAGCGAATAGAGCATGACGCTGAAGACCTGCGTCAGGCCGTTGGTCGAATTCATGATGCTCGTGATGTAGAAGGTGGCGTTCATGATGACTATGTACGCCGCCACGAACACGAAGCCGAGGGGGGACGTGAAGTAGCCCTTCAGGTCCCTTTTCATTATGGCGATCAATTTAACTCCTCCTTGCTCTCCTGCTTTTTGGGAGTCTTGGCGCGCGGAGCGGAGCTGCCGCGCTTGGCCTCGACGAGCTTGACGAAGATGTCCTCAAGCGAGAGGTCCATGCTCTTGAGCTGGAGGATGGGATAGCCCGCCTGCGCGAGCGCCTGGAACATGGGCTTTCTGACGTCGACATTCGGCCTGGCCTCGACGAGGAAGTCGTAGCTCCCCTCCTCGGCCTGGACTGTCGCGTCGGCATACTGCACGCCCTCGATGCCGCGGAGGATGCGCCTTACGCTCTCGCGCGGGCCCGCGACGCGGACCGTCAGCTTCCTGTCGCCCGTGATGAGGGCGGAGAGGTTGTCCGGCCTGTCGTCGGCGACGATCTGGCCGTTATTGATGACGAGCACGCGCTCGCATATGGCGGAGACCTCCTGCAGGATGTGCGTCGAGAGGATTATCGTCCTGTCCTTCCCGAGGCCCTTGATGACGTTGCGTATCTCGATGATCTGCTTCGGGTCGAGGCCGACGGTCGGCTCGTCGAGTATGAGTACGTCGGGATCGCCGACGAGCGCCTGCGCCATGCCGACGCGCTGCTTATAGCCCTTGGACAGGTTGCGTATCAGGCGCTTGTACTGATCCTTGAGCCCGACGAGGGACACTATCTCGTCCAGATGCTCGGAGCGCTTGACGCCGCTGACGCGCTTGAGGTCGTATATGAAGCTGAGGTACTCCTCGACCGTCATGTCCAGATACAGCGGCGGCTGCTCGGGCAGATAGCCTATGTGGCGCTTGGCCTCGACGGGGTTTTCCAGCACGTCGAGCCCGGAGATGCGCGCCGCGCCGGAGTTGGCGGACAGGTACCCCGTTATGATGTTCATCGTTGTCGATTTGCCTGCGCCGTTCGGCCCTAGGAAGCCGACTATCTCCCCGTCGTTGACGGTGAAGGAGATGCGGTCGATGCCCCTCTTCTTGCCGTAGGTCTTGGTCAGGCCCGATACTTCGATCATTGTCTCAGTCCTCCCGGTGCGCCCGCCCGCCCTTCCGCGGGAGCGGGACGCTCTTACTAAATTGGTATGCATGCTATGAAACTTCGTCATTATAGCATAATCTTCTTATATATGGCAAGACTCGCGCGCGTTTATTTACAAATGAAACACATTCCGATAAAAATAGCGGAAAAAAGGGGCAAAAAGGCCTTGCATTTTGCAAAATCGTGTGTTATTATCATCGTTGCCGCTAAATCGGCGGTGTACTTTGGGCAGAAAGAGGTGAACAAAATGAAGGAAGGTATCCATCCCAAATACGAACAGACCACCATCAGGTGCGCGTGCGGCGAGGTCATCGAGACCGGCTCCACGAAGAAGGATATCAGGGTTGAAATCTGCTCGAAGTGCCATCCGTTCTTCACGGGCAAGCAGAAGCTGGTCGATACCAGCGGCCGTGTTGACAAGTTCAACAAGAAGTTCGGGCTTTCCAACTGATCTATCCATGCTCTTGACGCGGGTCACATTGCTGACCCGCGTATTTTTTTGATCCTGCGAGGAATATATGACCGAAACAAGCGAAAAGAAAAAAGAACGGGCCGTGCTCGTCGGCCTGACGGCGGCGAACATGCCCGAGGAGGACCGCTCCACCGAGACGAGCATGGCCGAGCTCGAGGCCCTGCTGGAGACGGCGGGCGGCGAGGCCGCGGCGACGGTGCTGCAGTCGCGCCCGTCCCCCGACCCGAGGACCTTCATCGGCTCGGGCAAGGCGGCCGAGATAAAGGAGATAATAGACGCGGAAAAGCTCGATCTGGCGCTCTTCGACAATGAGCTCTCCCCCTCGCAGGCGAGGGCGCTGAGCGAGGAGCTCGGCGTCCGTGTGCTCGACAGGAGCGGCATAATACTCGACATCTTCGCAGGCCGCGCCCGCTCGCGCGAGGGGCGGCTGCAGGTCGAGCTGGCGCAGTATAAGTATCTTCTCCCCCGCCTGACCGGCATGTGGACCCACCTCGTCCGGCAGACGGCGTCCGGCGGCTCCTCCCCGATAGGGACGCGCGGCCCCGGCGAGACCCAGCTCGAGACGGACAGACGGCACATCCGCCGCCGCATCCAGAAGCTCGAGGAGGAGCTGGAGGACGTGCGCCGCGTGCGCGGCACGCAAAGGCGCGTCCGCGAGAAAAACGAGACCCCCGTCGTGGCGCTGATAGGCTACACCAACGCCGGCAAATCGACGCTGCTCAACGCCGTGACCGGCGAGAGCATCCAGACCGGCGACCGCCTTTTCGACACGCTCGACACGACGACGCGGCGCTTCTCGCCCGACGGCGTGACCGAGGCGCTCATAAGCGACACGGTCGGCTTCATACGCAAGCTGCCGACCCAGCTCGTCGAGGCCTTCAAGGCGACGCTGGAGGAGCTCGTCGAGGCGGAGGTCCTGCTGCACGTCATCGACGTATCCAATCCCGACTGGCGCGCGCAGGCGCGCGTCGTCGAGAGCCTCGTCGCCGCGCTCGGCGCGGGCTCCATTCCCCGCATAGACGTGTACAATAAATGCGACCGCGCCGCCGACTACCCCGCCCCGGGGCCCGGCTCCGTCGCGATAAGCGCGCTGACCGGCCGCGGGCTGGACGAGCTCATGGCGAAGATAGCGGAGGTGCTGAACGCCGGCGTAAAGCGCGTCAGGCTGCTCATCCCCTATTCGCGCGCTTCCCTGCTCGACACGCTGCACGGCGAGTGCGTGATAGATTCCCTCGAATATACCGACGAAGGCGTCCGCGCCGAGGTCCGCTGCCCGGCGGCCGTCTTCCCGCGCATAAAGGACTTCGTGACAGGAGGTCAGGCATGATCCTCGTTCCGCTCGCGCCCGGCGAGGCCGAGCTCATCGAAAAGCGCTCGCGCTTTCTCGCGCGCGTTCTCCCCTGCACGGCGGAGAGCGAGGCGCTCGACATGATACGCGACGCGCGGAAGACCTATTCCGACGCCACGCACAACGTCTACGCCTACATCATCCGCGACGGCGGCGCCATGCGCTATTCCGACGACGGAGAGCCCGGCGGCACGGCGGGCATGCCCGTCCTCGACGTCTTCCGCAAGAGCGGCGTCGGGGATTTCTGCTGCGTCGTGACGCGCTGGTTCGGCGGGACGCTGCTCGGCACGGGCGGGCTCGTGCGCGCCTATTCCGAGGCGGCGAAGCTCGCGCTCGAGGCCGCCGGCATAGGCGAAGTGTGCGAATACGCAGCGTTTTCCCTCTCCTGCCCCTACGCGCTGGCGGACAGGCTGCGCTACGCGCTGAGCTCTTCGGCGCAGATAGAGGACACGGCCTACGGCGAGAAGGTGGACTTCACGGTCCTCGTCCCGTTGGGAGGCGAGGAGGCCCTCGCGAGGCTCGCCGCCGAGACGACCTCCGGCAGCGTCGTCCCCGTCCCTCTCGGTACGCGGAAGATCGCGGTTCGGATATAACGAGGCTTCCCCGAAATACCACTCATCTGTTCCGGAGGTGCGCCATGCCCGAGGAAAAATACATGCGCAGAGCACTTGAGCTCGCCACGGAGGCGGGCGAAGCGGGCGAAGCTCCTGTCGGCTGCGTCATCGTCAAAGACGGCAAGATCGTCGCCGAGGGAGAAAACCGCCGCGAGCGCGATGGGAACGCCCTTGGCCACGCTGAACTGATAGCCATCGACGCGGCCTGCCGCGTTCTGGGTTCCTGGAGGCTCTCGGGCTGCGAGATGTACGTCACCCTGGAGCCCTGCCCAATGTGCGCCGGCGCGATAATAAACGCGCGCATCGACACCCTCGTCTTCGGCGCGCGCGACGGCAAGGGAGGTGCCGCCGGCGGCGTCATCGACCTCTTCTACGAGCGCTTCAACCACCGTCCGAAGGTCTATCCCGGCCTTCTGGAGGGCGAATGCGCGGCGCTTCTGCGGGACTTTTTCCGCGGCCTGCGCGGCGAATAGCAGGCCGAGGCGGCAGCGAAAAGAGTCCAAAGGCTCACCCGTTTAAGGGGAGCCTTTTTTTATTGAATTTTCTTCGCGCGCGTGATAAAATATTTTATTAATACTCAAAGGACTTGCGTCCGGACGGGAGGCGGAAATGGAGAGCGGATTCTTCGCGCTTCTGGCGCGCGGGAGATACATCCGGCGCTGGGGGCTCATGCGCAGCACCAACGAGGAGAACATCTCCGAGCATTCGTACATGACGGCGCTGCTGGCGCACGCGCTGGCCGTCATCAGGAGGGACGTTTTCGGCGGCGAGGCCGACCCCGACCGCTGCGCGGCCGTCGCCCTTTTCCACGACGCCTCCGAGATTATAACGGGCGACCTGCCGACCCCCGTCAAATACGCCAACCCCGAGATACTCGACGCCTACAAGAAGATAGAGGGCCTCGCCTCGGAGAGGCTCGGCGCGCTGCTCCCGGAGGAGCTTCGCGGGGCGTACGAGGGCGTCCTCGGAGAGGGCGAGGGGACGGTGCGCGAGCTGGTGAAGGCGGCCGACAAGCTCGCGGCATATATTAAATGCGTCGAGGAGCTTGAAGCCGGGAACACGGAATTCCGCAGCGCGGCAAAGCAGACCCGCGCCGCCCTCGACAGGCTGGCTCTGCCCGAGCTGGACTACTTTACAAGGACGTTCATGCCGGCCTTCGGCATGACGCTCGACGAAATAACCGCCATGGGCGAAAGCAAGGGAGAAGACAAATGAGAGCGATAGTTACGGTCATAGGCAAGGACCGCGTCGGCATAATCGCGGACGTATGCTCGCTGCTGGCCTCCAACAGCGTCAACATCCTCGACATCAGCCAGACGGTCATGCGCGACTACTTTACGATGATAATGCTCGTCGAGGCCCCGGAGGGGACGGATTTCGCCGCCCTTTCCTCCCTGCTCGACGCCGAGGGCGAGAAGACCGGCCTGAAGATACGCATCCAGCGCGAGGAGATCTTCGAGGCCATGCACAGGATCTGACGCCATGATTAATAATTCCGAGATACTTCAGACCATAGAGATGATAGACCAGCAGCATCTCGATATCCGCACGGTCACGATGGGCATAAGCCTGCTCGACTGCGCCGACCCGGATATAGAGGCATGCCGCCGCAAGGTCTATGACAAGATATGCTCGCGCGCGGAAAACCTCGTCCGCGTCTGCGAGGACATAGAGCACGAATTCGGCATCCCCATAGTCAACAAGCGCATCGCCGTGACGCCGATGGCCCTCGTCGCCGCAGCGAGCGAGGCGAAGGACCTCACCCCGCTCGCCAAGGCCATGGACGAGGGGGCCAAGGCCGTCGGCGCGAGCTTCATAGGCGGCTTCTCCGCGCTCGTCAGCAAGGGCTTCACGCCCGCCGACCGCGCCCTCATCGCGAGCATCCCCGAGGCCCTGGCCTCGACGGACATAGTCTGCTCCTCCGTCAACGTCGCGACGACGCGCGCGGGGATAAACATGGACGCCGTCCGCCTCATG
>JAEEGJ010026653.1_pt1 | contig 11688 bp, 14 predicted proteins | sample 8958761 | NCBI WGS metagenome assembly JAEEGJ01 (sample SAMN16246546, study PRJNA631951) | gut metagenome | biome: gut microbiome; feature: rumen; material: RS-attached | host: Bos | place: Iran: Karaj | collected 2018-10
AGATGAACAGGCTGACAACCTGTATAGACCAATTGGACCTTAAAGGCATATATAGTTCTATTATCAATATGGATATGTATTTTATGGGATTGATTTATCATGTTGTTATCCTTAAACACGATCTCATAATTAATAATGTTGAGGGTTTCAGGCGTATTGTCCAATCAAAGATAGATGAATATAAGAAGGACAGATATCATTCAAGAAATCCAGCGGCACTTAAGCATTTAAAAGCCCGAATGGAGAGTTCTATTAATATATATAATAGGTATATACCAAGATGAAACATACAGATTTTATACTATCTCCTATTACAAGTCTCCTAAGTGAAACGGTTACAGCTTGTGTTGGGGTAGGCGATGGAATGGGGACATCAACTATCGCAGAGCACATTATGCAATCTTTGTTTCTTCGTATGACGGGCTTTCAGGAACAAAAAATGAAATGTATATGCTGGGAAATGGCAACCTATGACTATGAATATCGGTATACACGTTTTAAACAAAGCCCGTTGGGAGAATGTTCCAACTACAGAGAAAAGAATCTGGTAATAAATGATATCATTAGTTGTAGCAAGAAGATAGATGATTCGTACGGTGTTTTGGATAATATAGCGAAGACACAAATTATCCAATCCGTTTTAACAGACATGGATGACATCTTAGTAGATTCAAATCTGTATAAATGGCAAGGTAGACAATATGAAGATTACAAGCTGATCGCAAAAGAAATAAAGCATAGTCATCTTCTTGTCGGCGGGAAGAACAATACAGTATCTCTTTTTCAAGAAAACAAGAATGGTATAGGTGGAGGGTATAAAGATCTGTTGTTCATCTATGACAAAGTTTATCGACATAGGAACAGGTGTGCGCATAACACCCTGTCTTATCAGGATAATCTGCCTACACTTGACAAATTGCTGGACAATGATTATATATATGAGAATTATTTTTTACGGTATGCGATATTGATCTTAATAGATAAGATCGTCATTGCACTCTATAAACAATATCTATCCGCGATGGAATCGTTTTGACGGCTTATGAAGAAAAAACTAGTATTAATGATGAGCGTGCTGCTGGCAATTGGATTGTTGAGTGCATGCAGCAAATCAGATGACGTGACTGATATCTATAGTGAAAAAGAGGGAGCCGGTACGATTGAGGAGAGTTGTGGTCAAATGGTAGATTTTCAACTTCAGAATGAAGATGGAATAGAATGTTACGAATTTAAGGAGGGCGATAATATCATTTTCAGGTTAGGGATTAAGAACGATACTGATGGGGATGCTATATTGCCTTCTTTCTCAGAGGTTTTAGGTCTTGATGTTTTTACCGTCTTTTCACAGGAAGGGGTAAAGATCGGGACGCCTTGGGACGTGATCATGACAAGCTTTCGTGAGTGTGAGGTTATCGGGGCGCATAAATCTGCCGTATTTGTCTGTCCCTGGTTTGACATCCCTGCATTGTATTTTAATGGAACCGAACATTATTATTCCGAGTATTTCTATAAAAAGGATGATAAATCGCCGCTTCCCAAAGGGGAATACTATTCTGAATTTGATATCAAGTTTAATGAAAAGACGATAACGTGTAACCGGAAATTTGAAATTAAGTAATACATTGTTTTTATATGAAATTAAGAAGAGTTCGCAAACAGGGAAAGGAACAGAGACGTCAAAGGGCAAAATCTGGCCTGTCGGGCATGCCCGTCATTGATAGGAGATCTCTGTCTGTTAAATCAAAAAAGGGTGGTGTTTGGCCGCCATATATGGTAAAATTGGAGAAAGGAACAGTTATAAAGGTTAAAAAAATGAAGAGAAAGTGATGGAAGAAGAGAAAAAAGAAATGGAAGTAAAGGAAACTGCGAGTCCTTCAAAGAAGTCTTCAGACGGGGATCAGATTAAGAATTTTATGAAAGAAGCATCGTCTAAGAGGGATACGATGGGGCGGCAAGTCATATATACGCTTATTGCCGTTTTGTGGGCTCTCACATATTCTGAAGAGAATGGAAAGATTAATGCCAGTATCTGGTTAGTGATATCTTTCACTTGCGGAATACTATATGTTTGTTTAGATTACCTGTATCATTTCGCGTCTAACTATTTTTATAAAAGCATACTAAAGAATCATTTCATACCAGAAGAAAATGGCGGTATGGTATACAAGGATAGGATCTCCAGTAAAATTGTTGAATGTAAAACAAAATGTTGGATGGATGTGGGTTGCTGCTGGAGTTTCATTCTCATGCTACTCCTGTTCTTCACCGCAATACCGCTGATCATACATGTGATATCTCTTTCTGATTAAGTGCCAGGGAAAATTAGAACTCGTACTATACGAGCCATTGTGCCAGAGACATTTTATGTATAGCTGTTTTGCTTTCCCAAGACACCCAGAGATTTCTGATGTCGTGCTCTTTTATCTTTTGGGGATCCTAACCGTATTTGGAGGTTATTGCCGATGCCACCGGATGCAGCAGAAGAAAAAGAATCGATGGCTGAGGCTGTAATTTATGAGGGTGTGTTCAATTGCCACACCCCCATAAATATTACCAAACATCCTCCATGTCAATTAATCTATATGCCCACTCAAAATTTGAAGGAAGCGCAGGTATATATTTATTGTATGAGATACCAGAAAGATTGCAATTAATATAAAAAACTCTAGTAACACCATCTGCGATATAGTCAGTTGAGGGTGTTGCAGAAAATCCTATTGTTTTTGTAGTTCCGTACCACCCCATCGCATTTTGTGGTGCATTAACCGAGTTATAGTTAGCAACCACAATTGTCTTATTGGGTAAAATAGATAAGTTCTTATGAACTCTTATATATCTTCCAATATAAGTACCTGGAGATATACCATATTGTTTCCAATCTTTACCTAAAGCGTACTTTCTCCAGCCAGTTTCAGGCTCCTCAGAATCAAAGCCGTAAGCTCTATAAGAGTCAGATGCCCCCCTTGTTTGCGGAGAGAAACAGTCTTCGTAGTATGAATTTGTACATGTTGCTAGGGCTTCATCAAATTCTAATTCATACGTAGTCGTGTCAGTTAAGAGGAGCGTCTCGCCACTTGAAAGGGATATAACATTATCCCCTTTGTTTAGCATACTTAATTCATGATCAGCATCAGATGAACATGCCGTCACTAATAAGCACGTTCCAAGCAAGGTTGCGAACATTAGTCCCAGATCTCGTTTTGAATTTGAAATTTCCATGTTAATTTTTCTTTTAAATTGTTAATATTGATATTTATAAAGACTCCGTTTGAGTCGTATTTGATACTCTTGTTTCCGGTTTGCAATATGCATGTGTTTGTTTTATAGTTATTTGTCGCAATGAATGTGGGGGTTACGATGCCTGGACAAAAGCCCATTCTATCATTGTCATTGTATGGAACTATCATCATGCCTTCAGGAATAGCAGGTAGGTATTTGGTGAACACATCGGTAGCCACATAATAGACTGTGCTTGGATCAAGTCCATATTTGGTTATCCAAGCTCCAAATTTCGCTATTTCCCAACATTCCGTATGCATTCTGTCATAGCCAACTAAAGAATATCTGCCATTGTCCTCATAGTTAATAACCTCGACATCATGTATTTGATAGTCTTCCGCTGAGGGAAATGATACGCTATGTATAAAAGACTGCTCTGAATCATAGAATTTGGGATAAGAACCAACAAGAATCATATTACCATCCTTCATGGTTTCATAAAGCATATCATCTTCGGAAGTACATCCCCAGTTTGTAGGTGTTATAAATACCCATACTGTGAACGACATCCATTTTACAAAACGACTGGAAAATAAATCTTTCATATATATTCTTTATTGCCTTCTTTAAGCTTCAGGCATTGCTCCTTTGAACAGTATGGTCTGTTTTTTGAGTTTTATACACTGTGCGATAAGCATACGTTGTTTTTGGTTCTGGTTTAATCACTATATAAATAAAAGGTGTCAGACTCGAGGAGGAGTTTGAATTCGCCAGAGAGCGTAGAGGACAGAAGGACCTGAGGCGTTCCTGCGGGTACAAACGTGGAGTAGGCCACGCATCACGCAGTTCGAGGGTATATTGGTCCTCGAAAACTGATAGAGTAATAAACAGAGGAATATTTCTTTCTTCATTGTTTTATTTTTTTCAATCTATGTTATTTAATATGTTTTGTCGGCTGCAAAGATAGGCATAATCAGAATACGATGAATAAATTCAACGTTTCAATGCCGATGGGGTTATATGGCTGGGAAATAGATAGTTATGGCTTTTGTTGGGACAAAAACCATTCTATACGAAACGCTTTCAGAATATCTCTAAGCGATAAGAGTCTCGTATTTATGGGATCTTACTTGAACTTCACGCCCATGTTGTAGAGGATGAAGCCGTAGATGTCAGCCTGTTCTTCCAGCACCTTGGCCAGGGGCTTTCCGCCTCCGTGGCCTGCCTTCGTGTCGATGCGGATGAGTACGGGATTGCTGCCCTGATGGCACTCTTGCAGCGTGGCAGCGAACTTAAACGAGTGGGCTGGTACCACACGGTCGTCGTGGTCGGCAGTCGTGACGAGGGTGGCGGGATAGGACGTGCCGGGTTTCAGGTTGTGAAGGGGTGAGTAGCCGCGAAGATACTCAAACATCTCCTTCGAGTCGTCGCTGGTGCCGTAGTCACTGGCCCAGTTCCAGCCGATGGTGAACTTATGGTAGCGCAGCATGTCCATCACGCCTACCTCAGGGATGGCCACGCCAAACAGCTCAGGCCGCTGGGTCATGCAGGCACCCACGAGCAGTCCGCCGTTCGATCCGCCCACGATGGCCAGCTTGTCCTTACACGTATAGCCTTCGCTGATGAGCCACTCAGCAGCGCCGATGAAGTCGTCGAACACATTCTGCTTCTGCATCTTCGTACCTGCCAGATGCCATTCCTCACCATATTCACTGCCGCCACGTAGTGTCACCTGGGCATAGATGCCGCCATTCTCGAGGAACGGAATGCGAGTAGCCGAGAAGCTCGGCCCCAGCGAGATATTGAAGCCGCCGTAGCCGTAGAGGTAGACGGGGTTCTTGCCGTTCTTCTTCATCCCTTTCTTATAAGTAAGGAACATGGGTATGCGCGTACCATCTTTACTTTGGAAGAACACCTGCTCAGAGATGTAGTCATCCTGACGGAAGTTCACCTTCGGCGAAGAATAGAGCGAGCTCTCGTTCTTCTCCATGTCGTAGCGGTAGATGGTGCCAGGCACGGTGAACGAGGTGAAGGTGTAGAAGCACTCAGGCTGTTTCTCGTCGCCAGTGAAGCCTACGCTGCCCACTGATGGCAACTTCACCTCATGGCGCTTTTTGCCGTCGAGGCCGTACAGGTAGGCGTGGTCGGAGGCATCCTTCTGATAGGTCAGGATGAGCTGGCGGTTGATGACTTCTGCCCCGCTGAGCACGTTCTCCTGCTCAGGCACGAGTTCCTGCCAGCTGTCGATGCCTGGCTGACGGATATCGGCTGTCATGATACGGCCCTTGGGAGCACCGTAGTTCGTGAAGAGCCAGATGCGCTTGCCGTCGTCGTAGACGGGACTGTACTGATAGTCCATGTTCGAGGTCATCTGGATGAACTGCGACTCCGGCTGCCTCAGGTCACGCACGAAGACGTTGTTGCCCGAGCCTGCGCCTGCCTCATAGAGATACATCAGCGTCTCCTCCTCGTTTGTGCCGACATAATAGAAACGCATGGGATAGGCGGCGTTCTGATAGAACAGCACGTCCTCGCTCTGGGGGGTACCTATCTTGTGATAGTAGATCTTGTGGCTGGAGTTCACGTTCGAGTACTCCTTGCCCTTCACGGGAGCGTCGTAGGCGCTGTAGTAGAAGCCGTCGCCCTTCCAGGCTGCGCCAGTGAACTTGGCCCACTCGATGTGGTCCTCCGTCAGCTGGCCCGTCTTCAGGTCGATGACGAAGATCTCCTCCCAGTCGCTGCCGCTGCGCGAGATGGTGTAGGCGGCATACTTGCCGTTGTTTGAGAAGTAGACACCCTTCAGCGCCACCGTACCGTCGTCGCTCAGCTTGTTGGGGTCGAGGAACACACGGGGCTCACCGCCCAGCTCGTCCATCACATACAAGACGTACTGGTTCTGCAGACCGTCGTTCTTGTAGAAATACCACTTGCCGTGACGTTTGCGGGGAGCGGAGATTTTCTCGTAGTTGGCCAGCTCCGTCAGTCGCTTCAACAGTTTCCCACGGAAGGGAATCTTCTGCAGATAGGCGTTGGTCACCTTGTTCTCTGCCTCTACCCATGCTGCTGTCTGGGCGCTCGTGTCGTTCTCCAGCCAGCGATAGGGGTCGGCCACTTTCACGCCGAAATACTCATCGACGGTGCCGTCTTTCGCGGCCTTGGGGTACTGCAGTCCCTGTGCGGACACTGCCGTTGTGGCTAATGCTGCCATAGTCATAAGGATCAGTCTTTTCATATTTTCTGTTATTGTTTGATTGATTCTGATGGCAAAGGTACGAAATATTGCTGGAAATAAAAAGGAAATCATTGTATTTTTGCCCATTATTTGTACAACTGAGAAATTATTGCTACCTTTGTGGCATCAAAAAGGAAAGGTTATGAAGAATAGTTTGGTTTCGATGGTGTTCTCACTTCTGGCACTGATGATGCTGGGTGGGTGTGCGACCTCGGAAGAGAGGGCTGCAAGGGCGGCTGAACAGGCTGCCAAGGTGAAGGCTGCGCTGACGGCCAGGAACTACAAGATTGGCATCGACCACATGTATCCGATGAAAGGCGGTGCTAAGAATGTGTCGTATGGCTACTCAGTAGAGGTCAGAAACGACTCGCTGATTTCGTATTTGCCCTATATCGGGCGTGCCTATAACGTGCCTTATGGCGGTGGGAAGGGGCTGAACTTCGATGCCCCGATCGAGAGCTATCAGGAGTCGCAGATGAAGAACGGGCAATGGCAAATAGAGATAGGTCTGAAGAACGAAGAGGATACCTATCACTATACGATAAAGGTGTTTGATAATGGCAATGCCTCGATTGATGTCCAGCCTCGGCAGCGTGAACGTATCTCCTATTCTGGCCAGATGGAGTTCGGGAAATAATGACAAATGACAGAATGACAATGGAATATGAACAGATACTCGTAAGGATCACGGGACAGGACAGACCAGGACTGACGGCATCGGTGATGGGAATCCTGGCCAAGTATAATGCGCAGATTCTCGACATCGGACAGGCTGATATCCACTCCACGCTCTCGTTGGGCATTCTGATCCGCATGGACGAGATGCACTCAGGACAGGTGATGAAGGAGCTGCTCTTCAAGGCTACGGAGCTAGGGGTGCAGATCGGCTTCTCGCCTATCGGCGACGATGAGTATGAGGACTGGGTGGGCCAGCAGGGCAAGAATCGATACATCCTGATGGTAATGGGACGTCAGCTGGAAGCATGCCAGATAGAGGCTGCTACGAGCGTGATTGCCAATCAGGGGCTGAATATCGACTCAATCATCCGTCTGACGGGCCGCAAGAGCATCAAGAATCCTGCCAAGCACACCAGAGCCTGCATTGAGTTCTCGCTGCGAGGAGAGCCTCGCGATCGTAAGGAGATGCAGTCGAAGCTGATGAAGCTTTCGTCGGAAATGGAGATTGACTTCTCTTTCCAGCGTGACGATATGTTCCGAAGGATGCGTCGCCTGATCTGTTTCGATATGGATTCCACGCTGATTCAGACGGAGTGTATCGACGAGCTGGCTGAGCGCAACGGGGTGGGGGGCGAAGTGAGGGCCATCACGGAGAGCGCCATGCGTGGCGAAATCGACTTCAAGGAGAGCTTTACTCGACGGGTGGCATTGCTGAAGGGGCTCGACGTGAGTGTGATGCAGGATATTGCCGAGCATCTGCCCATCACGGAGGGCGTAGACCGTCTGATGACCATCCTGAAGCGCTGTGGCTATAAGATTGCTATCCTTTCCGGTGGATTCACTTATTTCGGGGAGTATCTGCAGCGGCGCTATGGCATCGACTATGTCTATGCCAACGAACTGGAGATAGACGAGAACGGCAAACTGACAGGCCGCTATGTGGGTGAGATTGTCGACGGCCACCGCAAGGCTGAGCTTCTAAAACTGATTGCCCAGGTGGAAAAGGTGAACCTGGCCCAGACGATTGCCGTCGGCGACGGTGCCAACGACCTGCCCATGATTTCTGAAGCGGGTCTCGGTATCGCCTTCCACGCCAAGCCTCGTGTGGTGGCTAATGCCAAACAGAGTATCAACACCATCGGCCTCGACGGTGTGCTCTACTTCTTAGGTTTCAAGGACTCTTATCTCGGAGATCAGGGAAAGCTGTGATTACTTGTGCTCTTGGTAATAGTCGAGGCCGAGCTGGACGTTCTTGATGACTGCTTCTGAAGAGAAGGTGGCTCCTGTGACGGCATCAACCTTTTGGGTGCGGGCATCCTTGACATTAAGACCGTTCCACTTGTCCATAAGAGCCTTTTTCACCATGGCGTAGTACTTTGGTGACTCCATTGACTTGAGGAATTCGATTCTTTCCACCTTATTCTTCTTGATATAGATCTTCAAGGGGGTAGGACCGTTGTAGCCTTCGACATCCTTGCCGAGAGTAGTTGTGTTGACAATGGTCATGCCGTCTTCCTTGGTGATGACATCATCTGCGATCCAACTGAGCAGACAGAGGACTGCGGGCAGGAGGATGAGTATTTTCTTAAAATGCTTCATATTCAGTATTGTTAATTGTCTTGATAGCCATGCATTCCATTTCCACAAGCCATCCTGGACGGCAGACGGGAGCTTGGACAATGACGTAGGGCCTGCCGTGGAAATGATCTTCGAAGAACATCTTGACTGTCTGATAGTCGGAGATATCGCGGAGGTAGACGATGATTCCGCATACCTCATCATAGGTACAGTCGGCTTCTTTCAGCAGGGTCTCGACGTTCTCCCACATGCGGTGGGTCTGCTTGGTGACATCCTTGGGATGCATGATCTCGCCCTTGTTGTTGATGCTGGCGGTGCCTGAGATAAACACGTGGCGACGGTCAGCATAGTCGATGTAGACACCACGCTCGAAACTGACGCCATAGTCACTGGTGCGGTTCAGGTGGGTGGGAGCATAGAGAAAGTGTATCTGTCCGGGCTTAATGCCTGCAATGGCATAGTTGTCCATCTGTGAGAGTACGTTGGGGTCGGCCTGACGCCCGCCGATGCCTGTGGAGGCGATGAAGTGGGTGTGCTGGGTGAGTCCCTGAGTGAAGAACACCTGATTACGGGCACGGACCACACCGCCGTAGTTCAGGTCGATGTCGTTGACGAAGAGCCAGGTACGGATACAGTTGTCAGAGAGCTTGCAACCCTCCTCGGCCAGTTGCATGATATACTCATTGAAGAGCAGGCGCATCTGGTATTCGGAGTTGGCGGCAAGGTTATGTGCAGAGGCATTGAAGAGGTGGCGGAACCCGCCGTGACGTACTTCATAGAGTCCGCTCTTGGTCAGGCCTGTCTGTACATTTGACATCAGCCAGACCCAAAGGGCCACTTTCGTGCCGTCGAGGGGGGCCTGCTCGATGATACTCTTGGCGCAGTCTGTGACATCGGCCAGTATCACCTCGTCCTGCTGGTTGGCGGCATCGCTGAGAAAATAGCGTTTAAAAACGGCACTTGTGCCTGGCAATGACACTTCGATAAGCTGGGCATAGGCATGAAGTACAGCTTCCAGCTGCTTGGCAAAAGGCAGCTGTGGCGAACTGACGTGTATCATTGCGTGGTACTCCTTCACCTCAGTTCCATTATCGAAGCAGAAAATGTCGGCACGGGCATTCTCAAATGCTATATGGGAGATTGGTTCGTACATTGTTTATCCTTTTTGGGGTGCAAAGTTACGAATAATATTTGATAAACGAGCAAAATGGCCAAGAAAAGTGCTAAATAGCGGATTAAATCTTATTGATGTCGACGTAGCCATGCATCACGGCATAGATGGTGAGTGCCGAGACACTTTTCATGCCGAGTTTATCCATGATATTCTTGCGGTGGGTGATGACGGTGGATAGCGCGATATTCAGCTTGTCAGCAATTTCCTTGTTGATATAGCCTTGTACAATCAGGGCCATGACTTCTATCTCACGGTCAGACAGTATTTTCCGCTTCATGATCTCTGGTATGGGTGGCAGGTTCTTTCCCTTTCCATGAGCATTTTGTTCCAAGACGAGCAGGGAACGAATGAGTTCCTGTTCCGGGACATTGATGCACAAATAGTGAAAATCGGATAGCTGTGCCATTGTATCATGGCTATGTGTCAGGACAATGGTCTTGCGTTTCCGCTCCAGAAAGAATGACTTGTTCTCAAGTAAGATGCTCATGGACACAAAATAGTGGAAAAACTCCTCAGGGTCATTAGCTTCCAGTTCTGACAGAGAACCGAACGTGTCCACTTCCATGATGGGCATGACATTCTGAAGAATCTGTTTAAGCCCCATCGCTGCCAAGGTGTTGGCATCGATGACGGCTACTTTTGGTCTTTTCACATGTTCCATGATGCAAAGGTACGATAAAAAAACGAAAAATGAGTTGGTTGATGTGAAAAAACATATAAAAATAGCCATTCTAAAAATTAATTTGTATATTTGCGGCAGATTTTACTATTTTTAATTGTAAACCGATGAAAAAACTATTATTGTTATTTGTGGCAGTCCTGACAATAGCAGGTTGTGCCACACCAGAAGAGAGAGCAGCCCGTCAGGCTGAGCATATGGCGCAAGTCAAGAATGCCGTGGGTAGCCAGCAGTACAAAATCAATGTACGTGAAATGACGCCGTTGCGTAGTTCCTCCATTAATGTGACGGGTATGTACTACCTAAAAGTCAATGGTAATGAAGTGACTTGTGATCTGCCTTATCTGGGACGTGATGACATCCCTCATTTCAAGACCCGTGCAGAGCGCCATTTCGACCGAACGATCACGATTTCGGCTCCGATGGAAGGCTATAACCTTGCATTGATGCCTAAGCAGAAGGCAGGGCTGATAACATTCACATCGATGGATGGAGGCAAAAAGATCAGTTTCAATATCCAGGTTTTCAGTGACGGTTCTGCCAAGATGACGGTAGATCCGGAAGACAAGGATGAAATCAGATATGACGGAGAAGTTTATCCGATCAAATAGGATATAAGTTAAGAAAAGGTGACTAGACGGCCACCTTTTCTATTTTTATGAGAGGAATCCGAGTAAAGCTCCAGCTGCAACGGCCGATCCGATCACTCCTGCAACATTTGGTCCCATGGCATGCATGAGCAGGAAGTTGTGACGATCGTATTCCAGTCCGAGATTGTTACTGATGCGTGCTGCCATAGGAACGGCAGACACACCGGCATTACCAATCAGCGGATTCAGTTTTTTACCTTCCGGTAGGAAGAGGTTCATGATCTTCACAAAGCATACGCCAGAGGCGGTGGCAATCATGAAGGCCATGGCTCCGAGGGCGAAAATCTTGATGGTGTTGAACGTCAGGAACTCGCTGGCCTGTGTGGAGCAACCTACTGTAAGGCCTAACAGCATTACGACGATGTCGTTGAGTGCAGCACCGGCAGTCTTGGCCAGACGGGTGGTTTTACCGCTCTCCTTCAATAAATTACCAAAGAACAGCATACCCAGCAGAGGCAGGCCGGAAGGAACAATGAAG
>JAEEGJ010026655.1_pt1 | contig 11688 bp, 10 predicted proteins | sample 8958761 | NCBI WGS metagenome assembly JAEEGJ01 (sample SAMN16246546, study PRJNA631951) | gut metagenome | biome: gut microbiome; feature: rumen; material: RS-attached | host: Bos | place: Iran: Karaj | collected 2018-10
CAGGTGCAATACTGCTCATATCATTCGCATTAATACATATTTTATATGCCATATTAAGGACTTTGCAGTACAATAAAAGTTCTCTGGTATTTTTCCATGGTACATACGGTCTCGTTCTTTCGGTTTTATTCTTCTCGGGAGTACTGGCACTGTTTTCGGCAAATATATTTTTAGATATATTTAACTTTAAAAAAACTGAAGAAGCAGCATCACAGAACTTCGCAACGATTTTCTGTATGGGCATCATTGTTATATCGTTGGGATCTGTTGCGGCTCTTGCCGTATACGCTTTTTTCCCTGTTTCCGACACGATAATCCTTTGTGCCGTTCCGATACTGATATTATCATTCGGCTTTATCAGAGAAAATAACAGAAGTTTTGCCGCTAATAAAAGAACATTTGAAAATGCAGCCTCCAAGAATAAAACGCTTGAAGGTCTTGAAGAACTCGCAAAAAAAGAATTCTTTGAGTATGAAGCTGAATTTCTGGAAGACCTGAAACAAAACTACTCCTATAATGAAGCTGAGATAAAAGATTATCATTATGACGAGGTAAAACCGTCAGTCAGCAGACAGATCGAAGAAGATGCAAGATTCTTAAATAAAATGCATGATTTTGTGCTTGAAACAAAAGACCGGATGCAAAAGCGTAACATAGTCACGATTTTCTACGTTTTGTTCGGGTTTATACTATCTGCGATCAATATACTGATATACCTGTTTTTAGGTACATATACAAATTTACATCATTTCTTTTAGACTGATCTGCACGTATTTTTTTAAGATTTTATTTTGCGTTCAATGTCGTAAGACGGAGGAAAAAATGAGCATTGAAGCTTTGAACTGTCAGTGCTGCGGCGCACCGCTTAAGATCGTAAGTTCGACCTGTGAGTGCGAGTATTGCGGCAGCATCAATATCATCGGCGGCGAAGTCGGTAAGTATATCACTCAGTTAAACCGCGCCAACAAGTTAAGACAGCAATGTGAATTCGACCATGCATATAACATTTACGACATTATCCTTTCGGAGACTACCCCTTCCGTTGATATTCTCTGGTCCCAGGCTCTCTGCGAATACGGTATCGAATATGTTCCGGATCCCGTATCGAGCAGATATTTCCCAACACTTCACAGGATCAAAGACGTAAGTTTTTTAAATTCACGCTGTTTTACGGAAGCGATGGGGCTCGCGGATGATAAGCAGAAAGAACAGTTAAAAAAATCCGCGGAAGAAATAGAGAAGATCCAGGTAAAGTATCTTAATATAGCTGCGAATGAAAGACCTTATGATGCTTTTATCTGCTATAAGGAAACCGATGCGGAATCAGGCGAGATCACCGAAGATGTCAAACTCGCCGAGGAACTCTACAACGATCTGAAAAGCAGGGGATTTAAAGTATTCTTTGCCAGGGAAACTCTCAAAGACAAGTTAAGCGTAAATTTCGAGCCTTATATCTTCGCGGCATTAAAAAGTGCCAGAGCCATGGCCGTGATCGGTACGAGATCAGAATATTTTACTTCCGTCTGGGTTAAAAACGAGTGGGGAAGATTCCTTAAACTCATGGAGACTCACCCCGAGAAGAAGATGTTCTTTGCGTGTGATAACCCCGATGAGCTTCCCAGGGCTTTTGCCACCAAACAGGCTCAGGTTCTCGGTGATTACGGTGCGATCAAAAACCTCGCCGACAATATGTCGACGTATTTAAAAGACCCTGCGACATCGGAATACATGACGGATCAGGAAAAGTTCGATCAGATAATGGCCGAAAAGACTGAAAAATATATTCAAAGGATAAACAAAACGAAATTCGGGGAAGACGAAAGAACGATCATAGAAGAACTGTGGAGGCTGGATGGATTTGCCAAGATTACAAATAACCTCTACCGTTATACATTTCATATAGGTGCGATCATTCTTATGATCACCGAGTTTTTTAACTTATTTTATGCTTATTTCAGATTGATCTCTCCCTCGGATGAAACACGCGGTCCTCTCTTAGTATTCAGTATTTTTATTACATTTCTCTATTTTTCGGGAATAGTAACTGTGTTTTCATCAATACTTTTCGTGGAAACTTTTGACTTTAGAAAACCAAATACGGAATCCGGAGAGTTTCTCCCTATCATATTCGCACATATATTAACCGTCTTGAGCATAGGATATATCGTACATCTTTTCCTCTACGAATACTATCCTGTTTCTGATACGATCATGATAGTTGTCGTTCCGATAGTAATATTTGTCATTGGATTTTTCGGATGGATCAATCCGAGTTTTAAGAGTAACAAAAAACTCTTTGAGGAAGCAGACGTTCAGATAAAAAAGATAAAAGACCTTGAAGAGGCCGCCAAAACGGAATTTTTTGAGTTTGCCTCAAAACAGCTTGAAGAGTATAAGCAGAAGGGCAATATCGATTCAACGGCGGAAATAAAAGATTACCATTATGACGATGTACGAGCAAAAGTCAAAAAGACCATTGAAGAAGATACCCGGTTTTTAGACAAAATGGGGCCTTATGAGTCAGCCAACGGCGTCCAGGTTAAAATGCGAATGATATTCACTTTTATTTACAGTGCGATATCGTTGTTTTTATGCGTGTTTAATATGATCATAATGTATATGGATTAAGACGGAGGGAAAAATATGAGTATAGAAGCTTTGAATTGTCAGTGTTGCGGTGCGCCGCTTAAGATCGAGAACTCAATCTGCGAATGTGAATACTGCAGTACGATAAATTTCATAAACGGTGATGCGGGTAAGTATATCACTCAGTTAAACCGTGCCAATAAGTTAAGACAGCAGTGTGAGTTCGACCGTGCATTTACCATCTACGACGATATTCTCGCAGAGAATATTCCTTCCGTTGATGTTCTCTGGTCCCAGGCTCTCTGCGAATACGGAATCGAGTATGTCAAAGACCCGATCTCCAGCAGGTATTTCCCCACGCTCCACAGAATAAAGGACGTGAGCTTTTTGAATTCACGCTGTTTTATCGAAGCTGAAGAACTTGCTGACGAACAGCAGAAAGAACAGTTGAGAGCTGCCGCCGAAGAGATCGCAAGGATTCAGGAAGAGTATCTTAACATAGCTGCAGATGAGAAGCCTTATGACGTTTTCATATGTTATAAGGAAACCGACGACGAAACAAAGAAGCAGACCGAAGACAGCGAGATTGCCAAACAGTTATATGACCTTCTTCTCGATCTCGGATTAAAAGTTTTCTTCGCCAGGATCACTCTTCAGGATAAACTCGGGATCAATTTCGAGCCCTATATTTTCGCGGCATTAAAGAGTTCGACCGTTATGGTTGTCCTCGGAACGAAAGCCGAGTATTTTAACGCCGTATGGGTAAAGAACGAATGGACAAGATTCTTAAAGTTAAAAGAAATGGATTCCCAGAAACTTCTCCTTTTTGCATGCAATAAGATTGAAGATCTTCCTCCGGCATTTCAGAGAAGACAGTCGCAGCTTCTGACACAGGAAAATGCGATTTCGAATCTTGCTTACAATATCGGAAAATACATAGAAAAGATCGCGGGTGAGAATGAAGATCTCGTACCCGCTACCTGTCCCGAATGCCATAAAGTCATCCACGTGGATCCCGACTCAAAGGCAGCCATCTGCCCTCAGTGCAAGAAACCTTTCGTAGTCATTGAGGCGATAAACAAATATGCAAACAAAGAACGCAGAATAATCTGTCCTTACTGCGGAAAATCACAGGAAAGGAACGTTTACGGCTGTATCTACTGCCACAGAAAACTCCCCGATCAGCAATAGTCTGCAACCTCCCGGGATTTTATTCTCCATATTAGTGCTTTAATATTTTTCAATTTTTTAGTATAGTAATATTAGATTTTGATGATATCAAAAGTGTTAATGGGGTTCTGTATGGGTGATAAGAAAAAGATTCTGATGGTAGACGATGTGGCCCTTAATCATGTCACCGCGCGTGACGTTCTCGGGGATACATACGAATTATATGAGGCTACTTCCGGAAAAGAAGCATTCGAATTATTAAAAGAGATCTCTCCGGATCTGATCCTTCTTGATGTTATAATGCCCGAAATGGACGGCATGGAAGTATTAAAAAGGCTCAAATCCATTCCCGCTTACCGCGAAATTCCCGTAATTTTTCTAACTGCAGACACTTCTCCCGAATCAGAGGTCGAAGGTTTTCAGCTTGGTATAGTTGACTATATCACCAAGCCTTTTGTTCCTATGGTCATGAAGAAGCGTATCGAGACTCAGATCGATCTTTCAGAATACCAGAAAAAGCTCGAAGAACGTGTCAACAGAAAAGTCGCAGAGATGGAGAGAATGTACGACATTATCACCGTTTCTTTCGCAGGACTGGTAGAATCCAGAGACGGCGTTACGGGAGTTCATCTTAAGAATACATCCATATATTTCTCAGCTTTTATCAACCATCTTAAGACAGTTAAAAAATATAAGGAATATCTGCCGGAAAATGTTGTTAAGAAAGCATGCAGATGTGCCCCGCTTCACGATGTGGGCAAGATCGCGATAAAAGATTCCGTTCTTCAGAAACCCGCTTCTCTTTCGGAAGAGGAATATGAAGACATGAAACTTCATTCCGCTATAGGCGGCGAACTGTTTGATTATCTGGAAACCCAGATCCCGGATTCACAGTTTGCCAGGATCGCAAGTCAGCTCGCCAAATCACATCACGAAAGATGGGACGGCAAAGGATATCCCAACGGACTTAAGGGCGAGGAGATTCCTTTCCTCGCACGTGTTATGGCGATCGTTGACGTATACGATGCCATGACTTCGGCACGCCCCTACAAGGAGCCCGTTTCACATGAGAAAACCATGGCTTTCATCGCAGCGAACAGCGGCGTAAGATTCGATCCGGAGCTGGTTAACGAGTTCTTAAATATCAGCAATGAGATAAAAGAATGCCTTGAAACAAAGGAAATGCAGATAGCGCAAAAGCACTATTTCTCGGTAAAGTATTACGACTGACATCAGGGGTAAATATTTTTTTTACCCACTGTTATTACCCTTAAGAAAATCACATTTTTTGCCGAAATAATATTATAGGGTGAGTGAATTTCTGAGGTAGATAAAATGATTTGTTTTGACCATCTGGCTTTGTCGGAAGATATTCTGACAGCTTTAAGAGAACTTAATATCGATTATGTTTTTCAGCCGATCTATGAGAAAGACAAGAAGACCGTATATGCGTGGGAGGCACTTATGCGTCCCCAGAATGTTACGGTAACGGATCTGATCGCGAAGTATCAGGGGATAGACAAACTTCATGTGATCGAGGTCGCTACTTTCTTCGGCGCAATGCAGGCATACTTCTTAAGAGGTTACGAGGAAAGAGTCGCTATCAACTCCTTCCCTTCCGATTGTATGAAACCCGAAGAAGCTCAGGCATTCTGGGAATATTACGGGGATGAGATAAGAGGAAGAATGATCATCGAGATACTCGAGTATCCTTTCTTTTCGCTTGAGCACTGGCTTGAGAAGAACCGCTCGGTAAGGAACCTGAACAATCTTTTCTCGCTTGACGATTACGGCAGCGGAATCAACAACATCGAGAAGGTTGATTTCATCAAACCCGACATCGTTAAGATTGACAGATCTCTTATTTCTTTTATAGACCAGAAGCCAGAATTACAGGAATGTGTCAAAAAGAGCATTGAACTTTTCCACGAAAGAGGCATTAAGGTTGTTGCGGAAGGAATCGAGAGAGAAGAAGAATTCAATTACCTCGTTTCGATTGGAACAGACCTGTTCCAGGGTTATTATCTTGCAAGACCTAATTAGTTAAAAGAATAAATAAAAAGCACCGGATCACCGGTGCTTTTTTGTTGCAGAAACACATCTTCAAAGCGGGGTATTATTGAAGATGAGATCTTTCTGTCATAACATAACATTCTCAGCCAGCCAGAGTGCAACTCCGTCTTCATCATTGGATCTAAGTACCCGGGTGGCCATTTCTTTTAACGCGGGATCCGCATTCGCCACGGCATAGCACTCATCGGATTCTTCAAACATATCCATGTCATTTCTGCCGTCTCCGAACGAGATTATATAATCGCAGCCTAAGTATTCTTTTAACTGCTTTATCGCTTTGGCTTTCGAAGCCTCCTTCGGCATTATCTCAAGCCACTGTTCGTTCGTATAGATATCCCTCTGATATACGCAGTGATATCTGTCTTTGTATTTCTCATAAAAGGGTTCGAGTTTCCCGGGAGTATCTATACAGGTTATGTAAAAGATATCCCCATCTTTTAATCTCTCATCCGAATCCACGATACGTGTGCGGATGTCTCCTTTTCTGCTGTCCGTGAATTTCCGTGTTCCGGAATTTATCTTTTCCGGGATAAAAGAAAACTTCTCTTTTCCGTCGACATATGCATATACGATCGGAGATATGTTTTCGGCAAAAATATCGTCAAATACTTCTTTTACCGAATCATCGAAGAAGTTTGAAAGCATTATCTCTCCGGTAGCATTATCCATTACGAATGCACCGTTATAAACTATAAGCGGGATCTTCGCGTTCAATCCTTTCGTTACCTTCTTCGCCGTGATCAGAGATCTGGCGGTGGCATACGAAAATATCATTCCTTTTTCAACAAGCGCATTTATCGTATCATTCGTAAATTCCGATGTGCTCTCATCGCTTCTTAAAAGTGTTCCGTCAAGGTCGGAAACATATAATGTTTTCATTGTTTTTCTCCGTATCGTGTTTCAAGCAGTCTGCCGACATGCCTCTTCTCGAAGAACATGTCTTTGTTGGCAATAACTATTATAACAGCAACCAGGGTAACTACTATGGTTTCCACGCATTTTGTCTCGGGTGTCATCGCGATCTTTTCCTGAAGGAAGTTAACCACGAAGTGATAGATCATGCATGCAAGGATCGAGCGGTCGCTTGCAAGGTAAACCCATGTGATGATAAATCCCATGGGGATCGCACTTACGAAGAAGTTTATCACAAACAGGGGATTGACCATGAGCGTGGCCTGATATGTTCCCTTGATGAAAATGAGCGGGAAATGCCAGAAAGCCCACAGAAGTCCGAAGAGCATCGACTCCCAGAACCAGTTCATATACTGTCCGATCGAGTCTTCGCAGTATCCCTTCCAGCCGACTTCCTCGATGATGGCAGCGACCGTTATCGAAAGAAACGCTCCCGCTATCCCGACACCCGTAAAGTTAAAATCTTTGGTAAAAGAAAACTGATCTAAGGACTGTCCGAACAGAACAGATAAAAGGATCGAAGCTGCCACGATCCCCGCGAACTGAAGGACTGCGAGCAGGACATTAAGCCATTTGACTTTATAAAAGCCTATGAGTTTAACTTTAAGGTCTTTTTTTAACAAGGGTGATCCCGAGGCAAGAACAAATACGGTCGATACCACCGCAGGGGCAAAAAGACCTATGAGCATAAGTATCGCGCCTGCATTCTCTCCGACGAATATAGCCGGGATCCAGAAGATCCATGTAAAAAGGTACGCAAGTGCAAAGAACAGAACAGGTCTGTACCTGTAAGGTTTTGTATTGTTATTTTCCATCTGTTTTCTCCTATCGATCTCTTTTTTCCAATTCCCTGATACTTTTCGGAATGAAGATTGCCAATGCGGTAAGTGCCATCAGTATTCCGGCTAAAACAACGACCATTGCGGCGCCTCTTCCGACACCGCGGCCGCCTATCGAGCCAAGCGCATCCGCAGCCGCGCCCGATACGGCATAAGCAACCACATATCCAAGCTGTGAGATGAACCCGATCATCCCCCACGCTCTGCCCTGTGCCTCATCCGGAATATTGGTTCTCGCCAGATAATCCAGACAGTTGTTGGCAAAAGGAAGTGCGGCAAAAAACATAAAGCCGAAAATGCAGATCGGGACTATGCTTTCAAAAAGGCCGAAGCCCGACATGAAGATTCCCGAAAGCATAAGTGCAAGTCCGAGTGTTCTAACGAAATTGCCTTTGATGCCTTTGATTCCGAGAACAACACCGCTTACAAGCATTCCCGACGCACATACCGTCTCCGCAATTCCTAAGGTTTTAGCGTCTGAAAAAGAAAGGATCAGGGGTTCTGCAAGGATCTGAAACATTCCCATGAAAAGCGTTATCACAGAAGATATCACGACAAGGATCAGTACGCCTTTTTTAGCGCTTAGGACCTGCCAGCCTTCTTTGATGCTTTTAAAGAATGCTTCTCTTTTTTCCGCTTTTTTGCTTCCGATTCCTTTTCTTACAATCGCAGCACCGATGACAGTCAAAAAGAAAGTGCAAATATCGATCATAAGCAAAAGTTTTACATCGCTTAAAGTAAGCAGAAAACCTGCAATGACAGGTGAAAAAAGATATCTCGCGCTTCCCGCCAGAGAAACCAGACCGCTCGCCTTGGAAAACTCTTCCTTGGTCAAAAGATCGGTTATGGTTGCTCTGTATGACGGCTCGAGAAGTGCAGAAAAAACAGAACTCACAAAAACTCCAATGCAGATCTGAGGAAGCGTTGCGCCGCCCCGCATCATGCATATGAAGATATATATTATGCCTAAGGCAGAGCATCCGTCTCCTATCATCATAAGGAGTCTTCTGTCATACCTGTCGGCCAATACACCTGCGGGAACGGATAAAAGAAGCGTCGGAAGAAATCCGAGCAGCGTTACAAGTGCCATACTTGCGGCACTTCCGGTCTTCTGGAAGATATAAACTCCCAGGCCGAAACTTGTAAGTCCGCCTCCCACCGAAGAAATAAGTTCTCCCGCCCAGAGGAGCAGGAATTTCTTAAAATTATTTTTATTATTCATTAAGCTCCTATCCGATCAACTGCCTGATAAAGCTCATTGTTCCGGATTTGGCGCCCAAAAGTTTCTCGGTCATATCGATAAATACCTCGATATCCCGTTCGGTAAATGTTTCCTCGTCAAATAACTCGTTGCTTACCACTAACATTATCTTTACGCGCTCGGGAATATTGTCACAGTTAAAGATCCCTTCCCTGACGCCTTCTTCAGCCACTTCTGATAAAATCGGAACAACCTTCTCAACCAGTTTTTTCTTGATCTTGTTGTGCATGAGAACATTCTCGGGTTTTAAAAGTTCACCCTCAATTAGTTTTTCCTCCTGCGAAGGCTGAATGGAAGCTACGATCCCAACGATCTTCTGCGGAACCGGAATGTTCGCCTTCACAATATCTCTTGCGGCTTCGGTTTCTTTATCTATCATCATTCCTATAACTTCTTCAAGCGTCTGTTCCTTGCTCTCGAAATAATAGTAATATGTTCCTTTAGCTATGCCTGCCTCTTCAAGAATGTCCTCTATACTTGTATTTTCATACCCCTTGGTAACAAACAGTCTGTATGCTATCTGAAGGAGTTCCTGTTTTCTTTTTTCACCTTTTTTCATATTTGTACCTCTTTTCGACTGTCGGTCGGTTTTTATCATAATACAACGTCAGGGATTTTGTGTCAAGTATTTTTTCGACCAATAGTCGATTTTTTTTATCATAAAAGAAAAAAGCCTGCTTAAGAATTCTCTCAAACAGGCTTTATTGCTTGATTTTATTCGGTTTTATTTCTTTTTGATGGGGATCCAAAGTTCGCAGAAAACACCTTTACCGCCGTCAAAATACAATTCGTAGTCAGTCTCCTGGGATGATTCATAACCCATCTGCGGAAGAAATTCCTTATAGAATAGGCTCCATGTCTTGGTGATGCAGTCGCCGTCTTCGCCGATGCAGTCAAATACCACGTATGTACCGGGATTTACGTCCCATATGCGGAAGCCTTTCTTCTTTAAATCCTCCTCGTCATATTCTGCCGTGTCTTCGTCAACGATGATGCCGATGCCATATTCAAAGGTATCCGATTCTTCCGTAGTCGGTGAGCAGAGACCGTAGAGGTCACGCTTTCCGTCTTCTCTTAACATCCAGATCGGAGAGAGCATCTGATTTGCATTGACTTCACCCCAGAAGTCTGCAACATCATGATTTGCCTCGTCGTTGATTATCTCGTTTTTGAACTGTCTTACCAGTGCGATAAATTTCTTCTTTTCTGTTTGAACTATTCTGTAATCCATACTCTTTCCTCCTTCAACCGTAAGCTTGATCACTATAGGATTAAAAAGTACTAATCTGGCCGATTCGTCTCTCGCATATTTGGGAGCAACTCCGTGAAATCTTGTAAAGGCTTTCGTAAAACTTTCCGAAGTTTCATAACCGTACTTGAATGCCAGATCGGTTATTTTTGCATCGGTCTCTACAAGTTCCCTGGCCGCTAAAGAGAGTCTGCGGTTTCGAATGTAGGCATTTGCCGTCATCCCGGTAAGGAAGCTGAACGCCCTGTGAAATTCGTAACTCGAAGTGTGCACCTGCTTCGCCACGTCTTCATAGTTGATCTCTTCCAAGAGATGCTCTTCCATATAGGTAATTGCCTGCTGCATTGCTGCAATCCATTCCATACTTTTTTCCTCCTGATGTAATCATTATAGGAGATCAGAATAACTGTTACATTTCCTGCCTTGCGAAGTTTTGTCAGGTTTGTTCCGTGATATTTTGCCCCGCTGAGGTTTTCAGGTTTATTTCTGATGCTTTATCATGCCTGTTCTCTGATGCATTTCCACGCTTCCGTCAGGCGCTCTTCGTTCCATGCTGCATTCGCGGGACTAGTTGAAGGTAACACAGTAGCTTCTCTGCCGATCAGTTTCTCGGTGTATTTCTGATAGTATCTGTACGCCGTTTTGCCGTTGACATAGATTCCTTTGATATCCGCTTTTTTAAGGATAATGTTCAGATCGTTGACCGTTACGTTTTTTATGCTCGAATCAGACGAGCCTTCAATGTCGCAGGAGCCGATCACATCCCATACCGCTATATTATTTCGTAAAAGAAACTCTCTTTTCTCTTCGATCGTGACAGGGACTTTTTCGTTGAAAACCGCCGCCGTAACTTTCCAGAAACGGTTCTGCGGATGCCCGTAAAAGAATCCCTGCTCTCTGGATTTAACCGAAGGGAAACTTCCGAGTATCAGTATCTTTGAATTCTTATCATATACAGGTGAAATGGGATGTTTTATCATTATTTATTGTCTTTTTGATTATGAATAATTTATTCACAGTCGAACTCAATGCTTTTACAATCGTTGAATTTAGCAAAATTCTTAAGCGTTCTCTCCAACATTTTATTAAGTTTCTTCGTTACTCTGAAATAAACTAATGAATCCTAAATAATTGATAATCTGTTTTCATTCTATAATTAAATAATCCGAAATTTATTTTATCATAAATTCCGGATTATTTTCTACACTGCGTCATCTTCGCAGTATTTGTATTTTTTTAATTTGTTCCAAAAGATTAAACACATCGCTGTGCCTGCCACTCCGAGTATAAACATCATAAGTGCCGCACCCGAACCTTTTCCTGTTCCGAAAAGGAAATTCATTGTGCTGCCTGCATTACTCATTATCGGTTCACACACATCATCAACCATAAATCCGCCGACCAAAAGGCCAATCGGAATGGTAAAAAACTGAAGCGTGTTTCTGCATGCGTAAACTCTTCCCTGAAGCTTCGCGGGAATCGAATTTCTCATGATTACGTTTAGGTTTGCGCTCATTACGGGAACGAAAACCCATCCTAAGAACTGGCTTATACACCAAATCACGGGAAGTCTCGAAAACGCGAGAAGGAAATTCTCC
>JAEEGJ010026658.1_pt1 | contig 11686 bp, 8 predicted proteins | sample 8958761 | NCBI WGS metagenome assembly JAEEGJ01 (sample SAMN16246546, study PRJNA631951) | gut metagenome | biome: gut microbiome; feature: rumen; material: RS-attached | host: Bos | place: Iran: Karaj | collected 2018-10
GTGTTTCATTGTTTGGATATGTAGTATTCAATGTCTATCAATTGCTGAATTAACATGGAATTTGCCAATCAAGAATATCTATTATTGCTTCTGCTTCTGATACCTTATCTCATCTGGTATCTGATGTATAGGAAGAAGAGCGAGCCAACGATGCGCATGAGCGACACGATGGCTTATCGCTATGCACCTCGTTCGTGGAAGGTGACACTGATGCCTGTGCAGATGCTCCTACGTATTGCCGTGTTTGTCTTAGTTGTGCTGGCGCTGGCTCGTCCGCAGACTCAGAACTCATGGAAGAACAAGACCATGGAAGGTATCGATATCATGCTGGCGATGGACGTCTCAACCTCTATGTTAGCAGAGGATTTGAAGCCTAACCGTATGGAAGCTGCTAAGCAGGTGGCTGCAGAGTTTATTACTGGTCGTCCTGATGATAATATAGGTCTCTCGATCTTTGCTGGTGAGGCGTTTACCCAGTGTCCTATGACTACCGACCATGCTTCACTGCTCAATCTGTTGCAGAATGTCCGTACTGATATTGCCCAGCGTGGTCTTATTGAGGATGGTACAGCCATTGGTATGGGATTGGCTAATGCCGTTTCACGTCTGAAAGACTCAAAGGCAAAGAGCAAGGTGGTTATCCTGCTTACAGATGGTAGTAACAACCGTGGTGACCTGTCGCCAATGACAGCAGCAGAGATTGCCAAGAGCTTTGGTATTCGTGTCTACACCATTGGCGTTGGAACAAATGGAACAGCTAGGTATCCGATGCCAGTAGCAGGTCATATAGAATATATAAATGTACCTGTTGAGATAGATACAAAGACTCTTGCTTCTATCGCCAAGAAGACTGACGGAGAGTTTTATAGGGCTACTAACACACAGAAGCTCTTTGAGGTATATAAGGAAATTGACAAACTGGAGAAAACAAAGATGAATGTCAAGAAGTACTCTAAGCGATACGAGGCTTTCGGCATTTTTGTTCTTCTTTCGCTCCTGTCATTGGTATTAGAGATTGTATTAAGGAATACATATCTGCAAAGGATTCCATAAAAGAAGTGGCTTTATGTTAAGATTTGAATATCCTAATCATTTATATTTCTTCCTAGTATTGATTTTGTTGATACTAGTACATTATTATTCTGTATACAGAAGAAAACACAAGCTAAACAAATTTGGAGAGAAGGCTCTTGTCAATGACCTGCTGATAGATGTTTCAACATGGAAACCTGAGGTCAAGTTCTGGTTATGTATGCTAGCCATTTCCATGTTTATCATTGCCTATGCGCGTCCTCAGTTCGGAACCAAGATTGACAAACGCGAGCGTATGGGTATAGAAGCTATTATCGCCATAGACGTCAGCAATTCAATGTATGCAGAGGATGTAAAGCCCAACCGTCTGGAAAAAGCCAAGATGATGATGAGCAACATGGTTGACGGTATGAAGGATGATAAGGTAGGACTGATAGTATTTGCCGGACAGGCTTTCACGCAGATTCCCATCACAAGCGACTATGTCAGCGCCAAGATGTTCCTTGAGACCATTTCTCCTTCAATGATTTCTGTTCAGGGTACCGATATAGCAGAGGCTATCCGTCTGGCATGTAAGAGCTTTACCCAACAGGAGGGTGTTGCTAAGGCTATTTTCTTGATTACCGATGGAGAGGACAATGAAGGCGGAGCTATTGAAGCAGCCAAAACTGCCGCTGAAGCTGGCATCAGAGTATATATATTAGGTATTGGCGATCCCATGGGAGCTCCTATTCCTATTCCCGGTTCCAATCAGTATATTATTGATGACGAAGGTAATACCGTTGTGTCTAAACTGAATGAAGATATGTGTCGCGAGATAGCAAGAGCCGGTAAGGGGTCGTATATCTTTGTAGACAACAGCTCATCAGCACAGAAGAAACTCTCGGAGCAAATAGAGAAACTTGCTAAATCTAAGATTGAAAGTCAAATATATAGCGAATATGACGAACAGTTCCAAGGTTTTGTTATTCTTGGTATAATATTCCTAATACTGGAAGTGCTCTTCCTGGATCGTGCAAGTCATCGCAAATTGTTTTCAAATCTTCTAAGAAAAAGAGATTATGTCAAATAGAGTCGTAATAGTTATATTTTTCTTGATTGCCTGTTTGAGTGTTATAGCTCAGACCGACAGAGACCACATCAGAAGAGGAAACAGACTGATGCGTGATACACTGTTTGCAAAAGCACAGGTGGAATACCAGAAAGCAATAGAAAAGGATAATACCAATGCTATTGCCCACTATAACTTGGCCAATGCTCTTCTGTACCAGAACAAGGCTGAGGATGCATGGAAGGAATATGATACAGCATCAAAGTTCGAAAAGAATAGAATTCGTCTGGCAAAGATATATCACAATATGGGCGTGCTGATGCAACAGGCAAAGCAATATGACAAGGCTGTTGCCTGTTACCAGAATTCCCTCCGTAATGACCCAACCAACAATCAGACACGTTACAACTATGCCCTGAGCCTGTATATGGCAAAGCGTACTCCTGCCAGACAGGATAATCAAGACCAGCAGCAAGACAAGAATGGCCAGAACGAAAAAAAAGAGCAACAGAAACAGGAACAAGAGAAACAAGATAGGAAGAACGAGCAAAAGCAAAAAGAGGAGTCAAAGCCTGACATGAGTAAGGAGAATGCAGAGCAGATGTTGAAAGCTGCCATGCAGGACGAAAAATCCACTCAGGAGAAAATGCAGCGTGCTCTTCAGCAACCCCAAAGGAAGCATTTGCAAAAACAATGGTAAACTAAATCAGAAAGATGAAAAGACTATACTCAATATTAACCTTATTAATCATTTTTGCAGAATTCGTTTCTGCTCAAGTTACGCTGAAGATTCAGGCACCTAACGTTACTGAGGTTGGTAGAAGAATCAGGGTCAGCTATGTAGCTAACACTCAAGATGTAGATGATATCCAGGTGGGTGATTTCCCTGGTTTTAATGTCTTATATGGACCAAGTACTAGTAGTTCCAGTAGTTTCTCTATGATTAATGGTAAGACTACCCAAAGTAGTTCTATGACTTTCACCTATATGCTTGTTGCTAAGGAAGAAGGTAAATTCACTATTCCTGCGGCAACCATTAAAGTAGATGGGAAATCCTATAAAAGTGGATCTGCTGTAATAGAAGTCCTGCCCTCAAGCGGTAATACGCAAGGTAATAATCAGCAGTCTCAGTCTGGAAGACAGCAGAATAATAATCCTTCACGTCAGCGTGGTCATACAAGTGCATCTGACATAAGCAGCAATGATCTTTACATGACTGTGACGGCAAGCAAGAAGAAGATTTATGAACAAGAAGCTGTCCTCCTTACCTATAAGCTATACACACTTGTCACCATTCAGCAGATAGCTGGTGAGATGCCACAGTTGGATGGCTTCCATGTTCAGGAGGTTGATTCAAAGGCACAGATGACATTGAAGTATGAACGTGTCAACGGAAGAACCTACGGAACAGCTGTATGGCGTCAGTATGTTTTGTATCCCCAAAAGACAGGTAAACTGAAGGTGCCAAGTATAACCTTTGACTCTCAGATTGAGATTCAGAATACCAGCATGGACCCCTTTGATGTATTCTTTGGCGGTGGTTCACTTAATCAACTAGTCAAAAAAAGCATTGTTACTCCTGCCATCGAGATAGAGGTCATGCCTTTACCTTCTCCCAAGCCAGCTAATTTCGCCGGTGCTGTAGGTAAATATACAATCTCTGGTCAGTTGACTCCAGAACAGGTAAATGCCAATGATGCAGCAACCCTTCGACTTATAGTTAGTGGTCAGGGTAACATGAAGTTGATGAAGGCTCCGAAGGTTAGTTTCCCTCAGGACTTCGAGATTTATGACCCCAAAGTTTCCGACAAGACAACTAACACTTCATTGGGTGCAAAGGGTAATGTGGTTTATGATTATGTAGTTGTTCCCCGTCATGGTGGTAAATTTTCTATTGCACCTATTGAATTCTGTTACTTCGATCCTGATGCTCATTCGTATAAGACATTAAAGACTGATTCTTTCAGCATTGCTGTTGCTAAGTCAAAGACCACTGGTTCCTCAAATTATCACGAACAAGAAGATCTGAAGATTCTGAACAATGACATCAGATATATTAAATTAGGAAATGTAGACGGAACGGCATCAGACACCTTGTTCTTCGGCAGTATGTCTTACTGGATGTATTATATTGTTTCAACTGGTGTGTTTGTACTGTTGCTGATTCTCTTTAACAGACATATTAAGAAGAGTAGGGATATATCCGGTATGCGAGTTCAGAAAGCCGGTAAGGCAGCCTCTAAGCGTTTGAAAACAGCTGCTAAGTTGATGAAACAGCATCAGGGTGAAGCCTTCTACGATGAGGTTATGAAAGCACTTCTGGGCTATGCTGGAGATAAGCTTAATATTCAGAAGTCTGATTTGAACAAGGAAAATGTAAGTTCATCCTTGCAGTCTTTCGGCGTTCCTCAGGATATCGTAGATTCCTATATGAACCTTATCAGCGAATGTGAGTTTGCCCGTTATGCTCCAGGTGATCCTGACGCTACTATGGAGAAGATTTACTCATCAGCATCTGATGTAATAAATGAGTTGGATTCTGCAATAAAGAAAAAGAACAGTAAACTAGATTCTAATATGAAGCAGTTTGTCATTATATTGGCCTGTGTATTCTCATTCGCATTAAATACCTTTGCTGCCGAACCAAGCCTGAAGGAACAGGCAGATTCCGCTTATTCGCATGAGCAATATGATAAGGCAATCAAACTATATGAGAAGTTAGCCCAAAAGACTGCTGACTATAAGGTTTACTATAATTTGGGATGTGCTTATTATAGAATTGACAATATAGCCAAGAGTGTTCTTTGGTTAGAGAGAGCATCCAGACTCAATCCCAGCGATGAAGACGTGCAGTTTAATCTGACATTAGTGCGAAATAAGACAATAGACAAGATTACTCCCAAGCATGAGATGATAATCGTATCTGCCTTCAAGAAGGTGGTAAATATGTTGAGCCTTGAGAAATGGAGCATCGTAAACATTACGCTGTTTATCCTAACATTTGTCTTTATTTCTCTGTTTTTCTTCTCAAATGTACTTTCATTCAGAAAGGTCGGCTTGTTTATGTCTATCTTTTGCATTGTCTTATGTATTTTGGGTAATGTCTGTGCATATCAACAGCGTTCTATGTCAATGAATCGCGTCAACGGCATCGTTATGGATCCTGCTGTTACCGTCAAGAGTACGCCTACAGAGAGTGGCAGTGACTTGTTCGTGATACATGAAGGAACCCGCGTAGAGATTAGAGATTCAAGCATGAAAGACTGGTTCGAAATACAGATTGCTGATGGCAAGATAGGCTGGATACCTAAGAATTCACTTGAACTAATATAATAAGGTTATGAGTATAATTGACCAATTGATTTCCTTCGACAGATCATTATTCTTTTTCTTAAACGGAAGTGATTCTGCTTTCTTGGATGGTATATTCATGTCATTCACTAAGGTTGCTACCTGGATACCTCTATTCCTGTGTATGCTCTATGTTGTTATCAAAAACAACAATGCACGTCGTTGGCTAATTTTAATAGGTTTAACCATCTTGTTGATTGTTGCGTCAGACCAGTTCTCAAGCGGTCTTTGCAAACCTTTCTTTCATAGACTTAGACCTTCCCATAACCCTGCTATGGTTGGTGTAGTGGATTTAGTAAATAATTATAAAAGCGGACAGTATAGCTTTATCTCAGGTCATGCCACCAACACCTTTGCTATAGCTATTTTCTTCTCGTTGATTTTCAGAAACAGAAAGACTACTGCCATGCTTTTCTCATGGGCATTGCTTTCTTCGTATAGCAGAATATATTTGGGACTTCATTACCCTGCAGATATATTTAGTGGCGCCTTGTCCGGCACCCTGATAGGATTGATGTTCTATTATATATATCAGGTGTTAATAAAGAAATTCACCGTTTGCAAGGGAAATTGTTCTTCTTTGTTTACTTCATCAGGATATTTGAAGACTGATTTTATGCTTTTGCATATAGTCTTTCTGGCTACCGTTCTTTACGCTGTATTTGTAGGTTGTTACTACGCATATATTTATTCATAAATGTAAGGTGTAAAATATGAGGGTCTTCTTGCCAATCATATCTGTTGCCCTTCTATTCGTTGGTTGTAGAAGTAACGGATCCCAAGAACAACAATCTTCGGATTACTACAACACATTATCATACGAGACAAGATATTCCAATATAGACTCCTCATACATATTTGCCAAAAAGGCCTATTCCTACTCTGAAAACTATGAGGAGGGTAGGAGTGAGGCCCTCAACAATCTTGCTTATGTCTATTATCAGCAGATGAAGTATGACCATTCCATTCGTCTGCTTAGAAAGGTTCTGAAACAATCACGTAACCAGATAGAGTTACTCTGTTCTGATGTTATGATGATGAAGGTAATGCAGCGTATTGGCAATGGGTATGAATTCTTTAAATGCAGGAATAGCGCACTGAATAGGCTGGCAAGAATCAACGAAAGTCTGAACGATCTGACAGAACATCAGTTGCGAAGGGTTTATTATGCCAATACAGAATTACACATAGTATCCTCGACCTATTATTATTATCTTGGTCAGGATTCCTTGGCGAACGAAGAGATTAACGCCATATCTGATTATGTCAAATTAGATAAGGATACCACGCAATACCTATACTATCACTATATGCTTGGTAGTGGTGGTTTGCTTAAAGGTAATAAAACAGATGTCAAACTGCAGGAATTTGACCATTTGGTGCTTACCTATTCCTTCTCAAAAAGGAAGAAGATAACGTACTTTGAGGCCAACTCCTTACAGTCTTTTGCTGAGATGTTTATAGATTCCTTTAGTGTTAACACTATCAAGGAATACAGAAAAGATGCATATAATTACATCAGGAATCAGGTAATGGGGGATAGCGTGTCTTCTTCGACAGACACGCTGAATGCCTTCCCCTTGGCTCTGGCAACAAAATCCCTGAAGTTGTTCGGTGAATACAAGGATTTGTTCCAGACGGCCTGTCTATATAGAACCCTTGGTGACATCTACTTCTCAGAAGGAAGTTATCAGAAGGCTCATAAGAACTACACTACGGCATTGTCTTTGGTTCACAGTCAGAAGAAACGCTCCAGTAAGACCATCATCGCATGGATGGCAGGTATTCATGAGCGTCTTAGCCTTTCATACAGTTCTATTGGAAATAAGGAGCAGTCTGATTATCATAGGAATATATATCTTGATTTATTGGACGATTCACGCCAGAACAAAGAACTTGATATCAGAAAAGAAAATCTGTCCAAAGAAGTAAGGGATGTTTATGTGGGAATAGCGTTGTTCATCCTGTTGCTCTCTGTTATTATTGTGCTGGTTGTTCTGGATATTTACAGGATAAAGAGTCATATAACCTCGCAATATGCCAGCTTATTGAATATCAAGAGTTCTGAAAGCTATACTAATGCAAAGCATCAGATTTTCCAGTTTTCAGAAACGCAGGAGAACCAAATAGAGGCTTTAACGGATCAGAGCAATAGCAGTAATTTGCATATCGAGGAATATCAGAACGGCAATATCATTCGTCGTGCTAAGGTTTCATTGGTTTATGCAATTGTACCTTACCTAAACAGAATCCTTGCAGAAACCAATAGAATGAAAAATGAGGGTAAAGCTAGCAAGGAGAGGTTGAGTTATATTCGTGAACTGATAGCAGAGATCACTCGTATCAATGATGTACTGACAGAATGGATAAAGATGCAGAAGGGTTTGCTGAATCTTCATGTTTCAACCTTCCCACTAAGTAATATTCTGAATATTCTTAAACTCAACAAGACTACTTTCGAGAAAAAAGAAATATCCCTTGTTGTTCCTGAAACGGATCTGAAGGTAAAGGCTGATGAAGCATTGACCCTGTTTATGCTGAATACGCTTGCTGATAATGCGCGTAAATTTACCAATGAGGGAGGAAAAATAGAAATCACGCTGGATTCTACAGATGAATACGTAGAGGTAGGCATTGTAGATACAGGTGTTGGTTTAAGCCAGGAAGATGTTGATACATTGAACTATAGCAATGTTTATGATTCCTCGCACTTGGGAATATCCAATGATAACAAGGGATTTGGATTTGGCATCATGAACTGCAAGGGTATCATCAACAAATACAAGAAACTGTCCTCTAAATTTGCTGTATGTGGTTTTGGAGTAGTGAGCCAGTTGGGGAAAGGCAGCAGGTTCTGGTTCAGATTACCCAGAGTTTTGTGTGTTATCCTTTCTTTTATACTATCCCTGAACATTTCAGCAGAGTGTGATACCTTTAATGCTCTTTTTGATTCCACCTATATTGCAAATACAGAAGGCAGATATGAAGATGCTTTGCAATATGCAGAAAACGCATTAAAGGTTGCAGGAACGCCATTTGATACCATAAAGGTTGTTCAATTGAGAAATGAAATGGCCATAGCTTCCCAGGCTTTGAAACGATGGGACGACTATAGGTATAATAATAACGAGTGTGTTCGTCTGCATTGGCTGTATTCTCAAGATACATCCCTTGCATCATATTGCCGACAGATGGAGGAAGCCAAGTATGACAGTTCTGTTCTTTTTGTCCTATTGGCCTTATCTGGTATCATTATCCTATTCCTTATCTATATGGTGTTCCTGAAAGACAGAATCAGGAATAAAAAGAGGATTGCATCCCTAAGTCAGGATTTTGCGCTCACGTTAGAGAAAATTAATTCCCACGTTGGGAATCTTAGTAATCTGCCTAATTCATCTGATACGGATATTATCAGAATGAATACATATTTTATTCAGGAATTAATGAATGAACGTAATAGGCTATCTCATTATGTTAAGGATGATAGTTATCTTACAGGTCTTGTTCATGATTTCTATGCTGATATTATTGAAAATCTAAGAAGAATAAACCAGTTACAGAATGATATGTCATCTCTTACTGATCATAACTACAAGACAAGGTTCGAGGAAGACAGACTATATGTAATGAATCAGGTGTTGGATAATTCATTGAGTACCATCAAACATGAGACGATGTATTATCCGGCTCGTATAGATCAAATGACTCAGGCATTGCAGGATGATACAGATAACAAGCAGAGAATAGATGAACTGAACGACTTGGTTTCTTATTACAAAGAACTTTATCTGCTGTTGTTTGAACAGGCTAACAGGCAATTGTTGCAGTCTAATTTCCGTAGCGATAAGGTTAGCTGTACAGAAATAGCTGAGTTGGCAAAGAAAAAGATTGATACACTACGGGCCAAAGAGGACAGGGAGGTTGATTTTACTTCTTCTGATGTGGATAAGAATGTTTGTTGCGACAGAAAACTCTTGAAGATATTGGTTGATCATCTTATTATGGCCAATTGGAGTGAGATGCATGATCTGCATGTTACGTTCCAATCTGAGAATAATGTTGTGAATGTATTTTTTACATTTACCGGTATCCATAAAGATGACGAAGAACTTGCCAATTTATTCTCACCTTCCAAGGATAATTTCTCTTATTATATTGTCAGACAAATCATTCGTGAACATGATGCTAAATACGGTTATCCTGGCTTGCGTCTGAATGCATTACAGACAGCAGACGGATTTACTATACATTTCTCATTATATAGCAAATAAAACTAATACGGCACATATATGGACAAATTCAAAGTAATCATCGTTGAAGATGTTAAGTTAGAACTTAAGGGAACGGAAGAGATATTCCGACATGATATCCCAGAGGCAGAAATCATAGGTACAGCTCAGAACGAGAGTGAATTCTGGAAGTTGATGCGTGGTGAGGCTCCTGACCTTGTTTTGTTGGACTTAGGGTTAGGTGGCAGTACTACCGTTGGCGTTGATATCTGTCGACAATTGAAGGCTCGCTATTCTCAGGTTAAAGTTTTGGTCTTCACAGGAGAGGTGTTGAACGAGAAACTGTGGGTAGAGGTTTTGAATGCAGGGGCCGATGGTATTATCTTGAAGACAGGAAACCTCCTGGAGCGTGATGATGTCCAGTTGGTTATGCATGGAAGAAAACTTGTCTTCAACGAGCCTTTCTTAGAGAAAGTGATTGAAAGATTCAAGCGTATGGTGAATGGCGAGTCTGCTACCTCTGACGCCATGATTGATTATGAAATCGACGAGTATGATGAACGTTTCCTTCGTCATCTTGCCCTTGGTTATACTAAGGATATGATTGCCAACTTGCGTCAGATGCCTTTTGGTACCAAGAGCCTGGAGAAACGTCAAGCCGATCTTATCAATCGTCTATTTGCTCCCAACGAGCGTACTGGTGTTAATGCTGTACATCTTGCTGTTAGGGCTATTCAGTTGCATATTATAGATCCAGAGCATTTGGTAGCTGATGATGAATAAGAACCGCTTCCTGTCATATTTGATACTACTCTTGATTGTTGTATCCTTTATGTTGCCGATAATTTCCTGGATGTTGTCGGCTTTGGGGTATGACTGTAAGTCCCTTATAAGTGAAGAAGGTTGGAGATGGGTGTTTTATAATATCCCTATTGCCTGTGCCAACAGGTGGACAACCTTGTGTATTAGTATCATTATTGGCTGTGGAAGTGTTATTCGTTCTGGTATTTTGCATCCACAGAAGAAGAAAGAATTTAATTCACTTTATATTGTCTTATTCGTGTTAGTTATCTTGACGTCAGTTCTTCTTCTTTGTGCTTTGCATCCTCATAGCCCGCTTCTCAGTGTTACTGGTCAGATAAAGAATAGTCCTTTTATACACGGTTTGCCAACCATTCTTATTTGGTGTATAATATTCCTGTCAACACTATATGCTTTATTGGCTCAGCATATCAAGACAATGGATGATTTTTCTGATCTGTTTACCTATGGCATCAAGAAGTTTTCTTCCGTTATTGTTATTGCCATGTTGCTATCCTTCATCATTTCTTGTCTCATATACATATTTAATTAAAAATCCTCGATGCTTTTAGATGATTTAAACCAAAGTCAAAGAGATGCCGTTCTCTGTTGTGATTGCCCTTCTCTTGTGATTGCTGGAGCCGGTTCTGGTAAGACTCGTGTTATTACCTATAAGATTGCATATCTTTTGGAACAAGGGTATGAACCCTGGAGCATCTTGGCTTTGACATTTACAAATAAGGCTGCTCGTGAGATGAGAGAGCGCATAGGTAAGCTTGTCAACGAGGAACAGGCACGCATGCTTTGGGCAGGAACTTTCCACAGCATCTTTGGCAGAATCCTTAGATATGAGGCTGACCGTATTGGTTTTACCTCTGATTTTACCATATATGACACATCTGACAGCAAGAGCCTTATCAAGACAATTATCAAGGATAGGGGATATGATGAGAAGAAATACAAGCCCAGCGCTGTACTGGCACATATCAGTAACGCTAAGAATTCTCTTATCCTACCTGCTGCATATAGGAATTCCAACAGACTTCTGGAACGAGATAGGGCACAGCAAATGCCTGAGATAAGCAATATATATGAGGAGTATATGCAACGTTGCAAGAAAAGCAACGCTATGGACTTTGATGATATGTTGGTTTATACATGGCTTTTGTTTAAGGATAATCCTGATGTGGCCCAAAGGTATCAAGAGAAGTTCAGATATATT
>JAEEGJ010026659.1_pt1 | contig 11686 bp, 10 predicted proteins | sample 8958761 | NCBI WGS metagenome assembly JAEEGJ01 (sample SAMN16246546, study PRJNA631951) | gut metagenome | biome: gut microbiome; feature: rumen; material: RS-attached | host: Bos | place: Iran: Karaj | collected 2018-10
TGAGGATGAGGTTGTGACGGTATAACTTTGGATGGAGAAATGCGCCACGTAGGTTGCCGTTTACGTAACCGTGAAAGTATAGGTCGGATTAGAAGATACTTGCGTGCCGTTTTTGGTCCAATTGATGAATGTATAACCAGCATTGGCTGTGGCAGTTAGAGTGCAATTTTCTCCATAGTTATATCCTCCGCTTCCTGTCACTGTGCCGCCAGCCGTCGGGTCGGCCACGGCTGTAATGACATAATTTTGGGTTGTGAAATGGGCAACCAAGTTTCTATTGCTGGTTACGGTAAAACTATAACTGGTATTGGTGGATACTTGCGTTCCGTTTTCTGTCCAGTTGACGAAATTGTACCCGCTGTTGGCAGTGGCACTCACTGTGCAAGTTTGGCCTTGCTGATAGGTGCCGCCTCCTGTGACACTGCCGCCATTGGTCGGACTGGCTGACACGTTAATTGTGTATTGCTGCGGCTGGGCTTGGAAGTTGGCCACCAAATTCCTGTTTTCAGTTACCGTGAAAGTGTAATTGGCATTGGTGGATACTTGTGTGCCGTTTTCTGTCCAGTTGACGAAAGTAAAGCCTGTGTTGGCTGTCGCATGAACCGTACATGACTGGCCTTGATTGTAAGTGCCTCCACCTGACACACTGCCGCCATTGCTGGGACTGGCAGAAACTGAAATATTATAACTATTGGTGTGTTGGGTTCGGGTGATGCCAATATTTAATAAGTAAGTGCCGATGTCACCTTCATAATAAGGTATAACATCAAAATAAATAGTTCCACCATCTTCAATCATAATACTACCAGCCAAGTCGCCCCAGTAGAAACCGGACCAATTTGTTCCGTCGGTCGAATAAGCAAACTGGGCTTCGACGGAATAGGTGTTTCCATTTCCACTCCAAAATGCGTCATGAAGGGTTGGTGTGATGGTGTAATCATATCCAGAATTGAGATTTATCTTGTAATAATCAACATCAGAACTGTTATGAAGATTTGAACTTGTTGTATTGACCGTGGCGGAGTTTCCTGAAAACTTGGTGTAAATGAAAAAGCAAGGTTTTGGGAATTATTCGGTTCGTATGGGTCGGCATAAACAGGTTCGGGTGCCACATAAACCCATACCGGGTTTTGATAATCCGATGCGCCTGCATAATACCAAGTGGAAGAGCCTGATTCTTTATAGGCTAATGACATCAAATATGTTCCTGGTTCTACTGTTATCAGACCTGTGAAGTCAAGTCCGTTGGTATAGTGATAATTTGGCGGTAGTCCGTTAGTGCATTCAAGTATATCAATGGTTTGCATCCAATCACCCCAAGAGTTGAGCAAACTGATTCTGAATTGACCATAAAAAGTATTACTACCAGTGTTGGTTAAATCAACATTAATGGAAGCATCTGTGTTTTGGTAAAGACATACTCCATCACCTGTGAGAATTGTGAATTCAGAGTTAGTGTTGATAGTATATGATGAAACAATATCAAAAAAAGCATAATTGTAATCGCCTAAGTCGATGAAATTCCATAAATCACCATCCATACTGTAGAGCATGGCAATTGCATAAGAGCCTGGAATATAAGGAGGGCCACCGGCACATTCTAGGTCGCCATAACAATAATAAGTGCCTGGTAATGGATTAGAAGTCCAATCCCATTGGTCCATTATATTAAGGAAATAGTACTCATTAGAGCCTGGAATTTCTTCATAATAAACACCTGCACCGATGTATCCATTAAAATCGCCGTTGCCAGTGTTCCATACTTCGGCATAGACAGATAAATCGTCATAAAACCAATACTCATCATCAGACATTACAGGGGTACTATAATAGACCAAATTGAAATTGTAGGTCGTGTTATTTGGTTCAATGCCGATGATGGCTTGTTGGTTGATTGGGAATAAAATGGTGTTGATATAGTAATAACCATCATTGTTGCCACTCCAGCCCCAATTGAAATGAAATTGATTTGAGTTATCATATCCATCACAAATAAACGAATGGCCTCCATCTGTATTTTGCCCTCTGTAGTGAATAGGTCTAGCAGCATTTAATTCGGCTTTCAAAATATTGATCCATTCTGAATCGGAATAGTTTGATTTACTGATGCTATGCAAGGTGCTTTTATAGTCAAAGAAGGTTTTGTATGCTTGTTCTGCACTTGGGAAACTACCTATAGTTGAAGCACCGCTACCACTTGGCCCATAATCCATTTCAACACTCACGCCACAATGATACAATAATTTGGCAACCGCATTATTTGAACTATTATTTGGCATCGAAGACCAGTTATATGTTGTTTCGCCAAAATTTGCGGATAATTGCCCATAAGATGGATGGTAGTATTGGTGAAATCCAAATCCTTGAGCTGGGTAAGCCCAATATTTCATGATTTGTGCCATGGCTGTGGCGACACAACCTGCATAAGCATGATTCCCAGGGCCACCATAATCTGTAGGACATAATTCGTTGTAGGGATAATCCTGATTCCATGTTGTTGCAATCAATGGGTATACCTGTGTTTCAGACCTAATCGGCAAATTCTTTCCTCGTCTCAGACATTCCCAATCAGCCCGAATCTCATCGGTAGCTATCGCTTTCATTTCAACCGCCATCCGAATCTGTTCGGCATAGCCATCAAGCCAGTCTATTAAGTTGGGCGGAAGGTTCTCTGCTGCAAAATTGTTGTCGTAGGAGTAGCCAAGAATTGGTGTCACACAATCATCAGCGGCAATGATGACAAAGCCTTTCCCGCTCTCGTTGTTGAAGATGAAAAACTCGGAATAGCCGCATTGCGGAGCCACATTCACAAACTTGGCGTCATCCATCCGTTTCTTAAAGACTTTGTCACCTCTCACGCCCATAATGTTGTTTTCTTTCCAGAAATTTTGGGCGAGTTGTTTTGCTGTGGTTTCGTCAATGGGGTTGCCAAGAAGCGATAGACTCATTGATAGAATCAAGATGGATAATAAAGTGCGTTTCATTTTTGTATGGGTTTGTTTTTTAATAGATTGTATAGAAAAAGCGTGAACTTAACTGTTCCGCTCCTTGGAGGTAATTTGGCGTACCCGTACTACACGAAATAAGTTAAACTCACGCAAGCGTGAGCATAACCTGATCTTATCGTAGTACTAAATCGCCAAATCTTTCCAAGAAAAAGAAATCAGTCTATGCGTTCTGTATGTGCTTCCTGTTCTACATATTTTTTCTGTTTAGAATTGGTGCAAAGATAGTGGTTTTTTCAAAAAATCCGTATTACATTTAATTATACTCTTCCAATATGATTTCCTCTATTTCATCAATTTTCACTTTGTATTTCGATTGGTTTTCTCTCAACTCTACTTTTTTGATTAAAGTGAATACACCATCTTTTTGATCCAAGTTTGGCAGTGATAAGATTTCAACGAACCCATCTTTAATAGTTGTATCCCAACATACAGTGAATAACTGCCTTTTCCATTTTTCTATTCCTTTCATAGATAGTCTTGAGTTCATACTTACGACTTGCATCTTTCCAGATAGGAAATCCTCGATTTCTTTTTGTGTTTTTAAAACTATAGTTTTCATTTTTTTTGGTTTGGTTTGTGTGTAATTATTCTAAAGTGGTTACTTGGTTATTCCACCAACTCATATTGAGCTTTCGAAGCTTCTATATCAGCGAAATAAGGACTGTCTTTAGCTTCAAACTCGCCATAATAGATATCGTATGGGTCAATATCAAACTGCGTGCCCCAATGAATTTCGTAATTGTCAAACTCAAACTGCTGGAACAGTGTTTTGTCGATGTATTTGTGTATTGAGGGATGTAGGCTTTTGGAAATAAAACCGTAGAAGTCGGCCAGTCGTTTCTGCCCGTCGTCGAAGGTGATCAACACCTTGTAATCACCTGCATATTCAGCTTGTACAATCTTATACATGGTTATTTCACTTTTTTATTGATAGTTTCACATGAGACATCAGCTTTTAAGACAAAGAACTGGTACCATTTTTCTGAAATACGGAGCGCATATTCCTCAACAAATTTTTCGGCCAATTCCATTTTTGCGGGTGGCAGATGGTCTTTTCCGGGTTTTTTGCGGCGTTTCAACTCCAATAACTTCCCTTGGGAAAACACAATGTCAAATATAGTTTCGTTCTCTCCGTAAATGGCATGAACATGCAAAGGTTCATGGTCATTTGAATAGAACTTGAAAATGATTCCGAAATACGAATATATGTTTGGCATAATTACTATTATTGGTTTCAACCGCAAAAATAGTCATATTTCTGAAAACACGCAAAGGCAGCAAAAAAAAATCCCGCCGTTTCCAGCGGGATTCTTTTTGCACGTAATTAGGCGTTTTTTATTCCACCACAATCTTCTTGACGGCTTGTCCGCCTTGAGCTTCAATGTGCATCATGTAGATGCCCTTGGCAAAGCCGGACAGGTCGATGCGCACTTGGTCGCCTTCAAGGTCAGCGTCGTAAACAGTCTGCCCGAAAGCGTTCACGATGCGGACATGGCTCAAGCCATTGCCCTCAAGGGTGACTTCGCCCTTCGTCGGGTTGGGGTAGACGTTGGCAGAGATGTTGTTCTCGCCAAGGCCTTCCGTGTAGATGAAGTTGGCCACAAGGTTGCGGTCGCGGGTGATGGTGAAGACGTAAGTCATCTCTTCCGAGACCACTTCGCCGTCTTCGGTCCAGTTCACAAATCGGTAGTCCTCGTTGCGCGTAAGGGTTAAGGTGACCTCGTCGCCGTAGCTATAGGAGCCTTCACCAGTGACGGTAGCGGCTTCTAACGGATCAATGGAGACCTTGACTTCAAAGGTCTGTGTCTCGAAGTTGGCGACCAAGCTGCGGTTGCTGGTGACGACGAATGTGTATTCGGCTTCGGTCGAAACGATGTTGCCGTTCTCGGTCCAGTTGATGAAATTGTACCCCTCGTTGGCCGTGGCCATGATTTGGGCACTTTGGCCGTAGTCATAGGTGCCGCCACCGGTGAGGACACCGCCTTCAGCCGGGTTGGCGGTAAGGCTGACCGTGAAGGTCTGGATCTGGAAATGCGCCACGTAGGTTGCTGATTCTGTCACGGTGAAGGTGTAGCTGGCATTGGTCGAGATCTGCTGCCCATTCTTGGTCCAATTGATAAAGTCGTACCCGGTGGCAGGCGTGGCGGTCAAGGTGCAGCTTTGTCCGTAGTTGAAGGTTCCGCCGCCAGTGACAGTGCCGCCAGTTGTCGGGTCGGCAGTGGCCGTGATGGTGTAGCTCTGTACGGTGAAGTGGGCCACCAGAGTGCGATTGCCCGTGACGGTGAAGGTGTAGTTGGCGTTGGTGGAGACCACGTTGTTGCCTTCGGTCCAGTTGGTGAAGGTGTAGCCATTGTTGGCCGTGGCCACTACAGTGCAGTTGTCGCCGTAATGGTAGGCTCCGCCGCCTGTCACCGAACCGCCATTGCTCGGGTTGGCCGACACACTGATGGTGTAGTTCTGCTGTGTGAAGTTGGCCACCAAGGTGCGGTTGCCGTTGACGGTGAAGGTGTAGTTGGCTTGTGTGGAGACCACGTTGCCGTTTTCAGTCCAGTTGGAGAAGGTGTAACCTGCATTGGGCGAAGCCGATACGGTGCATTGCTGGCCTTGGTTGTAGGTGCCGCCACCAGTGACGGTACCACCGTTGGTCGGGTTGGCCGACACATTAATAGTATAGGTCTGCGAGCCGCCGCCAGTGATTTGGACGGTGCCAATGTAGGTGATCTTGTTGTATCCAAACACGGTCAGCGTGGCAGTGCCAGTCTGTCCGGGAGCGGCAAAGGTGATGTTGCAAGTGCCATTGGTGATGGTGGCCGAGCCCATGATTTCGTTGTTGCGCGTCAGGGTGGCCAGGGCACCATTGCCGTTGGTGGCGTTGACGGTGAACGAGGTGGCGTTAGTGCTCATGGAGGAAGCGTGGGACACGTTCATGTCGGCTGGAACGGCGTTGCGCAAGGTCAAAGTCGGGTCGCCGAAGAGGATCCAGAAGAAATAAGTGGCCCAGCCTTGGCCCATGCCTTGGCCGTATTGGTCCAAAATCTTCATGTTTCCGTCATACGATGTGCCACCCAGGGTGCGCTTGATGTTGCTGCTGTAGCTTTCCACCAATACGTCAACCATCTCGTCTTGGCCATACATTGGAGGAATCCAAGGCTGGGAAATGTATGAGAACATGCCGCCGATGGCACCCGTGGGTTGTGAGGGATCAGGATTTGAGACGGTGCCGTTGGTGGCACGAAGCCAAGTCTCGCCAAAGCAGGGTTGGCTGTAGTCGTATTTTCCATTGTCGCAAGCTACTGACCAGATGATAGGCAATTTGTTGACATTAGTCAGCGCGTTGACATGCGAGTTGCTGTAACTGAATACGCCCCAACTTGTTGGAGAGCCATGGTTACAGTAGTTGATGATGCTTACTCCATCGTTGTAATGCTGGCTCATGATAGCTGCCGAGGATGAGTAGCCTGAAACATTCTGGTAGTCCTGGTAAACTGTAGTATAGTTGTAGTTCAACAAATCATCGCGAATGTTGTTGATATGTTGCCAGTCGTCTTCACCGAAATGGCCTCCACTACCCGCGTATGCAGCTACACCGCCGCCAATGGGCAGCCATGTGTCAGACGCATTGATGTCGCGCTCATAATGAATGACCTTGTTGACCTGCGTAGTCACATGGTCCTCATTTTCAGCGGAGAAACGGCCGACCATAATGTCGTTATAGTAATCGTTGCCTGCCACTTGACCATACCAGTTATCGGATTTGCCGCTATAACCGCCTCCACTTTGGGAGTGCCCGGGGATTTGCGCCACATCGCCGACCAAAAGCACATGGGTGAGATTGTTATTGGCGTCATATTGGCTTTGGATATAGTTTTTGATGGCCGAATCAGTGGTGCCAGAAGTCGAAGTGCCGACCATCGTCGTAGGTCTGCCGATTTGCTTCTTCCAGTTGACGAAAGGTTGCATGGCACTCATGAAAGCATCGTGGCAGATGATGAGCAACTCGCCCGTCTCGACCATCGGCGTGTATTTGCTCAAGCCTTCATTGTAATTGATGAAGTGGTTGGCATACAGGGCATCAATTTCGGGGTCAAGGCTCACCGTGTTGGAACGGCGGTCGATGACGTTTTGGTTGTCAATGCCGTCGCTGTAGAGCTCAACAGTCATGTTGTAGTACACGCGCAAAGTCTTGGAAATCGGGTTGTAGGCAAAGGGGTAAACTACCATGTTTTGTCCACGGAAATCGCGGAGGATGTAAGGCTCATAGAGTCCCACATTTTGAGTGGGGAAGAAGGCATTCGTCGAATAGGCCTCGCCGTAGGTGTAAGGCACATCCTCGGGATTGATGGTGCGAGGGAAATCGCCTTTTGAGGGAGCGACCTCCATGGAGTAATCGGTGTATTGTGCATCAACAACACGAATGTTGTAATGTTGTCTGTCGCCAATCATTGCGGGAATGGCAATCATCGGCAGGTTGGGTTCGCCAGCCTGCGCTGTGGTCACAGTCTTGGGCACAGAGATGATGTTGGCTTCGCCGCGAGGTGTGCTCACCTCAAGGGTATAAAAGCCAGGCACTTGCAGGTTAACGGTGATTTGGCTTTCCGAGGAGGAAACCAAAGCCGTCTGGATGGTGCTCGGCGTGTCGCTCTTGATGGCGACCCATTGCTGGCCGAAGGTCATGGTGGCCAGCAGCATGAGCACGAGGGTGGTGAGGGTTTTTCTCATGGGTAAGAGTCGGTTTTTAGGATTATTTCTTCACGACGAATTTTTGCGTTGTCCAAGCGCGGCCGTCGACCAGCATGGTGCAGAAGTAGATGCCGTCGTTGAGGTCGGCGACAGGAAGGGTCAACTTGCCAACATTGGCGTTCAGGTCTTGGCGCATCACCTCTTGACCGACAATGTTGTAAACCACGGCGGTCAGGCTGCCATTGAGGCTGTAGTCGAAGTTCACGGTCGAAGAAGCAGGATTCGGATAGGCACTTCCCATCTCCATCGGGCGAGAGCTGTCGTCCACACCGACTCCCGATTTGTGGAACTTCACGATGATGCTAACGCGCTCGTCGGGATGACGCTCGTCGTAGGCATAGTATCTTACCACTACATATCCAAAAATACCTTCTTCAAACATGGCATGGAAAGAGAGGTCTTGATCGCCAGTGACGCTGTTGCCGCCAACCGTAACAGGATTGGGACTCACTATGACATCGGGGCCGAAGCAACTGCCCCAACAGAAGAAGTTCATCGTGCCTTCAAGGGGCTCCAACACTTCTTTCTCTACAAGGACATTCAAGTCATCCGAGATAAGGTTGCGGATTTGCATGTGTTGGATGTACTCTCCGTAGCCGTATTCGTCGTTGGTACATTCAATGGCTTCACCGTCGCTGAAGACGTTGCCGTTTAACTCAAATTGCAGCGATTGTGCTGAAACATAGCCGATTGCGGCTAAAAGAATTAAGGTAATGATAGATTTTTTGAACATAATAATTGAGTTTTAATTGATTGATTCCGATGATATTTGAACCTGCAAAGGTGTGAAATTTTCTCCAATTCCGCAACAAAAAATTGCACTTTTTGAAAAAATGGCTAATTTTGTGCATCAAAATCACATTAAAAACACACAACCTATGAAAAGATTTACCTTGATTTTGGCATCCCTGCTGATGCTTATCTGCATGAGAACCAATGCACAAAACGAGCGCGTGCTGTTGTTTGAATGTTTCACCAACACGGGTTGCGGCCCTTGCGCCCAACAGAACCCTGCCTTGGATGCGCTCATCAGCAACAATGGCGACCGTATTGCGGCCATCAAGTATCACATGAGCTGGCCTGCGTCGAATGACCCGATGTATCTGCACAATACCACAGATAATGATGCACGGAAAGGGGTTTATAGCGTCAATAGCGTGCCGCACACTGTCGTTGATGGCATTCGTTTCGCCAATGTGCCCAGTGGATTGAACCAGAATATGGTCAACAATTGGCTTGCCATCGAGTCACCGCTTGAGATGCGCCTTGGTTATGAACTTGATGAAAACGCTGGCATCATCACTGTACATGTGATGGGTCGCGCTACAACTGACATCGCTGGCAACTGTAAGTTGTATGTCGGCGTCATCGAGAAGGAAATTCACTTCAATTCTGCGCCTGGCTCCAATGGCGAGAAAGACTTCTACAGCGTGATGAAGAAGCTGGTGCCCTCGGCTTCGGGTACGTTCATTGGCGAGATGAAAGCAGGCGACTATTTTGCCTATAACTTCACGTGGGAATGGGCCAACGTCTACAATGTCGATCAGCTTGACGCTATCGCTTGGGTACAGAACCAGAACTCAAAAGAGGTTTACCAAGCTTGCCGGTCGAGCCAAAGCATGCAGCCTTTTTATGGAAACGAGGCGGGCGTGAGCAATGTGACCAACGTGAAGTCGATGAATTGCAGCGGCTTGGCTGAACCCAAGGTAGAATTGAGTAATTTCGGCAGCAATGCTTTGACCTCCGTAGAGCTGGAAGTGTGGGTCAACGATGAATTACTCAAGATGGTAGAATGGACTGGCAATTTGTCGGTCTTTGCCTCTGAAACCGTCGATTTGGGCGAGGTCAGCTTCCCCGTTGAGGAAGAAAACACGCTTGAGGTAAAGATCAAGAGCGTCAATGGGGGCAACGATGAAGCCCCGACAAATGATGTGGCAGAATACATCTTCAAGGGTGCGCCCGAAACAGTGGGCAAGGTGATGAAACTCACTATTCGTACCGACAACAATCCACAGGAGACCACTTGGGCCTTGACAAAAGTCTCGACGGGTCAAGTCGTCCAACAGGGCGGCCCATACGACCAAGCCAACCATAACTATACCGAGATCCTTGAAATCACTGGCGACGGTTGCTATGACCTCACCATCTTCGATGCGGGTGGCGACGGTCTCTCCGACGGCAACGGTTTTTACGGCCTGAAAGCTGGCAGCACCACGCTTTTCTCGGGTACTGTGTTCAAATACAGTGAGAGCAACGAGTTCACCTATGAAGTGACAGCAGATGTCGAGGAAAACCTTTCGGAAACGATTAATGTCTATCCCAACCCAACGTCAGGCATGTTGAACATTGTCTGCGATGGTGAGCACAGCGTTACTTTATATAATATGGTGGGTCAGCGCGTCTTCGAAGGCCGGGCTGATGGCTGGATTCAAATCGACATGAAGCCTTTCGGCGCAGGAGTCTATGCCGTGAAAGTCGGAGAAGAGATTCGCCGGGTTGTCGTGAAGTGATGCTTCAGTATCATCATTTGGACAAGGCAGACTCAACCAACGCCTACCTGCAAAGAAAGCAATCGGAAACAGACATCCGCGATTGGGTTGTCAGCACCGACGAGCAGACGGCAGGGAAGGGGATGGGCAACAACGGCTGGGAAAGTGAGGCAGGAATGAACCTCACTTTCTCTTTAGCCTTGGATATGGGTTTTCTGCCCGCCGAAAGGCAGTTTCTGCTTTCTGAGGCAGTCCCTCTTGGGATTGTTGAAGTTTTGGACACGCTTTTGCCTGCCGAAAAACTCTTCATCAAGTGGCCCAACGACATTTATTTTGACAATCGCAAAATGGGGGGCATTCTTATCAACAGCACGATAAAGGCTAATTTGATGGATGTTTCCATTATTGGCATCGGGCTGAATGTCAATCAGATGCAATTTCAAGATTGGCCAACGCGACCGATTTCGATGAAAATGGTCACAGGCAAAAACTACGATTTGCAACCGCTGTTGGAGCAAATTGTGGAGCATCTAATAATAAAGGTAGAGCAATTGAAAGCCGTCCCAGAGACCATTGAGCAAGAATACTTGAAAAGATTATTCCGTTACCAAACATGGTCGGAATATGAAGCTGACGGGAAAGTTAAACGATTGTTTATGACGGGAATTGACTGCTTTGGGCGATTGCAACTCATTGATGAACAGAAGACTTTGCACACATTTGACATCAAGGAAATCAAGTTCGTTTTATAAGAATGGCCTGATTTTTGTTTGTTCATTGGTTATATAGCATTGTCTTTTTTGTATTTTTGCCACTCAATTTTTTGGATATGAAGAAATCACGTTTTTTGAAAGCAATGGGCCTGTTGGCTTTGATTGTTTTGTCCATGTTGAATGTTGAAGCCCAGCCTCCTGGGGGTCGACCCCCAGGCGGTCGTCCTCCTGGAGGTCGTCCTCCGTTTGGCGGTGACCGTCAGTGGGGCCAGAACGACCCCAATATGCCTGCTGTCAAACAGAAGAAGAAAGTCCGTGAGGGAGACACTTTCTTGGTTGTGGGTTATCTGCGCGACTCCATCACAGGCGAGGGCTTGGCATACGTCAATGTGGCTGTCCTCGACTCGGTTGACAATGAGTTCATTAAAGGTACGGCTACCAACATCACCGGTCGCTTTGAACTCAATGGCATTCCGCGAGGTCCGATGGTACTGCGTGTCTCGGCCATCGGCTATGGTAAGAAGGCTGTGCCGTTTCGTGTGACCAACAACACCGATTTGGGTATTATCCGTATGACGGAAAGTTCCACCGCCTTGAACGAGGTGACGGTTACCGCCGAGCGGCCTCTTTATGCCATGGAGGGTGAGAAACTGACTTACAACGTCAGCGAGGATCCGTCCATCCAACCGGGAACCACCGAGGACGCTTTGCAGAACGCCCCTGGTGTGGAGGTGGA
>JAEEGJ010026660.1_pt1 | contig 11685 bp, 9 predicted proteins | sample 8958761 | NCBI WGS metagenome assembly JAEEGJ01 (sample SAMN16246546, study PRJNA631951) | gut metagenome | biome: gut microbiome; feature: rumen; material: RS-attached | host: Bos | place: Iran: Karaj | collected 2018-10
TTACTGCGGTGACCGCCGTACCTACGTTTATACAAACGGAAAATCTTCTACCAGCCTTCACTATGGAAATGATTACGGTGTTCCAACCGGCACAGAAGTTCATTCCTGCGCTGCCGGAAAAGTTGTTATGGCTGAAAGCAGAATCTCAACCGGCTGGAGTGTAGTAGTTGAACATCTTCCTGGCCTTTATTCACTCTATTATCATATGAGTGAGCTTTCTGTTAAGGAAGGCGATATGGTTAGCCAGGGCCAGCTGCTTGGTAAGTCTGGCGCAACAGGGCTTGCAACAGGGCCTCACCTGCACTGGGAAGTAAGACTTAATGGAAGTGCGGTTAGACCTGAATTCTTTTTAAGTGACTTTACTTATGAAGAGGACTAATGGTGGTTTCGATACGACACTTCGTGTCTACTCAACCACCGGACATTCTGTGCATACGGTGGTTGAGTGATGCGTAGCATCGTATCGAAACCACCGGTTGTTATAACTCTTCTACAATATAACTGCCGGCTTCATTAAACCTTATTGAATAATACCTGTCCGGCCTGCAGGCTGATAAATCAATTGAAAATCTTGTAACAAGTGCAAAAGACGGCACTTTATATTTTCCTGTGGCAAAGGCTGCAATTTTATAAAGAAGCTTTCTCTGACGCAGGGAACTTCCGTAACCCAACAGCATGCACTGGCTGTAATCATCATAATATTTTTCAAGAAGGGTTCCGTGGCTTCTTTCCCGGCGCTCTTCAATAATTCTGTTTTTTCCATAAATGCGGGAAGGAAAAATAAAATACTTTCCATCCACACTGACTCTCGCAAATTCTACGGCCAGGTAAGAACCCGACCAGGAACGTTCAATTACTGCAATTTCATTTCCATTTGAATCTATAATTGAGAAGGTACCGCTCACAGTTGAGTCGGATGAATCTGTAGAATCTGAAAAAGAACCATAAATCTTAATACGAAGAAATTCCTGCGGTATATTTGACGGCAGAGACAAAGCTGCATTCCAGCAGGCAAGATAAGACCAGCAGGTAAAGATGATGTAGGCAACAGCAAGAAGAGTTATGAGAGGAGAAAAGAATTTGATAAAGTAATTTGGTCTTTTCAAGAAATCTCCGTAAGGTGGTTTCGATACGACACTTCGTGTCGTTTGCATTCAAGGAAATTATTTTCTAGTGCGCTTTCGCGCACGATGCATACGGCCTTCGGCCTACTCAACCACCGATGGTTGAGTGTCCGCGGAGCGGACGTATCGAAACCATATATTAAATTAGAACAACGATTCTTTTGTTTCGTCTGCACTTGCAAACGGACCTGCTATAGGCCTCTTGCCTCTCTTCTTTCCAAAGAAATCAGTATCAAAAATGATAGGACTTCCATCCGGATTTTCATAAGCCTGTTCCGGCTCAAAGGCTGGGGCAATATCTTCAGTACGCATCAGTTTGCAGCTTGTTTTTACTAAATCATAAACATTTGTCTTAAGCCAGATTTTTCCGCCTTTTTCTTCGTAACCGATTGTAACCGGGCTTGCACTGTCTACGAAGGCATCGCTTTCCTTCTTCATCGGTTTTGCCCCGTTGAAGTAAAGGTTACCACCTGCCCAGACTGGAAGCTCGCTATAATAACGATCGGTAGTTGCCGAACCCATTCCGCAGTAGCCCTTGAACTGGGCATCCCATTCTTCGAAGGTAGGGTAGTTGTTGTAAGGCACTGTTCCGGCAACAAAGTTTGAATCATCCCAATCGTTGAAAGCATTTTCCTGCATGCGGGCTGCAAACTCTGCGCAGATTTCCTGCTGAATGAAAATGTTGTTGTAGAACTTACAGTCACCATGCAGAATAGACATAAAGCCTGCAACCTCTGTTCTGTGATGCATGTGATAAGGAGTATAGCGAGGAGAAGGTCGGTGTGGAGCGCCGTTGTTACAGCCGCGGCCAACTGCGGTAAAGCTTCCGGCTACAATGTTGTGAACAAGAGCCACACCCTGGGTAGCAAGCTTAAGTGCGCGAGGTGAAAGGAAGATGTTGTTGTCTACAAGAGTTGGTCCGTGCGAAACTTCAATAAAGAGGTCTTCTGCAACTTCGGCAACAATGTTCTTGCCAGGACGGCGAGGAGGGCAGTTGTCGTGGAAGAAGTTCTGAGTTACGCGGGTTCCCTGTGCCTGCCAGTCCAGCCAGATTCCGCGGGTACAATGGTGAATGTGGTTACGGCGGTAAATACAGTCGATTGCGGCATGCATTTTAATTCCACCGATTTCAGCTCCGGCGAGGTTCTGTTTGTTGTTGATATGATGAATGTGATTGTCTTCAATCAGAGAGAATACTCCGCCAAGGTGACCTACAATACCAGTCTGACCGCAGTCGTGAATGTTACAGCGGCGCACAATGTGGGAACCGATGTTTTCCTTGTTCCAGCCTTCAACCTGAGCCTGGCAGATACAGTCACGTTCTGTCTGAGTTCCGTCCTTGTATTTTGTCTTGAGCCACTTGTTGTCGTTGTTAGGCTGCTTGTATTTTCCAAGAGATATTCCCGAGCATTTTGATTCGTAAACTTCGCAGTCTTCGATAATCCAGCCCTTTGACCAGTGAGGACCAATCATTCCTTCCTGGTAAGCAGTTGGAGGAGCCCACTGGGTTGCGGCCTTAGAAACTTCAAAGCCGCTCAGAGTAATATAGCCAACGCCTTCCTTCTGAGGGTAGAAGCAGTTGCGGCGTACACTGATTTCTACATTTTCTTTGTTAGGATCTTTGCCCAGAAAATTTGCGTAGAAAACAGTTTCATCTTTTTTCTTATTCTGTTCTGCAAACCACTTGTAACGCGAAGCCTGAGTGTCCCAGGCTGCATCACTTGGGGCAGCTGCTTTTACTTCGTCCAGGCTCTGAACTTCATACATAGATTTTCCGTTGAGGTAAACATCTCCGGTATGAGCAATAAAATATGCAATAAACCAGTCGCCGCTGACCAGAGTTTTATAAGGATTATATTTTCCAAAAATTGAGTTAGGAACGCGGGCTGTATAAACAGAGCCTTCAACTTTTTTCCAGCCGGTAAGAACTTCTGCTCCAGTAATATGAGCGCCAAGTTTTTTTGAAGAGCGGTAAACAACAGGTGCCCCTTCTTTTCCTGCATGCTTTGGATTTACGTTTTCGCGATAAATTCCAGGAGCAACAATTACTTCGTCGCCAGCACGGGCAATATCAGCTGCCGCTTGAATTGTCTTAAAAGGTTTTTTTTCTGAACCATCACCACCGGCCGCAGCCGCAGCATTTACATAATATTTCATAGAATCTCCTTAAAACACCGCGTTCGCGGCGCTGCTTACTTACATTTTAATAATACATCAGTTTGGAAAAATTTGTATAAAAGAAATATCTGAATATTGTATTTTTATCGGCAGGTCCTGAGCTTTAGGTCCTGAGCCTTGACCCGCTCTTCCTTCAATCTCTATAATCAAATTGATGATTTGTCTGATTGCCGCTTATGCAAAAAACAAGGTTATAGGTAACAAGGGGCGCATTCCCTGGGAGCTTCCCAGTGATCAGCAGCGTTTTAAGGAAATCACTCTTGGCGGTCTTGTAATTATGGGGCGCCGTACCTTTGAAGAAATCTACAAAAAATTCGGGCGCGGTCTGCCTGGGCGCGAAACTATTGTTATTTCAACAACTCAGAATTTCATAGGAGAGGGTTTTCAGACTGTTTCCAGCCTGTCCGCTGCCCTGGAGTTTGCCAAAAAGCAGTTTCCCGAAAAAGATCTTTTTATCTGCGGCGGCGAGTCGCTTTACCGCGAGGCTCTTTCAAGCCAAATTGTGGATAAAATGTATCTCACAGAAATAGAAATAGAGCCGGAAGGCGATACTTTTTTCCCTGATTTTGAAAAAAATGATTATAAAATCATAAAAAAAGAGCAAATTTCTGATTCTTTACGATATACCATCAAAATTTACGAAAGAAAAAAACTGTAACCTAATAAAATCTTATTGTTTTTTTATGTCAGGATCGGATATCCTGTTAAATTATAACAAGGTTTTTATAACCAAGGAGTTTTAACTATGAAAAAACTTACAGTTCTTTCAATTTCGGCCTTGATAGCTGCAGCAATGTTTACAGGTTGTGCATCAAAGCCAAAATCTGCAGCTGCAGACGCTAAATCAGAATCTAAAAAACGTGTAGTTTATGTATCAGACAACGGCTTTTCAAAAAATCTTTTTGAAATTGTAACTCAGCCAACAGCAGAAAGAGATTCTGCTTTTGCAAAGGCTTCTGATGCTGCACCGGTAGATTTAATGGCCTTCTTTATTGCTCAGACAGAAACGACTTATTCCCGCTGGTACGAGGTTTATACCTGGGCAACAGCAAACGGCTACAAATTTGCTAACCCTGGACGCGAAGGTAATGCCGGAAAAGACGGAGCTGCACCTACAGGATCAGAGCTTCCTGTAACAATGATCAGCTGGCGTGATGCTGTAGTATGGTGTAATGCGGCCAGTGAAAAAGATGGACTTAAACCGGTTTATAAATATAACGGCGCAGTCCTCAAAGAATCAGATTCAGCAAAGGATGGCGAAGGAAAGGCAGAAAACGCAATAATCGATGAAACAGCAAACGGTTATCGTCTCCCTACAGAAGCTGAATGGGAATTTGCAGCACGCGGTGGAGACCCTGAATCAGAAAGCTGGAATAATCTTTACAGTGCATCAAATACAAGCCCAGACTCTATTGCCTGGTATGCAGACAACTCAAATGGAGCCGCTCATGATGTAAAGACCAAAGCAGCAAACAACTTTGGCTTATATGACGCAAACGGAAATGTTTGGGAATGGTGTTACAATGCCTGGGCAAGCAGCAACCAGCGCCGTATAATGCGCGGCGGAAGCTACAGAAAGCCGGCAGAAGGTGTAACAGTTACTTCCAAAGACTACGCTCCGGTTTCAAAAACTTATGATGATGTAGGCTTCCGTGTAGTAAAATTTGCTCTTTCAGCAAGAGACGCTAAATAATTATTCAGAAGGAGGGAGGAGCCCCTCCCTTCGCGCAAGCCCGCTTGCGGTCTTGCGCTACCCTTCCTCCTAAGGGGGTGCTGTTCGCACCCCCTTAAAATCCCCCATATTACATTTTTCTTATAACAATTAATTTCTTGCAAACTCTATTCTTTCTGTTAAAATATAAAGAAGATTAAAAATCGGAGTTTCATATGCTGAAATTTATTGTAAAATTCTTAAAGGCATTAAACAGCAATTCACATCCGGGTGAAATTGCTCATGCAGTTTGTTTGGGAATGCTCCTCGGTTTTTTACCGAAAGACAACATTTTCTGGTACATAATCACAGTTTTTGTTCTTTTTATGCGAATAAACAAGGGAGCCCTTGTTCTAAGCACTATAGGCTTTACGCTGCTTGCCCCACTTTTTGATTCTATATTTGATAAGGTTGGTTACTGGTTCCTTACACTCCCACAGCTGGAGCCGACCTTTGCCTGGCTGCTGGATATTCCTTTTGTAGGCTTTACAAAATTCAATAATACGATTGCTTCCGGTTCGCTCTTGTGCGGACTTGTACTTTATATACCGCTCTATGTGATTGCCCGCCTTTTAGTCTGGCTTATGCGAAATAAGATTGTTCCTGTTTTGCGAAAGACAAAATTTATTGTAGCAATTTCTAAGGTTCCACTCGTAAAGAAAATGGTGGCCATTGCGGCAAAGAAGGACTAAGGGGGCAGAGAAATGAAAAAGATACCATCACTTTTCAGAAAAAAATATACAGCAAAAAAGCTTGAGAAAAAAATCTATAAAAAGCTTTATGTTCCGGAAGATAAAAAATATGTAAAAAGCCTTTTTTCAGAGGTAGGAAAAAAAGGCAAAAAACAGATTCCACTTTATGCAATTCCGGAAGAAAAGCAGGCTCAGCTTGCAAAAAAGGAAATGAAACGCCTTAAGGCACTTGCTAAACAGATAAAGAAACAGAAGGGACGAATTAATATAATTCCGCTTCTTGTAACACTTGCCTTTATTGCGGCAATTCCAATCTGTTTTACAATGTTTAAAAACGTGCTTATCAAAAAAGGAATCACAATTGCCTGCGAAAAAATCTTTGAGGCTAAGTGCGACATTGAGAGCGTAGATTTTAAATTGCTGGATTCATCACTTAAAATCAAAAAAATCGAAATTGCCAACAAGAATGATTATATGAAAAATCTTGTTGATATTGGTTCAATTACACTTGATTTTGATTTGGGCCAGCTTTTAAGAAAGCGTTTTGTTGCGGATGAGCTTTCGGTTCTTGATGTAAACAGTGGAACCGAGCGAAAAACTTCCGGAGAGCTGCCGCCCGCAAAGGCCAAAAAAATCAAAAAAGATAAAGCTAAAACCGCAAAAAAAGCTTCAGAATCACAGCTTGGAAAAATGCTTGCAGAAAAAAAGGCAGTAGCCGCAAGCTCACTTGAAAAAAATATAACCGGATTATTTAATTCATTAAATCCCGAAACTCTTATGCAGAATTTTGCCGCTCAGCTTCAGACACCAGAGGTATCAAAACAGGTTCAGGAGCAGGTACCTCAAATTATTGCTAAGTGGCAGGCTAAGCCGGCAGAAGTTCAGCAGACAGTAGATAACCTTCAGTCTGCGGTAAATGAAATTATTAATTTTGATTATAATTCAGTTCAGAATAATCCGCTTAAAATAAAAGAGTTTATAGAAACACTTGATTCAACCTATAAAAATATTGATAAGGTTAAAAACGAAGCAAACGGAGTTTTGAACAGCTTTAATGCAGATATTGCAGAAGCAGATGGTCTTCGTAAAACTGTACAGAATGCAGTTGTTCACGATATGAATTTTGCCAACTCAGAAATCAATAAAATCAAATCACTTAATATTTCTGATGGTACAAAGCTTATCAGTGGAATGGCAGAAAATGTTGCCTGCGATGTACTTGGTAAATATTATCCTTATGCACAGCAGGGAGTGAATTATCTTCTTGAATTAAAGACAAAACAGGCAACCCAGCCTAAGAAGGAAAAGGTTAAAAAAGAAAAAACAAAGTACTCCGTAAAACGCGCACCTGGACGGGATATTTACTACAGACAGGATAAGGTTCCATCACTCTGGATTAAAAAGATGGCAGGCTCTGGTCCTAATTTCTTTGCACAGGCAACAGATATCGCAAGTAATCAGGATATTATAAATAAGCCGGCAAAAATTGATTTTAATATGGAGCTTTTTAATCTACAGCATTCAGCAAAGCTTGTAGTTGATTTCCGTACAAATACAAGTGAGCCTCTTATTCGTGCAGATTATGGACTTAAAAATCTTCCGCTTGTAATTCCGGCAGAAAAGTTTGGTTCATATCCGGGAGTTCCGGCTTTTGATGCAAAGTGTGCTATTGATGCAATCCTTAAGATTTTTGATGATGAAGGTTTTGAAATTACCGGCAAGGGTCTGCTTACCGACTTGAAGATTACAACAGTTCCTTTTGAGCCGGAATATGCTTCAAAGATTTATTCAAATGTTATGGGACGCATCAATACAGTTCGTGCCAGCATGACAAGCGGTTTTACAATGTCTGGCGGCCTTAAGATGCTGCTTGATTCTGATGCTGATGTTCAGGTGCTTAATTCTTTGAAAAAGGAAATGGAAGCCCAGCTTAACGATATCAAGAATAAACTGAAGGATGAACTTACAAAGAAAATCAACGAAGCAAGCGGTGGAGCTCTCGGGCAGTTCGGCTCTCTTGATGATATTAAGGCTAAGCTTACCGGTTCGGTTGGTAAGGCCAATGAGTTCGAAAAGAAACTGCAGCAGAAACGCGCTGAAGCTGAAAATCAGCTGAGAAGCAAGGCTGAGGAAGAAACTAAGAAAGCGGCTCAGCAGGCAACTGATAATATTAAGAAAGAATTAGGAAATCAGTTCAAGAAGCTTTTCTAGTTTTGAAAGAATATCGCTGGCTTCGGTTTTAGAAACTAATGCCAGATGATCAAAAAGGAGTAAAGAGGAGTCCGAAGAGTCGGGCTCCTCTTTTTTTGCGTCCATGATTCCCCGGCAATAAACCTGGGCAATATGATTTGCGCAGGCGCGGCAGGTGTATAAATCCTTGAGCTTTGTTGCGGGGGAGATGTCTGCAAGGTCAGGAATGTTCAGTTCCAGCCGCAAAAACTCGTGCGTTATTCGCGCGGCTGTCTGGCGGTTTAGTGGCGCGGAGGGCTTGCGTTCATCGGAATCTTCCAGCCAGCCGCGATAGTGACCAAAGCGGAGAAGCTCGGGGAGAGTAAGTTGTGTGTCCGGGCTCTTCTTATCAATTCTGAGAGAAAAGAGCCGGCTCACAAACTCGCCCACCGGGATAGAATTTTCAAGCTTGCCTTCGGTCACATTATTTCTCCGCAGCTGTAATTTTCAAAGTGATATTTCCGCAGCCTTCAATTTCTGAGACAGAAAAAACGTCGCTGGCGAAGCTGCCTCTTTCTCCGGTCCAGAGATTCTTAAAATTGAAGCCCTTGCTTTCGTAGAAGCCTGAAGGCAGTTTATCACCAAGATATTTTTGAATCAGGTTAAGGTCCACAGAAAAATTGCCACATTTCTTTTCTTTACTGAGATTGATAAAGGAAAGTGCAAGCGAGCCGTCGGCAAGAGCTTTTGCCAGAATATCTACGCGGTCGCAGTCGGTGATGTAGGCTGTGTCCGGAGACTCGATTGGCTCATCATGGTCGGCCTTTGTAGCAGTAGTGAAAATGCGTTTTGCCTGAAGACCCAGCGGATCCTGATTAAGGGCAATAAGGTCTGCGTTTGCGATAATGTTATAAAGTTCATCTCCCTTAGTGACACGGCGCAGGTCCAGGCCCAGCATGAGAGGGGAGTTCATCATACACCACATTGTAAAGTGAGTCTGACTCATCTGAGTAGTCATACCTGTCATGCCGACCATCAGCATGTCCGGATCGTTCCAGCCTTTGTCCAGGCCGGCAAACTCGTCCATGATTACTGCCTTGTTGTACTGAGAAGTTACGCTTGGTGTTCCGGGATCTGTCCAGGCCCCAAAGCCAGGGTCGCCGTCGCGGCCAACGCGGAAGGTAATGTCATTTAATATTCTCCAGGAATTACCAACCTTGTAGCCCCAGTTCTGCGGCTGGGTTTTTCCCCATTCACAGAGAGAAAGAAGAACCTCGTGGCCGGGCTTTGCTTCGTTTAAGCCTTCAAGCATTGCGGCGTAAGAGCAGAGGGTATTTTCCTGGCGGCGGTGATTCATAAAGCGCAGCTTGTTATAGCCGGCCTTAAGAGAGATTATGATTGGGTTTGAATCGATGAAGGCTTCCGGTGAATCCGTTGCCGGAAGAAGGTTGTCATAAAAAATCTGAGTGTCGTCGCCTGTGCCCCTTGCAACCTGCAGCCATTCGCCGCAGCCGTTCTGGCGTGCAGTGGCATAGTTTACAGTCAGCTCGTATTCTCCCGTTTCCGGGGCTTCAATATCAAAAACAAGCTCGCTGCTCATAGGGCCAACAGGGCTGGTTCCGGTATTTGTGCCGTCAAAGGTACCGATTCCTGTGGCATAACCGTTTTTAAGGCTTGCACCGCGGCCTTCTAAAATTCCCTTGTCAGCCTTGAGTAAAATCGAAAATTCGCCTTTTTTTAACTGAATTTGACGTAAATTTGGGGCAAAAACGTACTTTGCGTTCTCAGGATTTGAGAAAGTTGCATTATCCCAAAGATAGTAACAGTTATCAATTTTAAGGAAATCAACTCCCCAGTCTATGTAGGATTTTGCATCGGTGGCTTCGAAACCACAGGTTCCTACAGCAGCGCCGGCGCAGAGATTAGTTCCTATATCATTATACATTCCAAACTTAAGGCCACGCTCATGTACGTAATCAGAAAGGGCACGGAAGCCGCTGGGGAACTTAACCGGTTCGTTAGCAAGTTTGCCGTCTTCGCGTTCAGACTTATAACAGCCGTCATCAAGAACCAGATACTGGTAGCCAAGCTTATCCAGACCAAGCTCTATGATTTTATCTGCCATGATTTTTGTGAGGGCTTCTGTGTTGCCGCTTCCAAAAGCATTCCAGCTGTTCCAGCCCATTGCGGGCAGACGGCCTTTTTTATTTCCTTCAAAGGCATTGCCGCTAGTGAAGGAATCAAATCGAAATTTTTTGTCTGTAATTTTACAAGGTTCTGTTGGTGTCATTCTTTTATTATAACAGATATAAGAGAATTTGACTTTAAATAAAATTCTCTGTATATTTGATTTAGTAGTATTAAATAGAACTACTAATAAAAGCAAAGGCGCGGAATTGTTATATGTCTGATATGAACTTTATTGACAGTTTAAATGATTTTGGTCTCACCCGTCAGGAAGGATTGATATATTCAGCACTTCTGAATCATGGTGAAATGACAGGCTATGAGGTTGCAAAGGACACAGGGATTTCGCGATCAAATGTTTATGCGGCTCTTACGGCTCTGGTAGAGAAGGGTGCCGCTTATCTGATAGAAGGCGAATCTACAAAATACCGTCCTGTTGAAATCACACTTTTTACAAGCAACAGAATCTCGGAAATGCAGAAGGCTGCGGTCTGGCTGGAAAAGCATGCGCCGAAAAAGGTTATTGCGGCCGACGGTTATATCACAATTACCGGTGCAAAAAATATCAAAAACAAAATAAAAGAATTACTGGGTAAGACGGAGCTTCGTCTCTATATGATGGCACCGGCTGACCTGCTTAGAGAATTTGAAGCTGAGCTTACAGCTCTCGTAAAAGCCGGAAAAAAAGTTGTTCTGCTTTCAAAGGGTTTTAAACTGACCGGCGCGAAAATCTACGAGACCAAACCAGACGACGGTCAGCTGCGATTTATTGCGGACTCGGCTTACGTTTTGACCGGTGAGCTAACCGGCGATGAACACGATACCTGTTTGTATTCCGGACAGAAAAACCTCGTTGAGGTTATGAAGGAAGCATTAAAGGATAAAATTACGCTTTTGGGCGAAGGAGATAAAAAATGAAAATTGGTATTTTAGGTTATGGTAACCTTGGAAAGGGAGTAGAGGGCGCAATCAAACAGAATCCAGATTGTGAATTAACTGCTGTATTTACACGCCGCGACCCTTCAACTGTAAAAATCTTGACTGCAGGCGTTCCTGTTTACAACGTTGCTGATGTAGAAAAACACAAGGACGAAGTTGATGTTCTTATCATCTGTGGTGGTTCTGCAACAGACCTTCCAAAACAGACTCCTGAATATGCAAAATATTTCAACGTAATCGACAGCTTCGATACACACGCAAAAATCCCAGAGCACTTTGCAAATGTTGATAAAGTTGCAAAGGACTTTAAGCATACAGCACTCATCAGCTGCGGCTGGGATCCGGGACTTTTCAGCTTGAACCGTCTTTATGCAAACTGCATCCTTCCAAACGGAAAAGATTACACATTCTGGGGTAAGGGTGTTTCACAGGGACACTCAGACGCTATCCGTCGTATTGAAGGTGTAAAGGATGGCAAGCAGTACACAATTCCAGTACAGGCCGCGCTCGATGCTGTTCGCTCTGGAAGCAATCCTGATTTGACTACTCGCCAGAAGCACACACGTGAATGCTTTGTTGTAGCAGAAGAAGGAGCTGACAAGGCCCGCATCGAAAAAGAAATCAAAGAAATGCCAAACTACTTTGCTGATTACGACACAACAGTTCACTTTATCAGCGAAGAAGA
>JAEEGJ010026661.1_pt1 | contig 11685 bp, 9 predicted proteins | sample 8958761 | NCBI WGS metagenome assembly JAEEGJ01 (sample SAMN16246546, study PRJNA631951) | gut metagenome | biome: gut microbiome; feature: rumen; material: RS-attached | host: Bos | place: Iran: Karaj | collected 2018-10
CTTCGTCACGGGCATTGTTCATCACGCGCTCAGAAAGATTGTCATCACCAAGGATTGTATCGCGCTGTTCGTATATAACGGTACGCTGTTCATTCAAAACATCATCATAATCAAGCAGGTGCTTACGAATTTCAAAGTTGCGGTCTTCAACCTTCTGCTGAGCCTTTTCAATTCCCTTGTTGAGCCAAGGGTGATCAATTGGTTCTCCCGGCTGCATGCCGATTCGGCTCATCATAGCCTTCATTCGTTCGCCGCCAAAGAGACGCATCAAATCATCATCCATGGAAATGTAGAACTTAGAACGTCCAGGGTCACCCTGACGTCCTGAACGACCACGGAGCTGATTATCGATACGGCGTGATTCATGACGTTCTGTACCGATTACATAAAGACCACCAAGAGCCTTTACTTCCTCGTAATCTTTTTTCCAGTTTTCTTTTTCGATAGCAAGAGCTGCCTTGTACTGTTCTTCTGTAGCATTTGTTCCTGCACGTTTCTGTGCGCGGAATTCAGGGTTACCGCCAAGCTTAATATCGGTACCACGACCAGCCATGTTAGTAGCAATTGTTACGGCACCTTTTGCACCGGCTTCTGCAATAATCATAGCTTCGCGGGCATGGTTTTTAGCGTTCAAAACTTCATGGCGGATTCCCTTACGGGTAAGAAGGGCAGAAAGGTGTTCTGATTTTTCAACGGAAACTGTACCAACGAGAACCGGCTGTCCCTTATCGTGAGCAGCCTTGATTTCGTTTGCAATTGCTTCCCATTTATCGGCTTCGTTGAGGTAAACCTCATCATTTTCATCTTTACGTGCTACAGGCAGGTTTGTTGGAATTGCAACTACGTCCAGACCGTAAATCTTGTTGAATTCAACTGCTTCTGTAGCGGCTGTACCAGTCATTCCGGAAAGCTTGTCGTACATACGGAAGAAGTTCTGGAAGGTAACTGTAGCCATTGTGCGGTTACGCTGAGCAATGCGGATGTGTTCCTTTGCTTCAATAGCCTGGTGAAGACCGTCAGAATAACGGCGGCCTTCGAGAACACGACCTGTAAACTCATCAATAATCTCAACCTTTCCATCGCGTACCAGGTAGTCAACATCATTATGGAAGAGGAGGTGAGCGCGCAAAGCCTGTGTAAAGTAGTGTGTGTATTCAAAGTTCTCTTCATCTTCGAGAGAACCTGTAATCAGGTTATGCTTGTGGAGAATGTCATTGATGTGGAGCATACCCTTGTCTGTGAAAGAAACACGCTTAGACTTTTCATCGATTGTGTAGTCTCCTTCAATTGCGGCACGCTGCTCCGGAGTCATAAAACTTTCATCAGGATATTCGCCTGTTTTAGGATCCTTTTCAACTTCCTTGAGTTCGCCTACATATTTATCAACTTCATGATATTTATAAGTATCATCTTCACCTGCTCCAGAAATAATAAGAGGAGTACGGGCTTCATCAATCAAAATAGAGTCGATTTCGTCGACGATACAGTAGTTAAAGCCGCGCTGAACCTTGTCTTTGAGGTCAACCTTCATGTTGTCGCGGAGGTAGTCGAAACCAAACTCGTTGTTTGTACCGTAGGTTACATCGCAGGCATAGGCAGCCTTACGGGCATCATTATCCATTGAAGAAAGAATTGCACCAACGGTAAGACCAAGGTAAGCAAAAATAGGACGGCGGGAATTAGCATCGCGTTCTGCAAGGTAATCGTTTACAGTTACTACATGAACACCCTTGCCGGTAAGGGCATTAAGGTAAGCCGGAGCAACGGCAACAAGAGTTTTACCTTCACCAGTCTTCATTTCGGTGATTTTACCCTGATGAAGATTGATAGAACCCATAATCTGAACGTCGAAAGGACGCTCACCAATTACACGCCAGGAAGCTTCGCGGCAGAGAGCAAAGGCTTCCGGAAGAATATCGTCGAGAGTTTCGCCAGCGGCAAGACGCTCCTTGAATTTTTTAGTCTGTTCCGGGAATTCTTCTGGTTTTAAGGATTTTGCCCATTCTTCTTTTGCATTAACAGCAGCCAGAATTGGCATAAGGGCTTTTACATCACGGTCATTCTGTGTACCGAAAATCGCGGTAAGAACTTTATCAATAAACATAGTTTTTCCTTAATTTTATTTTTGATATTCTATTATATCTTATATTATTTAAATTTACTATATTATGTTGCATTAGGGCAAGGAAAAAAGTAATATAATAGTATGAGAAAAATCCTTTTACTTGCAACTACGTTTATCTCTATTGCTTTGATTACTTCCTGCTCAAAGAATGAGTCTGTGCAGTCTATTAGTGAAACTGAATTGTTTTCGCTTCCTTATGGCAATTTTGAAGAACAATTGAGCGTAACAGACCTTAATGATGTTGGCGGAGTTCGTTTTGGAATTGCAATGCAGGATGGATTTTTCTATATCGTAAACGGTGAATCAAAAAAAATCCTTGAACTTAATTCTTACGGCGACCTGCTGACCCTTTTTTATAATGAAGATTCAGAAACAGCCCGTCTTCTGGAAAACTCAAACCGTCCGGACAAAAGTATTCATCATGAAATCTCATATCCTTTTGATTATCCTGGTATGGTAGCCGCAGATTCAAATAAAAATATCTATACCGTTTGTTCAATTCCATGGGACAGACAGGAAAAAAGTGATGACGGTACAACACTTTATAGTCATACCGTTCTTCGTTTTGCGCGCGACGGTTCTTCTGTAGATTATATCGGTCAGCAGGGACCTGGCGGAACTCCATTTCCTTATATCAAAAACATTTACACAACCGCAAAAGATGAGCTTGTAGTAGTTGTCTCATCTTCAGAAGGTATGCTTGTGTACTGGTTTGCCAGCGACGGCTTTTTAAAATATATGATTCCGGTTACTACAAGAGATGCTCCTTCTGGAACAGACAAGGAAGATTATTCAGATTATTTCCTTACAATACAGAATGTTATTCCAGATCCGGTTACCTATAAGCTTTATGTTCAGATAGATTATTATACAACCTATGTTGATGAAGATTCTAAAGTACAGTCTGGTATAAACTATGTTCAGACTTTGCTTTATCCGCTGAATATTGAAAACGGAACTTATGAAGACCCTGTTTCTGTTCCGCCTTACGAAGAATCTGTAGTTTCTGATTACAGTAAGCTTACATATCGTATTCCATATGATTTTCTTGGAGTTACAAAAAGCGGCTGGAAATTCTTTATTGTAAAAACAGAAGACGGCTTTAATATCGAAATGATTCAGAGTGAAAGCCAGAGAATTCTCAGACGTCATTTTAATGCATCGCACTCAAATATTGTTTATGACACAATGAGCCTTTCACAGGATGGTATTCTTACAGCCCTTTATCTTGAAAAAGAAAAAGCACGGGTTGTTTGGTATAGAACAGATAATCTTATTGATGCAATCTTGAAAAACTAATCTATGTTTGAAGATAAAGAAGAATTTGTAGCAGATAATGAATCAGATAAGCCTCTCGTTTTCCGCTATAATCGTGAGGAACGCATAGCAAAAGCACCTCAGATTGTTCAGGATTATTATAACGGTAAACTTCGCCCGGTTCGTGGAATCAAAATCTTTTTTACAAAACAAAACCGCTACATCTTCTTTGCCCTGATTTTCTTTATTGGAGCTACCTGGATTTATACAGGCTTAAACAGAACAAGAGCCGGAACTACACTTGAAGGAATAAACTTTGAATTAACGGCTTTTTCCTATGAAGAAGAAGTGTATGTTTCTTTGCAGATGAAACGCAGTAAAAAAGCAAAATCAAAAGCTCCGGTTTCTGTAAAAGCAGATTTTTTTGCAATTGATCCGAATAATCAGATTGGAGATAAACGAAATGGTCAGCTTGTTTATGAAGATGGAGAGCAGTATATTCGTACAAAATTTACTGATTATGATATAATAAGAGTAGACGTTATCTTAAACGCAGATGGCTCTGAAAAAGAGCTTTCTGCTATGGTAAAGAGGTAGGAGATGAGTCGTTCAATTGCCTGTATTGATTACAGAAACGGAAAAATATTTATTGCAAAGCGTCAGATGGTCGGTGATATGGGGGGTCGCTGGGAATTTCCTGGTGGAAAAATAGAAGATGGAGAAGATCTTCAGACTGCCGTTGTCCGCGAGATGCAGGAAGAATTCGGAGTTACAGTTACTGTAGGCCGTAAAATCACTTCCGGCTCCTTTACCCATAAAGGAAAGCCTTGTACCCTTGATGTTCTTGAAGTAAGTTTTCCTCATGATGGAATTGAAAAAAAGTTTGAATTGACTGAACATACTGATTATAAATGGGCTGATATCGATGAGATTCCTCAGTTGAATTTTGTAGATTCAGACCTTTCAATTTATAATGATGTAAAAAAATGGTGTTTAAAAGAGTACAAAAATGAAAAATAAATTAATCCTTGCAGCTTTAGTTTTAATCCTTTCATTCCTATTTGTTTCCTGTGAGAAAAAAGGAACAGAAACAATTGTTTTTGATAAAACTCATCCGCTTGCGCTTGCTCCAGATGTTGAGTGGGCAGTTGTAATTGAACCGTATGCGGTTTTCAAGGAAAGTGATGAATGGGGTGCTGCTACTGCAGGCCACTGCCGTAAGGGAGAGATTCTTCAGGTAAAAGGAAAGTCTGTAGATGCTGCCAGAGAAACCTGGTATTTCTTTGAAGGCGGCTGGCTTCCACAGAACTGTGTTTCAATTTTCAGTAACCGATATAAGGCTCAGACAGTTTCGAATAATTTGACAAATGAATAAATCAAATATAAATATAATTGCAGAAATAGGAACTTCTCACGAAGGTTCAATAGAAAAAGCCCGTGCCCTTGTTGATGCTGCAGCTGATTCTGGTGCAGATACTGTAAAATTTCAGTGGGTATATGCAGATGAAATTCTTCATCCTGATACAGGCTATGTAAAACTTCCTACAGGTAATATCCGCCTTTATGACCGCTTTAAGCAGCTTGAATGTCCTCCGTCTTTTTATAAAGAAATGGTTGATTATGTACATTCAAAAGGCTGTAAGTTTTGCTGTTCACCGTTCGGTTTACAAAGCCTTTCGGAACTCCTTGAACTTAATCCAGATTATGTAAAGATTGCTTCTCCCGAATTAAATCATTTTCCTATGCTTAAGGCACTGGCAGAATACAGAGCACGTGTTGGCGCGGAAAAGGTTCCTGTAATTCTTTCGAGCGGAGTTAGTAAGCTCGAAGATATTCAAAATGCAATTGATATTGTGGGAACAGATAATGTTTCTCTTCTTCACTGTATAACAAGTTATCCCGCTCCAGAGAGCGAATATAATCTGAAAGTAATTACAACTTTGTCTGAGCAGTTTGGAATTGAATGCGGGGTAAGTGATCACAGCCTTGATCCTGTTTTAGTTCCATGTCTTTCTGTTGCCTGTGGAGCTACTGTAATTGAAAAGCATATTACCCTAAGCCGTAAAACAATGGGACTTGATGACCCTGTAGCTCTTGAGCCTGAACAGTTTGCTCTTATGGTTCATACTGTACACCAGAGTGAAGCAAGTTTACGCCACTATGGCAAAGAACTTGGTTACGAAAGAATCTTACAGCAGCTTGGTGAACAGTTTGGTAATGAAAAAGTTCAATGCGTTCTTGGGGATGGAATAAAAAAACTTGCTCCTGCAGAAGAAGCTAATTACGGCAGAACAAACCGAAGCCTTCACTTTATGCGTGATATGAAAGAAGGGGAAGTTATTGGCACGGAAGATGTTGCAGTTTTACGAACAGAAAAAGTATTAACCCCAGGCCTCACTCCAGACTGGCTGGATAAGGTAGTGGGTAAAAAACTGCTTAGAGATATAACTTCAGGCGCGGGTGTTCAGAAAGAGGATTTTATCCAATAAGATCCGCAATGCGTTTCATTGCGCAGAGTGTGAAATCTTTATCAACACAATCAAAGGCATCTGTAATAGGAGAAAGCATGCTGTTTAAGCCTCCTGTTGCAATTACCTTTATGTCTTCAAGTTTACAGCCGGTTTCTTTTACTAAATCTTCCTTCATCTGTTTGATAAGACCTTCAACAAGACCTTTGTAACCAAGCACAATTCCACTCTGTACAGAAACTACAGTGTTCTTTCCAAGACTTGTTGGAGGAATGTCCAGGGGAATAGCTGGAATTTGTGCTGTATTAGAAAAAAGAGAATTAAATGCTGTGCGGATACCAGGTGCAATTGCAACACCAGCAATATTTGCGTTTGCGTCAATTGCGGTAAAGGAGAGTGCAGTTCCAAAATCAGTAATAATACAAGGACACTTATAGCGGCACCATGCTTCAAGGGCATCGCAGTAAAGGTCTGTACCAATTTCATGAATTGCAGTTTCAGGAACTTTTACAGGAAGCTTAGTGTAGATTTCTGGACCAATGATTACCGGCTTTTTTCCTGAAAAATGCTGTGAAACAATTACAAAAGGCCCGATAAGGGCAGGAACAACTGTACTTAATACAACAGTCTGGATTTTTGAAAAATCAATTTCGACATCGCGGAAAAGAGGGCGGAGAAGAGAAAAATATTCATCTCCTGTACGCTTTAAATCAGTTGAAATGCGCCAGGTATAGAGAAGTTTATCCCCTTCAAAAACCGCAGTTTTTATGTTTGTGTTTCCGATGTCAAAAATTAGTGTCATTTTACGGCAACCTCGCCATCTTTAAATGTAGCGAACTTAGTGTAGCCCTGTTTTTCCAGCATATCATACTGAGGACCTGGCTTTTTTGCTTTTTTGAGAATTGTTACTGCATAGTCAGCGCGGAGTTTTTCTGCTGTAGAAATAACCTTTGCAAACTCAATTGAATCATCATAAAGAAGGGCGCACTTTTCTTTTGCACCTGGAATCTGATATTTCTGATCAAGAAGAATGCTGCAGATACGTTCGAAGCCGATTGAGAATCCAACAGCTGGAACCTGCTGACCAATAAACTTACCAATCAGGTTATCATAGCGTCCACCGCCACCAACTGCACCGCTAAAGTCTGGACTGCCGATTTCAAAAACAACGCCGGTGTAATAGCCCTGGCCTCGAACGAGGCTTGGAGTATAATTGATTTTATATTTTCCGCCTGAAACTTTTTCTGCTGTAGAAATAATGTATTTAAGATCATTTGCAATAGAAGGATCTGCACAGCGGGCTGCAACATCATCAACAGAAATAGAAGAACCACTTGTCGTAGAAATAAATTCAACGAGAGCTTTTATTGCTCCGTCTGGCATCTGCTTTTCGCGGAGTTCTGCTTCAACACCTTCAGCTCCAATCTTATCCATCTTATCAAAAGTAATACAAACTGAATCGAGTGTTTCTGGAGCAAAGCCCATATTCTCGAGCATATTGCGGAGAATACGGCGATCGTTAATATTGATTACAAAATTATTGAATCCGATGTTCAAAAGGGCGCGGGCTGTAACGTCAATCAGTTCAACTTCAGCGTTACATGAGCTATCCCCAAGAATATCAATATCGCACTGAACAAACTCGCGGCTACGGCCTTTCTGTGGACGCTCGGCGCGGTAAACGCGGTCTGTCTGGATTACCTTAAAAGGAAACTGAAGCTCATTGCGGTTTGCCGCAAAAAAGCGTGTAAGAGGGAGGGTGAGGTCATAACGTAGTCCCATATCAGAAAGAGATTTTTCATTTACAGGATTTTCTGCGAGGGCAGCATCAAGTTTGTCACCTCGCTTGAGTACCTTAAAAATCAGGTTGAGGTTGTCGCCACCATCAGATTTATCAAGATTTTCCGCATCTTCGAGCATAGGGGTAGAAATACGTTCAAAGCCACTGGCGCGGTAAGTCTCTAAAATCTTTCCCTGTACATAATCGCGCAGCTTCTGTTCTGCCGGTAAAATATCTTTCATGCCTTTAAGTGCGTTTGTTTTCATATAATTCCTCTTTGAAGTAGTATAATAGTGAAAAACGACGTTTAAGACAATTAGTGTCATTCTTTAATTGACAAAACATCTTATTTCTTCTATATTGTAATAGTCAGTTTAATATAAATATTAAAAAGACTCGTGAGACCCACGGGTCTTTTTTGTTGCCAGAAAGCGGTTATTTGTTGCCGCCGGATTATTCAAGGATTTATGGAATACACATCTTATAAAAGCATTAAGTATTATGATGAGTGTGCAGCTCTTGTAGAGGGAATGGGATTCAAACTTGTAGAACTTAAAATCGTTCCTTCAAAGACAACCACAAAAATTTCTGCAATGATTTCTTCTGTTGATCCGGAAGTAAACATTGGCGTAGTTGATTGTGCAAAGGTTCACCGTGTTCTTCTTACTCGTCTTGAGGCTCTGCTCGGAACAGAAGACACAATGATGGAACTTACAAGCCCTGGTATTGAACACAATATCAAAAATGCGGCAGAGTTTGCCGTTTTTACAGGCCGTTCAGTTCGTGTCTGGGATAAGACTATAACTGACTGGGTTGGCGGAAAGATAATTTCTGCTGATGATAAACAGGTTACTTTGGAAGCAGAAGATGGAAATTCTTTCTCTGTTTCTTATGAAAATATTGCGAAAGCAAAATTCAATTATAACTAAGCATTTTATTTAGCAGGCTGCACGGCGGTTCTGCGAGGAGTTTAATGATGTCAGAAATGGCAGAGGCAATCCGAGCGTTGATTTCGGAAAAAGGTTATTCAGAGGATTCTGTAAAACAGACTATTGAAAAGGCTCTGAAGGCTGCTTATAAACGCACATATGGTGATGATGAGAATGCAATTGTAAAATTCAATGATGATATGTCGGACGTTTCAATTTATTCCCGCAAGGTTGTTGTAGACGGCGTTTACGATCCTGTAAAGGAAATTGAACTTGAAGATGCAAGAAAGCTTGCAGGTGATGAAGTAGAAGAGGGTGACGAGATTGATATTCTTGAAGACCCAAAAACTTTTGATCGTTCGGCTGTAACTGTTGGAAAGCAGACTGCTCACCAGGGATTGAATGAAACATATAAGACATCACTGATGAATGAATATAAAGACAAGATTGGTGAAATGATTATCGGATATCACCAGCGTGAACGCAATGGAAACATCTTTGTTGACCTTGGAAATGCAGGCCGCATCGAAGGTTTCCTTCCTACAAAGTTCCAGTCTAAGCTTGAGATTTACGAAAAGGGAGACAGAATTAAGGCTCTCATCGTAGACGTAAAGCCAACAAACACTGGTATTCAGCTTGTTCTTTCAAGAAGCGATACAAAGCTTGTTAGCTCAATTCTTGAAAAAGAAGTTCCAGAAATTGCAGACGGTACTGTAGAAATCAACAGAATCGTTCGTGATGCTGGTTACAGAACAAAGATCGCTGTTTCTTCTGCACGTGAAGAAGTAGATCCTGTAGGAGCTTGTGTTGGTCTTCGTGGTGTTCGTATTCAGAATGTTATCCGCGAGCTTATGAACGAAAAAATCGATGTTCTTAAGTGGGATGCAGATCCAGCAGTATTTATCAAAAACGCACTTTCACCTGCACAGGTTGAACGCGTAATCATTACAGATGCTGATAAAAAACAGGCACTTGCAATTGTAGAAGATTCACAGTTCTCACTTGCAATCGGCCGTCAGGGACAGAATGTTCGCCTTGCAAACAGACTTTGTGACTGGAACATTGACGTTAAGACAATTGAACAGGCTGAAGAACTTGATCTTTCTTCATTCAATACTGTTCAGAATGCACGTAACCTGTTCAATGATGAAGTTGAAGAGATTTCTAAGATTTCAGAACTCCCTGGAGTTGATACTGAGGTTGCAGAACTTCTTAAGGCTGCTGGAATTGAAGAGTTCCAGGACTTCGTAGAAGCTTATGATAACGGAACAATTAATGTTGAAGGAGTTTCTAAAGAAGCACTTGATAAGATTAACGAATTGATTAATGAAAATGTAGAGTTCGTTGATGAGGATGAAGCAGAAACAGAAACTGCTGGTGCTGAAGAAGAAGCTGCTCCTGCAGAAAAGGCAGAAGAGCCTGCTGCAGAAGAGGAAGAAGAAGAGTATTTCTGCCCAGAATGTGGTGCAAAGATTACTCTTGATATGACTCACTGCCCTAAGTGTGGGGTTGAATTTGAGTTTGAAGAGGAATAAGGAAGGTAAAAGATAATAATGGCTGAAGAAAACGAAAAAAAGCCCGGATTTGTAGTGCATAAAAAACAGCAGGATTCTGCTCCTGCCGCAGCTCCTGAAAAGAAAAAGGTAGTTGTTGTAAAGAAGAAGGCACCTGCAGCTCCACAAACAAATACTCAACCTCAGGGACAGTCTGGTCAGGCTAATTCTAATGCCCAGAAGCATGTCGTTGTAAAGAAGGCAGAACCAGCTGCTCCTGTTCAGCACAAGAGCGAACCAAAGCCTGCTGGTACTAAGCCTGAAGGTGCAAAAAACCGTACATTTGAGCTTAATTCAGCACGTCCAAATGTAAAGGCTGGAAATCTTTCTGACAGACCTCGTCAGGGTGGCTTTAACCGTGATAGAAATGGAAACGGTCAGGGCGGCTTCAACCGTGGTCAGGGTGGCCAGGGCGGTTACAATAGAGATAGAAATGGTCAGGGAGGTGGATTCAGCGGCTCACAGGCTCGCCAGAATTACCAGAACCGCGACCGAGATAATAATGGCCAGGGCGGACGTCCAGGCTTCAACCGTGGCGGACAAGGTGGTCAGGGCGGCTTCAACCGCGGTGGTCAGGGAGGCCAGGGTGGCTTTAACCGTGGTGGCCAGGGCGGACAGGGAGGCTTTAGACCTCGCACAGGCGGAATGGGCGGAGCAGCTCCAGTACCTCCTGTTGATCAGTCTCGCCAGCCAGCTAAGAAAGCATTTAAAGGCAAAAAACAGATATATAACCGCAAGGACGAAGAGCAGTACGATGATAATCTCTTTGGACAGAAGAAGAAGGTTGAAACTCCAGCTTCTGTAGTACCAAAGTCAATCGATATCATGGAAACAATTTCGGTTTCTGATCTTGCACGTAAGATGAACCTTAAGGCAAGCGAAGTAATCGGAAAGCTTATGGGCATGGGTATGATGGTAACAATCACCCAGTCTATCGATTCTGATACTGCAACTCTTCTTGCTGCAGAATATGGCTGTGAGGTTCACCTCGTAAGCCTTTATGATGAAACTGTAATTGAAAGCGAAAAGGATGATGGTGTAGAACTTCTTCCACGTCCTCCAATCGTAACTGTAATGGGACACGTAGACCATGGTAAGACAAAGACTTTGGATGCTATCCGCCATTCACACGTTGCAGAAGGAGAAGCCGGTGGTATTACACAGTCTATCGGTGCTTACTCAGTTTCAACTCCTAAGGGAAAAATTACATTCCTTGATACACCAGGTCACGAAGCATTTACTATGATGCGTGCACGTGGTGCTCAGGTAACAGATATCGTAGTTCTTGTAGTAGCTGCTGATGATGGTGTAATGCCTCAGACAATGGAAGCTATTGCTCACGCAAAGGACGCTAAGGTACCTATCATCGTTGCTGTAAACAAGGTTGATAAGCCTGAAGCTAATCCAGACCGTGTTAAGACTCAGCTTTCTGAGCAGGGACTTACTCCGGAAGAATGGGGTGGAGATACACAGTATGTACATATCTCTGCTCTTAAGAAAGAAGGTATTGATGATCTTCTTGATGCAATTCTTCTTCAGGCTGAAATGCTCGAACTTAAGGCTAACTATGAAT
>JAEEGJ010026664.1_pt1 | contig 11684 bp, 9 predicted proteins | sample 8958761 | NCBI WGS metagenome assembly JAEEGJ01 (sample SAMN16246546, study PRJNA631951) | gut metagenome | biome: gut microbiome; feature: rumen; material: RS-attached | host: Bos | place: Iran: Karaj | collected 2018-10
GGCCTCAACGACGAGACCGTCGAGGCCATGGCCAGGCTCACCAATAATCCCCGCTTTGCTTACGACAGCTATCGCCGCTTCATTCAGATGTTCTCCGACGTAGTTATGGAGATAGACAAAGAGAAGTTCTCCAAGCTTCTCGAAAACAAGAAGGCGGCCAACGGCGTAGTCCTCGATAAGGATCTTACCGCCGAAAACCTCAAGGAGCTCATCAACGAGTATAAGGAGCTCTACAAGAACGAGATGGGCGAGGATTTCCCCCAGGAGCCCATGACTCAGCTTCTCGAGGCGGTCAAGGCCGTATTCCGCAGCTGGGACAACCCCCGCGCCATCGTTTACCGCCGCATGAACGACATCCCCGCCAGCTGGGGCACCGCCGTCAACGTGCAGAGCATGGTATTCGGCAACATGGGCGACGATTCCGGTACCGGCGTTGCGTTCACCCGTAACCCCGCCACCGGCGAAAAGAAGCTCTTCGGCGAGTTCCTTATGAACGCCCAGGGCGAGGACGTCGTCGCGGGCATCCGCACTCCCGAGCATATCGATTCCCTCAAGAACATCAACGAGGCTGTTTACAACCAGTTCGTTGAGGTCGCCGATACTCTTGAAAAGCATTATCGCGACATGCAGGATATGGAGTTCACCATTGAGCGCGGTAAGCTCTTCATGCTCCAGACCAGGAACGGCAAGCGCACCGCCGCCGCTGCTCTCCAGGTTGCGGTCGACCTCGTTAACGAGGGCATGATCACCAAGGAAGAAGCCGTCAAGATGATCGATCCCAAATCCCTTGACGCGCTCCTGCATCCCCAGTTCGTAGCAGAGGCTCTTAAGGCCGCGAAGCCCGTTGCCGCGGGTCTTGCCGCTTCTCCCGGAGCCGCCTGCGGTAAGGTCTATTTCTCCGCCGATGACGCGAAAGCTCATCACGAGGCGGGCGAAAAGGTCATCCTTGCCCGCAAGGAGACCAGCCCCGAGGATATAGAGGGCATGACCGCTTCCGAGGGTATCTTCACCTCCTTTGGCGGTATGACCAGCCACGCTGCGGTTGTTGCTCGTCAGCTCGGTACCTGCTGCGTATCCGGCTGCAAATCCGCTTATATCGACGAGCCCGCGAAGACCATCACGTTTACCTCCGGTCTCGTGCTTCACGAGGGCGATTGGATGAGCCTTGACGGCACCACCGGCAACGTTTATGCCGAGGCTGTTAAGACCGCGCCCGCGGAGCTTTCCGGCAATTTCGCCACCATTATGGAGTGGGCGGACAACATCCGCACTCTCAAGATCCGCACCAACGCCGATTCCCCCTCTCAGGCGGCTATGGCTGTAAAGTTCGGCGCTGAGGGCATCGGCCTCTGCCGTACCGAGCATATGTTCTTCGACGAGGATAGGATCCCCGCTGTTCGCGAGATGATCGTCAGCAAGACCGTTGAAGAGCGTCAGAAGGCTCTTGCAAAGCTCCTCCCCATGCAGCGTGAGGACTTCAAGGGCATCTACAAGGCTATGGAAGAGCGTCCCGTTACGATCCGCTTCCTGGATCCGCCTCTCCATGAGTTCCTTCCCACCAAGGACGAGGATATCGCCGAGCTCGCAAAGAACATGGGTATCGAGTTTGAGACCCTGCGCGAGACCGTCGCCGCGCTTCACGAGTCCAACCCCATGATGGGTCACCGCGGCTGCCGTCTTTCCGTCACCTATCCCGAGATCGCCGAGATGCAGACCCGCGCCGTTATCGAAGCGGCTATCGAGGTCCGTCAGGAGACCGGCTTCAATATCGTTCCCGAGATCATGATCCCGCTCGTAGGCGAAGTCAAGGAGCTTGCATACGTTAAGTCCTTCGTAGTCGCCACCGCCGAGAAGGTCATGGAGGAGCGCGGTCTTGAGATCCCCTACATGGTCGGTACCATGATCGAGATCCCCAGGGCTGCCCTTACCGCTGATGAGATCGCCAAGGAAGCCGAGTTCTTCTCCTTCGGCACCAACGATCTTACCCAGATGACCTTCGGCTTCAGCCGTGACGACGCAGGCAAGTTCCTGAACGACTATTATGCGAAGAAGATCTTCGAATCCGATCCCTTCGCGCGCGTCGATCAGGTCGGTGTCGGCAAGCTGATGAAGATGGCTGCCGAACTCGGCCGCGCCACCCGCCCCAACATCAAGCTGGGTATCTGCGGCGAACACGGCGGCGATCCGTCCTCCATCGATTTCTGCCACAGGATCGGTCTGAATTACGTATCCTGCTCGCCGTTCCGCGTGCCCATCGCTCGTCTTGCCGCCGCTCAGGCGAGGCTCAATAACGACTGATAGGCTGATAAAGACTTTTCGCGGCCGCAGAGGAAACGACTTTGCGGCCGCATCTTATTGTAAGGAGCGTTTATGAAAATAGCAGTTATTACCGGCGCTTCCTCCGGCATGGGAAGGGAATTCGTAAAAAAGCTTACTCAAAAATACAGTTTTGATGAGGTTTGGGTAATCGCGAGACGTCTTGAAAGGCTTGAGGCGCTTAAGGATATCGTTGATACTCCGATAAGACCCATATCGCTCGATCTCACCAAGAGGGAGAGCATAGAGGAGTATAAGCGCATTCTCGAGACCGAGAAGCCCGAGATTAGCGTGCTCGTCAATGCGAGCGGCTTCGGCTATTTCAAGGAGTTCGACAAGGCGCCCCTCGACGGCTATTACGAGATGATAGCGCTCAATGATTCCGCGGTCGTCGGCATGACTTACGTCTCGCTTCCTTACATGGTCTCCGGATCTAAGATTTGGAATATCTGCTCCGTCGCGGCGTTCCAGCCTATTCCCTACATAAACGTGTACGGCGCGTCGAAAGCGTTTGCGCTGAGCTTTACAAGGGCGCTCAACGTGGAGCTCAAGCCCCGCGGGATTAAGGCGCTCGCCGTATGTCCCTATTGGACAAAGACCGAGTTTTTTGACCGCGCAGTATCGGACGACACGATCAGCTATTATGAGTGCATGTACGATCCCGAGAAGGTCGTAGAACGTGCGATAAAGGATATGGATACAAGGAAGGACGTTTCCATATACGGCGGTCATGCAAGGATGAACGCCGCGCTTGTAAAGCATCTGCCCCATAAATTTGTGATGAAGGTATTCTTGAAACAGCAGAAGCTTCCGAGGAAATGATATGAAGAAGAACAAGGAAAAAAAGAACATCAAGCAGTATTTCACAAAAACCGCTTTGAAGATATTTGCAGTCGACACGATCTATGACATAATCGGCTCCATACTTTATGCCGTCGGCTATTACACTTTCGCCGCAAACGCCGATTTCGCCCCGGGCGGAGTCGGAGGTATTTCTATTATCATCCATCATTATCTGCCGTGGATGCCGCTTTTCCTTTGCCAGAATATTATAAATATCCCCATAGCTATAATTTGCTTTAAGCTTCTCGGTAAAAGATTCTTCCTTAAATCCGTGAAGACGATGCTGTTCATGTGGATATTCGGCGACTTCATAGCGCCTCTTTTCCCGCAGTACGGCGGCGAAACTATCGCTGAAGCCAATCGTTTGCTTGCCGCAGTATTCGCAGGCATACTGACCGGCGCCGGACTTGCCCTCATTTATATGCGCGGCTCGTCTACCGGCGGCAGTGATTTCGTTATTATGAGCATAAGAAAAAAGAAGCCGCATATGTCCGTCGGATCGATCACGCTCATAATAGACGGCATTATTATTCTCATCGGCGGTCTGGTCTTCAAAAACATAAATGCTGTTCTTTACGGCATCATTATGACGATCCTTTCCTCTCTCATAATCGACAAGATAATGTACGGCTCCGGTTCGCAGAAGATGCTGCTGATCATCAGCGACAAGACCGACGAGATAAAGGACAAGATATTCGAGGTCACCGAACGCGGCGTCACGTTCCTTAAGGCGGTCGGCGCCTACACGGGGCAGGAGAAGCATATAATCATGTGCGTCTGCTCGAAGACGGAAGTTTTCCCCACGAGAGAGATCGTAAAGAAGACTGATCCCAACGCAATGGTAATGCTTTCCACCATAGACGAAGCGTACGGATTGGGCTTCAATCCGCTGAACGAACAATAAAAAGCAAACGAAAAGACCGGTCGAAAACCGGTCTTTTATGTTGCTTGTTTTATCAGAACTCGCAGATCTTTGCGATATACGCCTCAAGCTCCGAAATGGGAAGCCTGATCTGCTCCATCGTGTCGCGGTCACGGACGGTCACGGTATCGGGGTCGACGCCTTCGCCGCCCTCGATCGTCTCAAAATCGACGGTGATGCAGAGAGGCGTGCCGATCTCATCCTGCCTGCGGTAGCGCTTGCCGATGGAACCTGTCTCGTCGAAATCGACCATGAAGCGCTTCGAGAGCATGTCGCGAAGCTCCATTGCCTTGGGGGAGAGCTTCTTGCTCAAGGGCAGCACGGCCGCCTTGTAGGGCGCGAGAACGGGCTTTATATGAAGGACAACGCGCGTGTCGTTAGACGCTTCGTCGAGCAGCTCCTCGTCATATGCTTCGCAGAGGACTGCGAGCACGGTACGGTCGAGACCGTATGTGGACTCGATGATATAGGGGATATAGCGCTCGTTCGTAACAGGATCGAGATATCCCATGTTGGTGCCGCTGTACTCCTGATGGCGCTTGAGATCGAAGTCGGTACGGTTATGCGTGCCGTTGATCTCGCCCCAGCCGAAGGGGAAGAGGAACTCGATATCGCACGCGGCTTTGGCGTAATGCGCGAGCTTCTCGTGATCGTGGAACCTCAGATGATCGGGAGCGATGCCGAGATCCTGATAATACTTCATGCCGTAATCCTTGAAGTATTCGTAAAGCTCCGCGTCGGTGCCTTCCTTGCAGAAGGTCTGGAACTCCATCTGCTCGAACTCGATGGTGCGGAAGGTGAAGTTGCCGGGAGTGATCTCGTTGCGGAACGCCTTGCCGATCTGACCGATGCTGAACGGGAGCTTGGCGCGCATGGTGCGCTGTACGTTCGTAAAGTTCACATACTCGCCTTGCGCGTTCTCCGGCCTTAAATAGATCGCGGCTTTCGCGTCGTTGGTAACGCCGCGGAATGTCTGGAACATCAGGTTGAACTCACGGATATCGGTGAAATTATGCTTGCCGCAGTTGGGGCAGGCGATATGGTGAGCCTTGATGTAATCGAACATCTGCTCGTGAGTCATGCCGTCCGCATGAGCTTCGGGATCGAACTCCTCGATAAGATTATCCGCGCGGAAACGCATTTTGCATTCCTTACAGTCAAGAAGAGGATCGGAGAAGCTGGCGATATGACCGCTCGCTTCCCAAACGCGGGGATGCATGAGTATATCGGCGTCAACTTCAAAGCTGTTGTGACGCTCCTGAATGAAGCGCCTGCGCCAGCTTTCCTTGACGTTGTTCTTGAGCCTTGCGCCTAAGGGGCCGTAATCCCATGTATTGGCAAGGCCGCCGTAGATTTCCGAACCAGCGAAAATGTAGCCCCGGTTTTTACACAGAGCTACGATTTTATCCATTGTTAATTCAGTTCTCATAATACTTTCCTGCGTTATCAGACGCTGCGCTGTACCCTGCCGGTACGAAGACAACGTGTGCAAACGTTCATCTTCTTGGGAGTGCCGTTGACGATGACATTAACGCGCTGAATATTGGGAGCCCAGCTGGTCCTAGTCTTCCTGTTGGAATGGCTGACGAGATTACCGCTCATGGTACCCTTACCGCAAACCTCGCAATACTTACTCATAATTACACCTCCTTGCCGAGATAATCCGCGCCGCTAAAACTTGAAAAGCACGGCTTAAAAATCAAACGAAAGTATTTTATCACGCTTCTTTCCAAAATGCAAGCATATTTTTAAGATTTTTAAGCATATATAATATTATGCGATCAATCAGAAGGGAGTATTTCGTATGACTAAAAGAAAACCCGATCCGAAGCTTGTTTACGTGATCAGTATAGGGCTCGCGCTTGCTGTCGGAACAGTATCGGGACTTGTCAGTATGGGCGGCATGAAGGAGTTTGCCGAGTTGAAGCAGCCGCCGCTTTCGCCGCCCGGATGGCTGTTTCCGGTTGTTTGGACAATTCTTTACACGCTGATGGGCATATCGGCGGCGAGGGTGTATCTTGCAAATACGAGGGAAACGCGCGGAGCTTTGATTTTTTACCTTATCCAGCTTTTGGTAAACGCGCTATGGACGCCGCTGTTCTTTGAACTGAAGCTGAGGCTCGTCGCTTTCGTATGGCTTTTGCTGCTGATCATATTAGTCGTTAAGATGATCTCGGATTTCAACAAGGTTGACAAAACCGCTTCGTATCTGCAAATACCTTACGTGATCTGGCTCGCTTTCGCGGCATACCTGAACCTCGGCGTTTTCATACTAAATAACTGAACAGATATAGATCGTTTTCGGTGGGGATCTGTCAAGGGTTATTTCAGATTTCAACCGTATTCTATCGGCGGGTGCAGCGCGGTTGCCGCAGGTAAACTTCGCTGTACTTTCTTTTTGTTTATAATCGTGTTGGTTTGTCAATGATATGTGACAAAGTGGGGGAAAGAAAACAGAGTGTCCTTGGGAGAGTGCCAAAGCAACGGGCGCATGGGGAAGTCGTTGTACTTTCGCTGGCGTACAGCAAGCTGTTTTCTGAAATCCTCGAAGGAATAGAAGGAGTGTGAAGCATAGAATTCCTCGTTATCCTTTCGATGGCTCCGCTCTACCTTGCCGTTGTGCCTTGGTGTGAACGGCTTGATAAGCTTGTGTTTGATACCGAGCTCATTACAGGTTTTTTCAAAGAGCGTGATGCGGTTCGTTCCCGTCGGATTCAGTCGGTTAGTGAACTCAGAGCCGTTATCAGTCTGTACGCACTCGATGACGTATGGGAACTTTTCCACGCAATGCTTTAGGAAGACTGCCGAGGAATAGGTGCTGTGCTCTTCAAACGCCTCCAAATATCGAAACCTTGAGTATTCGTCGATGAAGGTGTATTGATAGAACTTCTTGCCCTTAGCTTCTCCTGCGAGGCATGCAGCCGGGACGAACTTGACGTCGATCTGCACCCTTTGGCCGGGATAGAGCATTTGCTCATACGGTTTGGGGATATACTTCGGATTTGGCAGTTTTACCGCCATCTGTCCGCTTCGTACAAGAACACGATAGAGTCCCGATATCGAACGTGTATAGCCCTTCTGCCTGAGCTTCACCCACAAAACAACGATGCCGGAATTGGGATTTCTTCTCCGCATATTACCGATCATCCTCAACTCTTCGTCGGTGTGTTGGTTTGGATGATGATGTGGACGACGAGATCTGTCATACAAGGATCCCAGCGTACCGTCATATCGTTTCTTCCAACGATAGATGTATTGGCGATTGACCTTGTACTTCCTTGCAGCCTTTGTAACACCGAACTTTTCGGCATACAGAATCAGGGATTGCCTGTACTGTGCGATTTGTGTTATACTCTTCATAGCGAACGAGGTTGGTTGCCTTTCTGTAGATTTGTTTGGCGACTGTTACATTAACACAATCAGCCTTCGTTCGCTACTGTTTTTTCAGCTTTCGTCCGTCCAACCAGTGGAGCGGCGAGAAACGCCAGTTATTTCTCGCCGCCTCCACGGTGGTTTGTCACACATCATTGTATCACCTACACGGAGGAGATATATTGAAGCAAGCGGCCGTACGCGAAAAAGAGCGGGAGCGCCGGGAATATCCCCATACGCCCCCGCTCACAGCGGGAAAAAGCTTTATTCGATGCTCGCGCTTATGTCGCCGCCGCCGGAGCGGAGCTCCACCTTGGCCGCGCCGTCGCCAACGACCGTTTCGATATGCCTGCCCTTGAATACCGTATCGCCGTTCACGGAAAGCTTTGCGATGCCGCCGGCTGTGGATACGGTGAACGCCGCGCCGGAAACGCCGCGGAGCGCAAGCGCTATATCGCCGCCGCCCGTCTTCGCGGAAACGGCGTTTGCGCCTATACCGCGGATATCGAGATCGCCTCCGCCGGACTTGGCGTCGATCTCCCCAGCCTCCGCGGCAAGCTCGATATCGCCGCCGCCGGAATATGCCGTGACGGAGGCCGCCATGCAAGAAACCTTCATATCGCCGCCGCCCGTGCGCAGCTCCGCCATGCCCTTCGCACCGAGGGCCCTGACCTCTATCTCGCCGCCGCCCGTGCGGATCTGGGCCGAATCCGCCTCCGCCGTATCGACCGAAATATCGCCGCCGCCCGTCATGAGCACGAGCCCCTTTGAGCGCGTCCCGACGGCGGAAACGTCGCCGCCGCCCGTCTTTATGAAGAGATCCTTTGCCGTTACGTTTGAGAGGATCGCGTCGCCGCCGAAGAGCTCCACCTGCGCGCGCCCCATACTGCGGGGAACGCCTATCGAGATCGCGAGGGTGTTCCTCATACGGAAGAAGCCGAAGCGTTCGCGGCGGGGCGTTTCTATGCGGAGCACTTCCCCATCCATATATACCCTGCATTCCCTGCGCTCCCTTTCGGAGCCATTAAGCTCTACGGAGACCTCGTCCCCCTCCGCGCCGAACATGGTAACGCTCGCCCTTGCCGAGCACTCGATCTCGCGGACGGAGGCGAAGCGGGCCCCCTCTTCCGGAACGGGCATGGCTTTTAACTCTGCGGCGGGCTCCGCGGGCTCTTCCTCATAGGGGAATTCCCCGGAGGGCTCTTCGTAAGGGGCGCTCTCCTCCACCGCCGTCTCGTACTCCGCGCCGCGGCAGAGCAGCTCGTCTATGCTCACGCCGTAGAAGCGCGAGAGCATTATGATATTGTCTATATCGGGCGAGGCCTCGCCGCGTTCCCATTTGCTTATAGCCTGGCGGGAAATGCCGAGATGGGCGGCAAGCTCCTCCTGCGAGACGCCGCGCGCCTTACGAAGCTCCATCAGCTTGTTTGCTATCTCCAAAGTCATATTGTTTCTCCTTTCGGTTTTTCTGCCCTGATGATACAGTACGCGGCGGCGGTTGCGCAAGCAATTCGGCTTTACATGCCCGAAATAAATCCGCAACCACCGGTTGCAAAACGGTTCGGAGCGTTAATGATTTACAGTTTCGGGAGCTATTCGGAGCGGGTTTTTCGGCTTTGACGGGAGCATATATTCCATGTTTCACCGATACGGCAAATGTGGAAAACCCGTCTTTTCTCATGCCGCGCAAGCGGTTTTTGTGTGGAAAAGCCTGTGGAAACTGTGGATAAAGGGGCGTTTTCGGTACTTTGCGACACCGTTGTTTCTTTTTCACGGACGAGCTGAAAGGAGGCGGTGCGGAAAAACAAAAGGGCGCACCGTTAAGCGGGTGCACCCGTTGTTTTGCTCAGTCGGCCTTTATGCCGTTCCTGCGCCTCAGCTTATCGAGGGCGGCCCGGAACTCTTCGGGAAGGGGGGCGGTGAAGGTCTGAAGCTCGCCCGTGCGCGGATGGGTCAGGCGGAGCTCGCCCGCGTGGAGGGCCTGCCCCACTATTCCGAGGCTGTTCTTGGCGTGGCCATAGACCTCATCCCCCACTATGGGGTGCTTGATATGCGCCATGTGCACCCTTATCTGATGGGTGCGGCCCGTTTCGAGCTCCACACGGAGCAGGGTCATATCCCCGAACCTTTCAAGCACGCTCCAATGCGTGACGGCTTCCCTTCCGCCGGGGATCACGGCCATGCGCTTCCTATCCGTCCTGTGGCGGGCGATGGGGGCGTTCACAGTGCCGCTGTCCTCACGGAAATTCCCCTCGCACAGGGCGAAATACACCCGCGAAACGGCGTGGGTCTTAAGCTCATCCGAAAGGAAGGCGTGCGCCGCGTCGTTCTTTGCGATAACGAGCAGGCCGCTCGTCATGCGGTCTATGCGGTGCACTATGCCGGGGCGAAGCTCGCCGCCTATGCCCGAAAGATCCTTTATGTGGAAGAGTATCGCATTGACGAGGGTGCCGTCCGGATTGCCCGCCGCCGGGTGAACGACCATGCCCTTCGGTTTGTTTATGACGGCGATATCCTCATCCTGATACACTATCTCGATGGGGATATCCTGCGGAACGGTATCCGTGACGGAGGGGGGCGGCGGCATGACCGTGATCTCGTCGCCCTCGCGCAGCTTTGTCTTTGCCTGCGCCTCACGCCCGTTCACCAGTATGTCGCCCGCTTCTATGAGCCTCTGCGCCGCGTTTCGGGAAAGCGAAGAGCCCGCCGCAACAAATGCGTCGAGCCGCTTGCCCGCGTCCTGCGCGGAAGCCGTAAGCTCTATAAGCTCCCTGTCTTCGATCATTTCTTCTTTTTATCGGCGCTGTCTTCCGGGAATATCGCCGCCATGAGCGCATGCCCCTTCTTTGTGAATATGATGAGGACGCCAAGCGCGATCGCGCCAAGCGTGACGAAAATATCCGCTGTGTTGAACACGGGGAAATCAATGAATTCGGTGCATATGAAATCGCGGACGTAACCCAGCGCGACGCGGTCTATGAGGTTGCCTATCGCGCCGCCTATTACCGCCGCAAGGGCTATGGCGATGGGGGCGCCCATCATCTTCCTGTATTTGACGAGGAGCCATATCATGACCGCTATAACGGCTGCCGTCACTATGCTTACGACTATCATAAGGCCGCTCACGCCGTTGGCAAGGCCCCATACCATACCGTGATTTTCAACGGAGGCGAATTTGAAAAGGCCGGGTATCACGGCGCAGTCGTGCCCGAATATCAAAAGCTTTGTGATCTGATCCGCCGCCGCGGCAAAGAGTATTATTCCGAAGGCTATGTAAAGCATTGCGTGTTCCCTTTCGTTTGAGTCACGCCTATTTTAGCACAGCGGGCGTATTGCCTGCAAGCCCATACCGTGATAAAATATAAACAAGCAATAAAAGGAGCGGCGGAAAATGGAAAGAGAATGGACTCCCAAGCAGCTTGAGGCGATAACCCGTGAAGGGGATCTTTTGGTCTCTGCGGCCGCGGGCGCGGGCAAAACGGCGGTATTGACCGAGCGGATAGCGCGGCTCATTTCGGAAGGCGTCGATCCTTCCGCGCTGCTCGTCGTGACCTTTACCAATGCCGCCGCCGCCGAAATGAAGGAGCGCATAGAAGCAAGGCTCCGCGATATTGCCGAAGCCGCCGCAAAGCGCGGCGAGGAGGCTGAAGCGGCAAGGCTCAGGAAGGCCGCCGCCGATTGCGCGCGGGCGAATATTTCCACCCTGCACAGCTTCTGCATGAACGTGCTGCGCCGCAACTATCACGAAGCGGGGCTCGACCCCGCGTTCGAGGTGGCGGAAAACGTAGATAAGGAGCTCCTTGCGGCAAAGGCGATGGAGCAGACCCTTGAGGAAGCCTTCCTTGCAAACGAAAAGGAGAATGATCCCGCTTTCGAGGCGCTGATGGGCGTGCTCGGCAATAACGACCGGAGCCTTGAAAAGCTGCTGAGAGATCTTTACGATTACGCCTACGCAAAGCCCGATCCCGACGCGTGGCTCGATTCCGCCGTACTCAAATACACCGATGAATTTCCCTCCGCCGCCCGCGCGATAGGCGCGAAGATGGTGAACGAGGCGAGGCAGGATCTTGAGGTATTCATGCATGAATCGGAACGGATAATGACGGGGCTCCCCGAGGAGCAATCCACTGCGCGCGCGGCATTCGCTTCCGACCGCGACCTCATGCTTTCGCTCATACTGCAGACCGATCACGACCGCTGGGTAAAGGGGCTTGCGGAAGCGGGCAAGCAC
>JAEEGJ010026668.1_pt1 | contig 11682 bp, 11 predicted proteins | sample 8958761 | NCBI WGS metagenome assembly JAEEGJ01 (sample SAMN16246546, study PRJNA631951) | gut metagenome | biome: gut microbiome; feature: rumen; material: RS-attached | host: Bos | place: Iran: Karaj | collected 2018-10
CGAAAGCCTCGAAAAACAGATGGCATCAGGCGCAAAAAGACTCGTTTTTATCATCGGAGGCCCTTATGGCTTCGCTCAAGAAGTTTACGACCGTGCCAACGCCAAGATGTCGCTCTCACCCATGACCTTCAGCCACCAGATGGTGCGGCTTATTTTCGTCGAGCAGCTTTATCGTGCTTTCACGATTTTGAAAGGCGAGCCCTATCATCATCAATAATAAAAGACCCCTTATTTCGTTAATACAACATGAAAACAATCAAAACCATACTCATCCTTTGCGTGGCACTCTGCTTCGCATCTTCCTGCAAAAAAGAGGTCGACATGACCTTGATGCAAAAGACCGTTCTCGAAAATGCCGACATTAGAGCGGTCGAAGTTGGCGATGCATGGCAAGTCACCGTGGTGGCCGACAGCAGCACCTATGTGGAACTTGAATTCTCTGCCTATCTGGAGCCCTATCTGAAGACCAAGATGAATGGTAACCAGCTCGAGATAGGGTTTGCGGGCAATGTGCGTCCCGTCATCAACTCCGAATTCCGCGCCACCGTACACACAAACAAAATCGAAAAAATCGAAGCAGAAGACGCCTCACAATTGAGTTTTACCGGACAATTCTCCGCTACGAGCGACAGCCTGATTCTCCATTTGGAAGATGCATCGGTATGCACTGGCTTGAACTATTCGGGACACGAATGCAAAGTGGTCATTGAAGATGCCTCGCAGTTCTTGGGCTTCAACCTCGCTAGCACGAATGGCGAGGTGAAGATGAGCGACGCCTCTACCTGCAAGGGCACCTTCGACATGCGATTCCATCTCGTTGCCAACTTAAGCGGTGCCTCCCGTCTCATCACTTTTGGCGGTGCTGCTCCTTATGGCATGATCCAGTTACAGGATGCCAGCCTGGTGAACATGGTGCAAACCGAAGTCGGCGACATGCATGTCGACCTCTCGGGCGCTTCCGAAGCCACGGTTAATGTCAGTGACCACATGGAAGGCACACTAACAGAAGCCTCCACCCTATATTACAAAGGCCATCCGCAACTCAACATCGAATGTTCGGAGGACTCGCAACTCATTCCGTTTTGATTTTGGCCTGAAATTTGCATGAAATGCCGATCGTATGCAAAATCAAACCGAATTATTACTAATTTTGTCAAAAATTTGAAAGCAATGAAAAAAGTAGCCTTGACCATCGTCGCCCTTGTGTTTGCGACCATCGCCTTTGCCCAAACCAATCTCCCCATCGATCCCAAGACCGAACAGATCACCTTCCGCAAGGTCATCCCAACACAAGGTTCTGAAGACGAAGTGTTTAACCGCATCTTCAGCACTTTCATGAACGCTTATTACAAGAGTCCCGCCAACATCCTCAACCAAAACGACGGACGCACCCTGAAGGGCAAGCACCAGTTCCAACTCGACAACGGCGACGCCGTGAAGTCAAAATGGCCTTGGATTACCTATCGTTTCACCATCGAGGTCCGTGAAGGCCGTGTGCGTTACACCCTCACCGATTTCTTGCAGAAGACCCAATCGAACCACCCCTGCGAGGAATGGATGAACAAGGAAGATCCTCTTTATCAGCCTATCTGGGACAAATATCTTGAACAGATTGCCGCCTTCGCCGAAGACTGGGGCAAACAATTTGAGGAAAGCCTCGAACCTGAGAAGGTCATCGAAGAGGAAGAATGGTAAACTAGGCTATGGCCACTCGCGAACGCATAAAGAAAGGTTTTTCGAAACTTCTCAAAGAAGAGAAGCTGAAGCTTATTGCCAACTATTTCGAGAACCCAGGCGAGGTCATCAGCCTGCTGAAGAGCTATTGGCATTCCGACTCGAAGCAACAGCAACTCTTCGATGAGTTCAGCGAGAACACCATCACCAACTTCTTCATCCCTTACGGCATCTCGCCCAACGTGACCATCAACGGCAAGGACTACATCGTCCCGATGGTCATCGAGGAGAGTTCAGTCGTCGCCGCCGCCTCGGCCGCGGCCAAGTTCTGGGGCGAACGCGGCGGCTTCCATGCCGAAGTCATCGACACGCGCAAGGTGGGCCAGGTGCATTTCGGCTGGAGCGGTGACAAAGAACAGCTCTTCGCGCTCTTCCCCGAAATCGAAGAACGCTTGTTGGCCGACACCGACGCCATGACCGAGAAGATGCGCAAGCGCGGTGGCGGCATCCTTGGGATGCGGCTCATAGACTACACCGCGCAAATTCCTGATTACTACCAGATTCGTGTGGAGTTTGGCACTGGTGACGCCATGGGTGCCAACTTCATCAATTCAGCCTTGGAGCAGTTTGGACATAGTTTGCAGGACTTCTTCGCCGAACAAAAAGACCTCCCTGAAGAGCTCCGAAAGGTGGAGATCATCATGACCATCCTGTCGAACAACACGCCCGACTGCCGCGTGAAAGTCTGGGTGGAATGTCCTGTAGAGCAACTTGACGGCATCGATGAGCACCTCTCGGGTGCCGAATACGCCAAGAAATTCAAGAAGGCCGTTGACATCGCCCATATTGACACCGACCGCGCCACCACGCACAACAAAGGCATCTATAACGGCATCGATGCGGTGGTCCTCGCCACGGGCAACGACTTCCGCGCCGTGGAAGCGGCGGGTCATACCTTCGCCTCACGCAACGGACATTATGAGAGCCTTTCGACCGTGACAATTGAAAATGGCATCTTCCATTTTGAGTTGGAAGTGCCAATGGCCTTGGGCACCGTGGGCGGCCTGACCAGTCTGCATCCTTTGGCCAAGAAGACTTTGGAACTCTTGGGTAACCCCACCGCACCCGAGTTGATGATGATTGCTGCCACGATGGGTCTGGCCAACAACTTCTCGGCCGTGCGTTCCCTCACCACCAAAGGCATCCAAGCCGGCCACATGAAGATGCATTTGAACAACATCTTGAACCAGCTGAATGCCACTGACGAAGAAAAGAGACAGGCTCGCGAGTACTTCAAGGACAAGACGGTGTCATACGCAGGCGTTGAACAATACCTTGAATCCTTGAAAAAATGAGCCTTTACCAAGCCTACGGAAAATTCCTTTTGACAGGCGAATACCTAGTTTTAAAAGGCGCCCTAGCGTTGGCAACACCTCTGAAATTGGGTCAGTCATTAACGGTAGAGACGGCGTGCACACCGTCTCTACAATGGGATGCCAACAATCCCAATGGTCCTTGGTTTTCGGCGACCTTGAACCCTGAAAACCTTGAAATTATCGATAGCGATGACCGACCCAAAGCCGAAAAACTAAGACAAATCCTGCGAGCCGTCAAGCATTTGAATCCCAATGCTTTTGAAGGCAAGAACCTGAAATTCACCACCCGTTTGGATTTTGACCCGAATTGGGGTCTCGGCAGCAGTTCCACCTTGATTTCCAATCTGGCGCGATGGGCTAATATTGACCCATATGAATTGCTGAAGCTGACCTTCGGCGGCTCGGGTTACGACATCGCATGCGCAACGGCTGAAGGACCAATCTATTATCAACTATCAACTACTGAATCGGCCCTTCGACAGGCTCAGGGACCTAAGGTCGTTGAGCCCGTCGAAACGCCGACACCAACGGTTGAACCCATTAACTTCACTCCACCTTTTGCCGACCATCTGTATTTCGTCTATCAAGGCCAAAAGCAAAATTCGTCAAAAGAAGTCAAAGCATTTTTGGAGAAGACAAATCCCGTTGATTTACAAAAAGATATAGAAGCTGTTTCGGAAATCAGTCGTGCTGTACCCAAATGCCAGAATTTGGAAGAGTTCGGTCTCTTGATGCAATGCCACGAACGCATCATTGCGCGATGCATCGGGCAGGAACCCGTGCAAAAGCGTTTCCCCGGCTTCGAAGGCGTGCTGAAGTCATTGGGGGCATGGGGTGGCGATTTTATTCTAGCCGCAACGGAATGGACCGAAGATCAAGTGAAAGATTACTTCAAGAGAAAAGGCTTGAAAGTGGTTTTTGACTATAAGGAGATGGTGTTATAAAGAGTTTTCCTATCTTCGCAGCATAATACAACAAGCATGGAAAAGATTTGGTTGAACGAGGCCTTCAAAGGCGAAGTGCCCAACGGCTTTCAAGGTAAGGTAGGCTGGGCAAGCCCATCGAACATCGCCTTGGTGAAATATTGGGGCAAAAAAGGGAAGCAAATTCCTCAGAATCCTTCGATTAGTTTCACCTTGTCGGAATGTCGCACCGAGACTTTCATAGAGTATGAAAAAGCCGACCGATTCGGGTTCAGCTTCTCTTTTGAAGGCAAGGAGAATCCCGTGTTCGGCGCGAAGATCGAGAAGTTCCTGATGGATAACCAAGCGTTTTTCCCGTTCATCAACCAATTGCATTTGAAGGTAGAGAGCCGCAACACCTTTCCTCATTCCTCTGGTATTGCTTCTTCGGCTTCCTCGATGAGTGCGTTTGTGATGTGTTTGATGGAGATTGAGCGTTTATTGACCGGCCCTTCGACAGGCTCAGGGACCTTAACTAAAGCCTCCTATTTCTCGCGATTGGCTTCGGGTAGTGCGGCACGCTCAGTGTTTCCCAAAATGGCACTTTGGGGCAAAACGGAGGCCTATGAAGGCAGTTCCGACGAATATGCCGTTTCGCTGTCCGAATACATCCATCCCGTTTTCAAGACTTATCGCGACAGCATTTTGATTGTCAGCGGTGAGACCAAATCCGTCTCCAGTCGTGCCGGCCATGCCTTGATGGAAGGAAATCCCTACGCCTCAGCGCGTTATGCACAAGCCAACGAGAACATTAAAAACTTGCTCGTTGCCTTGAAATCGGGCGATTTGGACTCTTTTATTAATATCACCGAGTCGGAAGCCCTGCAACTTCACGCTTTGATGATGTGCTCCAACCCGTCATTTATCTTAATGAAGCCCAATACTTTGAGCATTCTCAATGAGATTAGGGCATTCCGAAAGGAGACCCAGATTCCGCTTTGCTTTACCTTGGATGCTGGCCCGAATGTACATTTGCTTTATCCCGAGAGCGAAGCCGAAAAAGTGGAACATTTCATAAAAGACAACCTGGCTGCCTATTGCGTTGACAACAAATGGATTGCCGACCATGTCGGTGACGGACCGAAAAAACTGCTGTGATGAGAGACCGTTATTATAGCAAAGTCATCCTTTTCGGCGAGTATTCGATGATTTTCGATGCCACTGCGCTGATGATTCCGCTGAAGCGGTTCTCGGCGCAATGGCAGTTTCCACAAAGCCGGAATAGGACTGCTTCGTTGACCTCCAACCAAAGTCTGAAGCGGTTCTGCCAATATCTCTCCGAAAACGAAGAACTATCGAACCTTTTGGATTTACAGGCTTTAAGAAAGGATTTAGATGATGGGCTTTTCCTTGCCTCCAACGTGCCTTCGGGTTATGGCTTGGGCAGTTCTGGCACTTTGGTGGCAGCTGTTTATGACCGCTATGCCGTGCAGAAAAACGATGACTACCTGCAATTGAAAACCCTCTTTGGCCAAATGGAGAGCCACTTCCACGGCAGCAGTTCGGGCATTGATCCCTTGCAATGCTATTTGGGGCAACCGTTCAAGATCACACCCGAGGGCGTGCAACTACTTCCGGACGATTTCCTGAAAAAAGACATTCACATCTGTTTGATTGACACAAAGATAAAGAGCAATACCAAGCCGCTGGTCAACCATTTCAAAGCCCAGCGTGAAAATCCCGAGTTTTTGAACCGATTCCAAGCGGAGTATGTACCTTGTGTAACATCCTGCATTGATTCGATGATTGAAGTCGATAATGAGCTGTTCTTTAAGTCGTTGAAACAACTCACCAAAGGCCAATTGGAATTCCTTCGCCCGATGATAACGGATAATACTTTGGATTTGTTTACCGCTGATTACGATTTCAACTTTGGCATAAAGATTTCAGGTTCAGGCGGTGGTGGCTATGTGCTAGGCTTCACTGACAATGTGGATAATGCGTCCGATTTGCTCAAGGATTTTGAAGTGATTTGGTTGTAAATGTTTATTTTTGCGCCCCGAATGTCAGCCTTGAAAAACATAGAATCCTGGATAGAACGCACCTTGACCAAGGTCATCGACTTCTTCTATCCGCCTTTCCGCAAAGTGATGAGCCTCGAGCTATTCCGTTACGCGGCCTGCGGTGGCTTGAACCTCGTTTTGGAATGGGTGCTGTACTATGTTTTCTATCATTTCATCTTCAAAGGTCAGGTTTTCGACCTTGGCTTCATTGCCTTTACACCCCATATCGCGGCCTTTGTGTTCAAGTTCCCCATCACCTTCCTGACGGGTTTCTGGATGGCGCGCCATATCAGTTTCTCGGGCTCCACACTGAAAGGCAGGACACAGATTGTCAGGTATTTCCTGGTGACGGTTGTCAACATCCTCATTAACTACTTTGGCCTGAAGCTCTTCGTCGAGGTGCTGCACATTTGGCCGACCGTCTCCTACATCATCATCTCCATCCTCTGCGTGACTTTCAGCTATTTGACGAACAAGTTCTATTCGTTTAGAAAGGAAAAGAAAACGGAATAAACCTATCCAATTTGACTCCAATCAAAAGTCTGGGCAAACAATTCCTTGTAATGCTCGCGAAGCATCCTGTTTTCGGGCTTGATGAGCTTCGGATCGTCGGCCAAAAGCTTGATGGCAGCCTCACGCACTTGGGGGATTAATGGACCATCCTTTTGCAAATCGCCAATAAGCATCTCGATTTGTCCTGACTGCCGTGTGCCACCCGTCTCACCTGGACCGCGCAACTCCAAATCCACTTCGGCAATTTCGAAGCCGTCGTTGGTGCTACACATAGTCTTCATGCGGGTCTTGCCGTCAGCGGTCAACTTGTGATCTGTGACGAGGATGCAATAGGATTGGTCTGCACCGCGACCCACTCGACCGCGCAATTGATGCAACTGCGACAAGCCGAAGCGGTTGGCGTTCTCAATGATCATCACCGTGGCATTTGGAATGTTCACGCCCACCTCAATGACTGTCGTGGCCACCATGATCTGTGCATTCCTATTGATGAATCGTTGCATCTCGAAGTCCTTGTCCTCGGCAGTCAACCGACCATGACAGACACAAAGTTTGTATTGCGGCTCGGGGAAGTCATGCAACAAGGCCTCATAGCCCTCCTGCAAGGCAATCATATCCGTGTTCTCCGACTCCTTGATGCAGGGATAGACTACATAAATTTGTCGCCCAAGCGCTATCTGCTGCTTCATGAACATCATGATGCGGTAGCGGTCGTCGCTGTAGACGTGATAAGTCTGCACGGGCTTTCTGCCAGGTGGCAACTCATCGATTTTGGAGACATCGAGGTCACCATATTGTGTCATGGCGAGGGTGCGCGGGATGGGCGTGGCGGTCATCACCAAGGTATGCGGTGGGATCTCGGTCTTCTCGTAGAATTTTGACCTTTGCTCCACACCAAAACGGTGCTGCTCATCGATGATTGCGAGGCCCAAATTCTTGAACACCACCTTGCTCTCAATCAGCGCGTGGGTGCCCACCACGATTTGCATCGTGCCGTCGGCCAAGCCTGCATAAATCTTCTTTCGCTCCGCGATTTTGGTGGAACCCGTCAGCAAGGCGAAGTTGATGTTCATGTCTTTCAACTGCTCCTGCAAGGTGGCAAAATGTTGTGTGGCCAGAATTTCAGTAGGCGCCATGAGGCAGGCTTGGAAACCATTATCCAAGGCCAAGAGCATCACCATGAGAGCGACGATAGTCTTGCCGCTGCCCACATCGCCTTGCAGCAGGCGGTTCATCTGGTGGCCCGAACCTAAATCCTTTCTAATCTCCCTAATGACACGCTTTTGGGCGTTGGTCAGCGGGAAAGGCAAATGGTTTTTGTAAAAATCGTTGAAATAGTCGCCCACTACACCGAAAACATGCCCTTTGATGGCCTGCTCGCGGTGCATCTTGTTGCGCAGCAGTTTCAGTTGGAAGAAGAAATGCTCCTCGTATTTCAGTCGGCGTGTGGCCTGCTGGATTTCGATGTTATTGGAAGGCAGGTGTATCTCGTAATAGGCGTAGCGGCGCGGAATCAGTTGCTCTTGCTCAATGAGGGATTTCGGGAGCGTCTCGGGTATGTATTCGTAGACCTGTTGCAGGATGAGTTTTTGCAGTTTGGCGATAGTGCGCGTGCCGAGGCCGTGGTCCTTCATCTTCTCGGTGGTGTTGTAAACGCCTTGCAAGCCTTCGCCGATGAGTGGGTCCTTTGGGTCGTATTCCTCGATTTCGGGGTGGACGAAGTTGAAGTTGTGGTTGAACTCAGAGGCCTTGCCAAAAAGCACATATTTCACGCCAGGTTTGAAGCGGTTCTTGATCCATTTCAGTCCTCGGAACCACACCACTTCGATGCTGCCCGTCTCGTCGCTGAAAAGTCCCGTGGCGCGTGTGGCCCTCGGTGCCCCAATCATCTTGATGTTGGAGATGGTGCCGACGAGTTGGTAATAGACAGTGTCGTCGTTGATGTAAGCCACCTTCTGGATCTGGCTGCGGTCGATGTAACGGAACGGAAACTGGTTGAGCATGTCCTGATAGGTGACCACGCCCAACTCCTTCTTCAGGATTTCGGCCTTTTTCGGCCCGACACCCTTCAGATAGGCGATATTCGTTTGCAGCAGGTTCTGTTCCATGAGGCAAAGGTAGGGAATTTTCAAAATACGAGACTTATACCTTATGGTTTTGGACAAAAAACCTTGGAACATCATAAATTTGCGTTCAAAAAAAGTGTATTTTTGCACCAAAATCAAATCAATATGAAAAAACTCATCCTCATCCGTCACGGTGAAAGTGAATGGAACAAATTGAACCTCTTTACGGGGTGGACCAATGTGGACCTCTCTGAAAAAGGCGTCCAAGAAGCTATCGAAGCCGGCAAGGTACTGAAAGAAAATGGTTACAAGCCAGAAATCTGCTTCACCTCTTATCTGAAGCGCGCCATCAAGACCTTGAACCTTGCCCTCGAGGCCATGGACATGGACTGGCTGCCAGTTTACAAGTCATGGAGACTCAATGAAAAGTCGTACGGCCAGTTGCAAGGCCTCGACAAAAAGATGACCGCCGAGAAATATGGCGACGAGCAGGTGCGCCTGTGGCGTCGTGCCTTCGATGTGCGCCCGCCTGCGCTTGACATGAACGACCCCAAGAGCCCCCGCATGGACCCGCGATATGCCGAGCTTACCGATGAGCAGATTCCGCTTACCGAGGCCCTTTGTGATACTATCGAACGTGTGATGCCATACTATGAGAACAACATCATGAAGGCCTTTGAGACCCACGACCAAGTGCTGGTCGTCGCCCACGGCAACAGCCTGCGCGGTGTGGTAAAGGTGCTGAAAGGCATGAGCAATGACGAGATTATCGCTTTCAACATCCCGACGGGCATCCCGTATGTCTTCGAGTTTGATGACAACATGAAGTTGCAAAAGGACTTCTTCCTCGGTGACCCTGAAAAGGTGGCCGCATTGATGGCCGCTGTTGCCAACCAAGGCAAGGCAAAATAATTTTATAACGAGCTATTCAATAGATTCCCCTCGGGGAATGGAGTTAAAGCATAATGTATTAAGCGGCGGCTCATGGAGTTTTCTTATCGTAAACACAACAAGCCGCCGCATTTTATTATCATATATCTCTCCATTCCCCTAAGGGGAATCTCAACACATCAAAAATCAGAAGATATAATTAAATCCAATAAACGTCTTCAGTTTCTCGCCGTCGCGTTTGTCTAAGGCTTTGCCTAAATCGACCGAGACGACCAAGTTGCGGTTCATGATGAGCTTGAGGCCGCAGCCCGCGCTCATGTGGAGGCTTTCTTTCCCTTCTACATTATAAAGCGGGTAACCAAGATCTCCCGAATCAGGGTATGGAGCGATTACTTGCATCTCTTCCTCACGGAATTTCTGTGTCACCATGCCTGCATCGAAGAAAGGATTTAAGGCCACCATCCAGTTCTGGTTGATGAATTGGAAACCCACGATGCGCCAACGCATTTCCAGATTGGCGAAAGCAAAACCTTCACCAATGACGCCATTACGGTTGACACCACGCATGGTCACACTGCCACCCAAACCTTCCGTATACATCTTCTGGAAGAACATGGTATTCAGGTTATTGATCATATACCAGGGCGTTTGGCCAGCGAGACGGTTTTGCGCACCCAGACGATAAGCAAAGGTCAGTTTGTCCTTGTAAACAGGGATATAATGTCTCCAGAGGAAGGTGTACGACAAGTTGCCGTAGCCCTTGCGGTCGATGACGTCAGGGGCACCAACCAAAGTGGCCTCGGCGTAAATGCCTCGTGTGGGGTCGCTATTATGGTCACGGCTGTCGTATATCATGCCGAGACGGATTTGCGTGGTGTTACCGCCTTGGGCTTCGTCTTCCCTGATGATGCCTGCGTTCACATAATCCTCATACAGAGTTCTTTGGTCCTCATAGCCCTCCAAATTAATGCGGTCGACTTTGGTGTTATAGTAAGCCAGACCCGCTGTCCAGTTGAGGTTAGGCACACCGAAGAAGGGGCGTTGCATGCTGCCCACAAAGCGGAACTGGTTACGCTTGATGAAATGGTAGCCGCTCTTGACTCCTTCAATGCCTGCATATGGATCGAAGGTGCTGGCTTCGAAACCGTTGAAGCCGAAGAACTCGTATTTCTTGGCGTAGAAATAGGTCACATCGAAGAAGAGCTTGGTGTCTTTCACGACATACGGCATGTCGCTATAGAAGCGGAACACGCCCGAGCCTTTGGTGTAACGCGAGGCTTCCACATTGAACTTGTAGTTGTAGCGTGGATAACGCGAGCCATCGCCGAAGTTGAAGATGTCGCAAGTCACGCCGTATTGGAAGCCGAGGTCGGCATCATAACCCACCACTGGCAGCGGACCGAAGTTCCAGCCTTTCTTGATGATTTCGCCTTTTTCGTTGTAGGTCTTTTCTTTTTTGGCTTTCTTTTCTTGAGCCATGCCGCCCACGGCCAACAGCAGGGCGAGCATTAGTAGTAAGGTCCTTTTCATATTTGTGTCAGTTTTAATGGTTGCAAAAGTATGGTTTTTTCTATTACAGCCAAAAATAATCCTATTTTTGCGCCATAAATCAATCAAAATGTCCTTCCTCGAACTACTATTGATTGCCGTTGGCCTTTCCATGGATGCTTTCTCAGTCTCCATCTGCAAAGGCTTGACCACCAAACGGTTTTCTTGGCGCATGGCTCTGGTTTGTGGTCTATGGTTCGGAGGATTCCAAGCCTTGATGCCCACGATTGGCTATTTCTTGGGCGCGCAGTTTCAGGAAATGATTGAAGCCTACGACCATTGGATTGCCTTCGGATTATTGTTTCTCATCGGTGCCAACATGATTCGGGAAGCCATTTGGGGTAAGGAAGAAGAAGGCAAAGAAAACGATGCCCTCGATTTCAAGACCATGCTGCTTTTGGCCATCGCCACCAGCATTGACGCCTTGGCGGTGGGTGTTTCGTTTGCTTGTATTCAAGTGAGGCTTTGGTCATCAGTGCTCATTATTGGTCTTACCACTTGTGTTTTCTCTGTCTTGGGTGTCAAGATAGGCAATGTTTTTGGTTCGAAATACGAGAAGTCGGCTGGTATTATTGGTGGTATTATACTGATTCTCATTGGTTTGAAGATTCTTTTGGAGCATTTGGGCATTATCAGTTTTTGACGGAAA
>JAEEGJ010026670.1_pt1 | contig 11682 bp, 7 predicted proteins | sample 8958761 | NCBI WGS metagenome assembly JAEEGJ01 (sample SAMN16246546, study PRJNA631951) | gut metagenome | biome: gut microbiome; feature: rumen; material: RS-attached | host: Bos | place: Iran: Karaj | collected 2018-10
AAGACCCGCATTCTCGTTGCAACAGACGTTGCTGCCCGTGGTATCGACATCAAGGGCGTTTCTCACGTTGTAAACTACTCTCTTCCATTTGATACTGCAACTTACGTTCACCGCATTGGTCGTACAGGCCGCGCCGGAACAGAAGGAATCGCTGTTACATTCGTTCGTCCGGAAGAACGCCGCAAGCTCGGCTTCCTTTCAAAGAACATTAAGAAAGCCACAAAAAGCGACTTTACAGAAGGAAAGATTCCAAGTGTAAACGAAGTTCTCAACGTAAAGAATGAGCGCGTTATTAAGGAACTCAAAGAGAAATTGTTCAACGCAAATACGGTGATTGAGTCTGCGGTCCCTGAGCCTGGTCGAAGGGTCGAAATCACCGCAGACCTCGATAACGCATCCGACACAGCGGTAGTTTCGACAAACTCAACCACCGGAGCAACCGTAAAGTCCGAACTCCTCACTCCTCTCTTCACAGATCTCGCTGCAGCGCTTTGCGAAGGACAGGATGCTCAGCAGGTTCTTGCCGGAGTTCTTTCAACTGTATACGGCGACCAGCTTTCTCCAAAGCACTACGGAAAAATCAATACAATTTCTTCTGCCCCACGCGGGGATCAGAAACGTATCTTTGTTTCTCTTGGTAAACGCGACGGATATCATGCAAAAGAAATTGCAGACTACTTCAGCGAGCTTCTCCACATTCCAGGACGCCTTGTAGACGACATCGACGTAGCTCAGCAGTTCTCTCTTGTAAGCCTTCCAGTTGCCTCTGCCCGTAAAGCTATTGAACTTTCTAAAAGCAACAAGAAAGTACCTCATATGCACTATGATGATAAGGAAGAAGGCCGTGGTTCACGCCGTTCACGTAAATCAGATTTTGACAGCTATAGCGACCGCTCTGAACGTTCCGACCGTCCTGCACGTGGAAGACGGGACTCTTCAAAGTCTGAAAGAGCACCACGCGGCCGCCTGAATGCAAAAGGCAATAAGCCTAACGTTCATGCCCAGACAGAACGCTCTTCTTCAAGAAAAAACAGCGCTTCTTTGTATAAAAAGTCTGGAAAAAAGGCTGAACGCTTTTAAGTTTCTTACATCTTTTTAATATCATTTTTCTTAAAGATGATATATACTATATAATGCGATGAAACGTCGTTCATTTTTGGTATATATCATCTTTATTTTTTTTCTCACACTAAGTTTTACTTCCTGCAGTAAAAAAACAAAGTTTTTTAGATATGACGTTTCAAATTTCATTTACTATATAGAAGCAGATATAAAAGAACCTTATGGAAGAGTTATAACCAGAATTGGAGATTTTAAGTTTCTTGAACACAAGCAGATGAATAAGCTTACCTCGCTTGTAACAGATGAAAACAGTGTTTTATGGCTTAAAATAAACTTCATAATTCCAGAAGAACTACGCGACAAAGATATTGGTCTTTACATTGGTCACCTTCGCTCTGCAGACCTTCTCTTCTTCAATAACAGCGGTATCCGTAAATATGGTGAATTCCCGCCACAGGAAAATACTGCCGGCTACGACACCCAGTATTTTATGTTCCCGAAAAACATTGTAAATCAGACTGGTATAAATACCATCATGATTCAGGTTTGGCCGGGTTCATTCGGAAGCATTTCAACTAAAGTCTTTATAGGTGAGCAGCCGGACATTTTCCATGCCGCAGAAAAAGGAAACTTCTTTAATTCAAAAATTATTGTGGCCTTTGCCGGCGTAATGATTTTGATTTTCTTTATGTATCTTTTCCTTTATTTTGTAATGCGAAAATTTGGAAATGCAAATGTATATCTGTTTTATGCCCTGCTGAACTTCTATACAATTCAGTTCCTTTTACCAAACTTTATTTCAGAAATCTCCTGGGCAAAACCTGCATTCCTTTCTTATTTCGCAATGCTTAAGTTCTTCTTCTTCTCAGGGGCCTTTACAACTATTTATTTTGCCAACTCATTTATAATTTCATATCTTGGATATAAAGACTCAAAAAGAATTATGATTATCCGTTTGTGTCTTTATATTATTCCAATGATAACTACTTTCACAATTTCAAGTTATCTTGTAATTCCAAGGTTTATACCCTTCCTTATTATTTCAAGCTTAAGCCAGTTCTGTTTCAGTATTCCGCGAATCATTATGGCAATACGTGATAAACAACGCAGAAAAACTGTTTATTCAATGCTTCTGGGCTTTACACCTGTAATTGTAGGACTCATTTTAGATTTATTTTTCAAGGTTGTGGGCCTTGCACCTAATCTGCCTTATTTAACAATTTACGGCTGGCAGTGTACAATTTATCTCTTCCTTGGAAATCTTCTTTTCAACTTTGGAAACATGTACAGTCACAACACCCAGCTTAAAAATCAGCTTTCTGATTTTAATACTCACCTGGAAGAGGTAGTTGCAATCCGTACAAAAGAACTTTCTGAGGCTAACTTCGTACTTTCAAAAGGTCTGGAAACTGTAGCTCATGTACAAAAGAACTTCCTGCCAATTAAAAACCGTTCATTCCGTGGCTGGGATCTTTCAATTTCCTACACCGCTTTAGACAATAACGTTTCCGGCGACCTTTACGACTACTACTTTACAGACGGCTTCTTAGACGGTATTGGTATTTTTGATGTTTCAGGACATGGTATTCCAGCCGGTCTTATGACAATTCTTGCAAAGAGTATTATCAGTCAGCATTTTATAACCGGAATCGGTCAGAATGAGCCTATTTCTAACGTACTTAAAGATATCAACAAATCTTACATAAAAGAAAAGGTAAATGTTGAAAACTATATTACAGGACTTCTTTTCCGCTTCAGCGAGTTCAACAAAAAAGATATCTGTAGTGTTGAGTTTGCAAACGCCGGTCACCCTTACCCGCTGCTTTACAAAGCCTCAGAAAACAAGGTTATTGAATTAAAGCAGGAAACAGAAAAACAGTATGGTATTCTTGGTGTAGAAGGACTTGATGTATCGTTCCCTCCAATGAGCTTCCGTGCAGAAAAAGATGATATTATTGTCTGCTACACAGACGGACTTACCGACTGCATTAACAGCGAAGGAAAAGATTTTTCAAAAGAAAGAATTATCAGAATAATTGAAGAATATCATAATGAGAGTGCCATAATGCTTATGAACCGCATTATGGACAAGTTCTCGGACTTTGTTGGCAAAGAAAGGCTTACAGATGATATTACACTCATCGTTCTTAAACGTGTAAATCCAAAAGATTATATCGAAGAAATCTAAAGATTTACTCTACACTCTCTTCAGAACTCTCTGTATCTTCGGCCTCAACTGCTGGTGTTTCAGTATCTTCTACCACTGGAGCAGGAGCGGTCTCAACTACAGGAGCTGGAGCAGGTCTTGTTTCTCTGTAAACAAGTTTTACCTTTTCGTTCTGTGCCTTATGGCGAGACTTCAACAGCAAGGTTTCTGTAGACTTCTTGTATACATAACCCGAAGAGTTATAAGTTTCAAAGCGTGGGTCTGTACGGAAGGCCATATCATAAATATAAATTGAATTGAACTGTGGAATACCCTTAATAATAATGTAATGAGTATCGCCATTAGGGAAATCAATATCAAAATTATATTCATCTGCAGACTTTTCAAGCTTAATATTTCTTGCACAAGTCCATGCCCAAACCTTCTTACCATTCTCATCAGAAATCTTTGCAAAATGAGGGTAGAACTCATTACCGAATGCAATAACAGGATAGATGTTACTGAGAGTACGTAAATCAAATGAAGAGCTTTCTGCAAGATAAGAGTTTACAATTGCATAACCTGCTTTTCTGTAAGTTTCATTATCAATGAGTCTTCCGTAACGCAGCAGTGCAATACCAGTTTCTACAGCCTGATTAACTGAAAGGAAGGTATCGTTTTCTGAAATTGTAAGGATATTTCCTTCAAACTTACAGGCTTCTGTAATGCGCTCAATTCCAGGTTCAAGGATAGGCTCAAGAATTGCCGCATAAGAAGGAGCAAGCTGAGTAAGATCAACATAAACCTGAAGAATTCCAGAAATCTGAGCAATTGTAAGGTTTTCTGGTTCTGCAATTGCAGCATTGTACAAAAGCTTCTTAACAGTTTCCGGGTTCTGGTGCAGATAAATGAAATCTGAAATCTTATGAACTGTAAACAGATCAAAAGTTCCCTTGTCTGCACTGTCGGTAATGCGCTTTTCGTAATCTTTCATTGCCTTTTCAAGATTTGTATTCATATCTTCAAGAGTGTTGAAGTATGGAGCAGAAAGGTAGGTTCTCTGCTTGCTCTTTTTAATGCTGTCTGGAACATTTTCAATAGCACGAGCATAGCCGCTGTTTTCTGCCTGTGCAGCAATGTAAGAAACTGCAACCTGTTCTGTAATATTTGACTCAACGTTATTAGTATCAAAGGCATTGATGAGTGTGCGCTTAAACTGAGCAATTGTCTTTGCAAACTCTTCTGAAGTTGCAATCTGCTCGTTCATAATATCATCAAAGCTGAACTTCTGGTTAGCATCATAGATAGAGTATGTTGCCATATAATTGCGCTGAGTAAAGTCAAAGCGGCCGGCATCAATATAATGGCTTGAAAACTCCCATGCATTGCGTTTTCCTGCAAGCACAAGGCTGTCTTTTTCGGCTTTCTGAATACTCATATTTGAAGAATAGCTGTATGGCATTGAGAAATCAGATATTCCGTCTGGCAATTCGGCTAAAATAGCGAGGGAAGCAGAAGCATCTTCTGAAGCAATTTCGTACGTAACTTTAACACCCTCTGAGAAGTTTAAAGTAATAGAAAGAGGGTCTTTCTGATCTACGTCCTTAAGCTGAACCGGCATGTCTGAGCCGTCTTTCTTGATATAGACCGGATTCTGGTCATCAAATACAAAATTAATACCATTATAGGAGATTCTAGCTTTGTTCTTATAAGTAATTACACCTGACTGCTCATCCAGAGTTTCGAGGGTAATCTGAAGATTTCCGATTTTTTTGATAATTGTGGAATCTGTTCTAAATTGCAGGACAAAAATGCCGATGATTATAACGATATCGACAATAAGCAGTCCTAATGCTTTTTTTAATATCCGAATGCTCATTGTATTAATAGTTTAGCCAATGATTCGGTTAATTTCAACTATATAAAGGAAAGTAAAAAGAATGATTAAGGAAAATAAGTCAAAGATTTTGCTGATTCTTGCTGCAGGAGCCCTTCTTGCTACCTCAGTTTTCGTTACCAGCTGTGCTACAGCCCCAAAGGCAGATAGCGAACCTAAGCCGGAAGTCACAAAAACCGAGCCTAAAAAAGAGACTAAAAAGAAGGAACCGGAAGATCCGCCAAATGTAAAATTTGTAAAGCAGCTTCAGGTGCTTCTTGATAAGGGAGACACAAAAGGCGCAATCGCTCACTTTGATTCAATTCCATCATCATTAAAAGACGACCTTGAACTCAAGAATCTTCTTGGTGCCCTTTATTATTCAGATGCACAGTACGACAACGCAATCACAGTTGCAAATGAGATTCTTGTAGTTGATCCGGAAAACATGGATGCACTTGAGCTTATCTCAATGTGTACAAAAGCAAAGGGCGACAAAAAAGCCTATAAAGAAGCAACAGATAAAATCCTTGCGGCAGATCCATATAACCCATCTGTAAATATTCAGAAGGCGGAAGAATATGCTGTAAATAAAAAATACAAGCTTGCCCGCGACTCATACAAAAAGGCTCTTCGCGGAGATCCAGAAAACTTAGACGCTCTCTTTGGTTATGCCCAGATGTCTTACTACACAGACGACATTAAAGCTGCTTCTGAAAACTTCCTTAAGATTCTTGATAAAGATCCAGAAAACCCTGCTGCCCTCGCCTATATGGGAAAGCTTGCTTATGAAGAGCAGAACTATCTTCGTGCTACAAAATTCATTCAGCAGGCAATTAAACAGGATCCTGTAAATTATGATTACTGGATGGATTATGGTACATACCTTCGCTATCAGGGAAAATTTGATGATGCAGCAAAGGCATGGAAAAAGGCTGTAGAACTTGATCCTTCTTACTTCCTTGCTTATGCATATCTTGCCGGAAACTATGACGACCTTGAAAAATGGGATGAAGCTCTTGAAAACTACCGAAAGGTAATTGAGACAAATCCAAAATATTTCTACGCATACGAATCAACTGCAATTCTTGAATACCGTGCAAAGAATTATGAAAACGCAATCAGATACTTCACAAAAACTTATGAGTTCAGCCCAAGCTATGCTTACACACTTATGATTGCAGCATGCTACTTCAAACTGAACAAACCTCTTGAAGCTAAAAAGGTTCTTGCCGCTCAGCTCAAGAAGCTTGATTCTAATTCAAACGAATATGCTCTGGTTCGCTTCTACAACGATAACTACAACAGAAATGCTGAATCAAATGTTATTCAAAAAATTACAAAAGAAACTAATAGCAACAACCGCGGTAAAATGCTATTCTACATGGGACTTTATTATGAGTTGAACAACGCAGAGGATCTCGCAAGAGAATACTATGCAAAAGTTACAAGTATGAAGGCTCCTATGTTCTTTGAATACAGGATTGCCGAATGGGGATTGATGCAATGAGCCAGACTCAGATACAGCTGGATTTTAATGGCCGCAAGATAACTCTTGTAGGAACAGCTCACGTTTCAAAAGAAAGTGTTGAAGAAGTAAAAGAAACTATTAAAAATATAAAACCGGACTGCGTTGCCGTAGAGCTCGATGAAAAGCGTGCAGAATCCATCAAAAATCCTTCACGCTACAGTCAGTTAGACCTGGTAAAGATTCTTAAGCGTAAGGAAGGCTTTCTCCTTCTCGCAAATCTTATTCTGTCATCATACCAGCGCAGAATGGGTCTTAATGCCGGTGTAAAACCAGGTGATGAAATGATTGCTGCTATGAACGCAGCAGAAGAAAATAAAATTGCCTGTACCCTCGTAGACCGCCCTATTCAGATTACACTTAAAAGAGCCTGGGGTAAAAATACCTTCTGGGGAAAATGCAAGCTTCTTGCTACCCTCTTTGCAAGTGCTTTCAGCAATGAAGAAGTAGATCCTAACGACATTGAAAAGCTTAAAGAGCGAAATGAAATGGATTCCATGATGGATGAACTTTCAGAATATATGCCTGTAATCAAAGAAGTTTTGATTGATGAACGCGACCGTTATCTTGCATCAAAAATCTGGGATTCAGAAGGTAACAATATTGTTGCTGTTCTTGGTGCAGGTCACCTTCCTGGAGTTCAGGCTTATCTTGAAAAGCTTGGAAACGATCAGGCAAGTTCAAATGTAAAAGAGCTTGCTACCCTTCCAAAACCTGGAATTGCAGGAAAGATTTTTGCCTTCTTAATTCCAGCTTGTATTATTGGACTTATTGTTGCAGGCTTTATTTACGGCGGTGTTCATGCTGGAACACAGATTCTTTCAACCTGGTTCCTGTGGAATGCTATTCCTGCCGCAATCTTTACTGCAATTGCCTTCGGACATCCTATTGCAATTCTGGTTGGCTTTATTGGAGCTCCATTTACTTCTCTTTGTCCATTTATTGGAATTGGTTTCTGTACCGCCATTGTTCAGGCAACAGTGTGCAAGCCAAAGGTAAGTGATATGGAAACTCTGCAGGATGATGTGAACTTTAAGGGCTTCTATAAAAACAGAATTCTCAGAACTCTTCTGGTTTTCATACTTTCGTCAATCGGAAGTACAATCGGAACCTTTATTGGCGGTGCAGATATCATCAGCATCTTAAATAATATCCATTAGTATTAGAGAAAAATAAGAGTTCCTAAGACTATTCTTATAAACACCTGAAAGCTGTTTCCTTTTTTTTCAATTTCCGTTTTATTATATGTAACGACAGGAGAAATTGAAATGGGAAAAAGAAAACTTCTGATTATTACAGCTATGTGTGCACTCTTCTCTGGAATCTTTGCAGAAACGGTCTCGGACACAGTTTCTCTTCCAGACACCACACAGCTGCTGCTTTCATATATTGAAAATGATTCAGAATTAAAGAATCTTGCCATTGCAGCAAAAAAGGCACAGCTTTCGTATGATTCAACAAAAATCGACAAGGGCTTTGACGTAACTCTTGCAAGCGGCAACGTAACAATTAAACTTACAGAAGACGGCTCAAATATTTCTGCAAAGCCATCTCTTAAGGCAAAACTTCCACAGGCATCAAATCTTTCTGCAGAAGTTCAGACCAGCGTAAACTCTACTCAGGATGACACAAAGGTTTCTGATACATCTGTTTCACTTGGAGTTGATATTATTTCGACTTCAAATCTTTCAAACAAGATTTCACTCTTAAAAGCAGAACGCTCTGTAATTGAAGCAGAACGCAAACTTGGAAAAAGCGTTCTTTCTGCTGAAAAAGACTTTTATACCCAGCTCAAGCAGCTGCTTAATTCAATCAATTCAATTATGAGTAAACAGGAACAGCTTTACAGTGACAAAATTGATTTTGAATCTGTAAAGGTTCAGGGCTACTCAAAAACTTCTTCTACCTACCGCAAGGCAGAACTCAAGGTAATCACAAACGAACATGAAATTGAAAGCAGCCTCCACACTTTGATTCACGACTGTGTTGTCTTCTATAAGAAATGCGGTTATGACATTCAGATTGATGAAAACACAGATCTTATGAGTCTTGTTCCTTCTGATATTGAAGCTGGAACACCTCTCAATATTCTGGATTTTGAGAAAGAAAACTACAGTTCTATCGAAAGTGCTAAATGGACTTATAAAATTAACAGTATGGAACGCAGTACAAACAAGAGCTATTCACTTTCTGCTTCTGCCGGTTACACAATCGATAATTCAACTACAAAATCTGACACTGTAGACGCAGGCTTATCTGGAACTATCGGAGGACTTTCGCTTGGAGCAGGAGTGAGCATGCCGGTTGGAGGAGAATCAAACTACCCTGCCATCACTTTGAGCATGAGCCTTACTCCAAATACTTTCCGCAAAAACAGCATTAGTAAAAAGCAGGACGCTCTTACAGAAGAACAGGAACTTCTTGCAATTGAAACTGCAGAAACTGAATACGAAACAAAGGTTGTAGAAACTCAGCAGAAACTGGACTCACTTTTATGGGAACAGAAAACAATTGAGCAGAATCTTTTGATGTATGAAGAGCTCGAAAAGGATATGGCTTCTATGTACAAGCAGGGCTTTACAAGTGAGAGTGAATATCTTTCTGCTAAAACTAATCTGAACTCGTACATCCTTAAAAAGGTTATGAATCAGATTGAACTGATTATGTATAACGATGATGTTGTAATGAACTTTATTCCAAAAGAAGAAAAATAAAAACTTGTCATTCCGAACTTAGGGAGCGACGGCTGAAAGCCGGTAAAATGCTCCAGTGGAGCATTTTAAGCGAGTCTCCGAGCAGCTATGCTGCGAAGGGGCAGGAATCAATAAATATAGATGCTGAAACAAGTTCAGCATGACAACAAATAAGGATGGTAATATGAAAAAGAAAATCAAGATTATAATCATTACTGCTGCTGTTGTTGCAGTTATTGGAATTGGACTTGTTGTATTAAAAACACTTTTGAGTTCGAAGAGCAACGAGAAGGTTTTCTATACGGCCAATGTAGAGACCTATGAAAACGTAATTGAAATCTCGGGAACGGTTGCTGCGGCTCAGGAGCAGACTCTCCAGGCGCGTAGTGCGGGTACGGTAACTGCGGTTTACGTAAAGGCCGGCGACAAGGTTAAGAAAGGCGACGTGATCATTCAGCTGGACGACTCGGAGCAGCTTTATAACCTCGAAAAGCAGGAATATACGATGGCTACTAAGAAGCTCACCGCCTCGGCTCGCGAGCTTAGACTGCTGGAGACGGAGCGGAATTCGCTGCTGCAGAAAGTTGAAGACCGCAAGGTTACTGCTACTTTTGATGGAATTATTGCAGATTTAGACGTTGCCGTAGGCGACTCTCTTGAAGCTAAAGATACTGTAGGTACTCTTGTAAACATTGATTATCTTACAGCCGAGGTTGAAGTTACAGAAACTGATGTTTCTAAACTCCAAGTTGGACAGACTGTAAACTTTACCTTCCCTGCTTATAGTTCAGAAACTGTAAAGGGTTATGTAACAGGCTGGCCTGCAATTGGTGAAGTTACTTCCCGCGGTGCAACTGTTGTAAAGGTAAAGCTTAGAATTGATGATTATCCTGAAGAGATTCTTCCAAACTTCTCTTTCACCGGTAAAATTGAAATCAGTCCAACCGAGGAATACGTTGTTGTTTCGCGCTATGCAATCGGTTATGAAAACAAAGAGCCTTATGTGGTACTTGCTAAAGGTGAACAGAAAAAGTCTGTAAAGATTCAGCCTTACGGTTCAGAATACGTAAAGGTTCTGGAAGGTCTTGAAGGCGGCGAAGTTCTTTTACAGCAGTCTACACCTAAGATGTCTGGCTTCAACAGAAACAGAAGCGGAATGCCTGGTAGTATGTCGAGCGGCAACTCTGGCAGCAACCGTAGTAACGGTAGCGGCGGTGGAATGCCAGGCGGCGGATTCCCTGGCGGTGGCCCATTCTAAGCGAGGCAGTCTATGGATAGCGTAGTTAGTTTACAGGATGTAGTAAGAACCTACATCATGGGAGATAACGAAGTACGTGCGCTCCGTGGAGTAAGCTTTGACATTTCACAGGGAGAGTTTGTTTCCATCATGGGACCTTCGGGTTCTGGAAAATCTACCTGTATGAATATGATCGGCTGTCTGGACCGCCCTACTTCTGGAATCGTAAAAATTAATGGTAAGGAAACTGCAAAGATGTCTGAGAAGGAACTTTCGGTTCTTCGCAATCAGACTATCGGATTCGTATTCCAGCAGTATCACCTTATTTCTTCAATGAATGTAATTGAGAACGTAATGCTTCCTTTGAAATATCAGAAGGTTGACCGTAACTCCCGTCATGAAAAGGCACTTGCAGCTCTTGAGTCGGTTGGTCTTGCTGAGCGTATTCACCACAAGCCTCATGAGCTTTCTGGTGGTCAGAAGCAGCGTGTTGCAATTGCCCGCGCCATGGTAACTCAGCCAAAGATTCTTCTTGCAGATGAGCCTACCGGAGCGCTTGATACAGAAACCGGAAAGCAGGTTATGGAGATGTTCCGCAAAATCAACAGCGAGCAGAACACCACCATTATCATCGTAACCCATGACCCGAGAATTGGAGAATCCACTGAACGCTGTATCCGTATTCTCGACGGACAGATTGTAACGGAATAACACCGGTGATTGAGTAGCCCGAAGGGCGTATCGAAATCACAATTATTCAGGAGACCTTATGTTAGAAGACTTCATAAATGCTTTTAAGAATTTCAAGAGTAATAAAACCCGCACCTTCCTTTCTCTGCTTGGTGTAATCATTGGTGTTGCGTCCGTAATCGTAATCACAAGTATGGGAAGCAGTTCCACAAAGCAGATTCAGGATACCTTTGGCAGTGCCGGTCTTGATGTTGTAAGTGTAAGCGCAGGCTTTATGAGCCGCCGTGGCTCTTCTTCTTCTGTTCGGTTTGATGAAAGTGCGCGTACAGACCTTTTTGACAATGTCAGAAACATCAAAAAAATCTGGTATAAAAACTCGCTGAATGTAACTATGACTTACGGAGAAACTTCTTCTTCTGTAAACTGCAGTGCAATTGAAACCGGCTATCT
>JAEEGJ010026672.1_pt1 | contig 11679 bp, 10 predicted proteins | sample 8958761 | NCBI WGS metagenome assembly JAEEGJ01 (sample SAMN16246546, study PRJNA631951) | gut metagenome | biome: gut microbiome; feature: rumen; material: RS-attached | host: Bos | place: Iran: Karaj | collected 2018-10
ATCTGTATTCAGGAAGATATTGTCTGTTGATGGTAAGAATTATTCCATCGCAATGCCAGTAGATGCTTACAAGGCTATGAAGGAGACCATCGAATCATCAGACGAATCTGTGCAATTTGAAAACGTCTTGAATGTGGCTATGCTACTGTTCATGAACTACGTTGATGCAGCCACAACCGTTTCTGAATCATGTGGTGGCGGTGGTTCCACTTCATCAAACTGGGGTAAGAACGATGATGAAGATGAGCGTGAGAGGGCTCGACGCTGCGCCCAACATGCCAACTGGCTATGCAAACCAATTAGAAAATATAAAGGTCCACACCGTTAAATACAATTCGTTATGTCCAAGTATAGTAATCTTGTCGAAGAAATCAACAAACAGGAAGAGGTCAAGGAACAAAAGGCTAACCTTGACAATGAACTTCAACTTCTTAAGCAAGCCATAAGCAACTTGCACGATAGCATTCAAAAAGTTGAGAAAGCGTCCAAAGATGGAACGGATATGGTGAAGGCATTGAATGCAGCCAAAGACAGTATGAATACAGCTGTTTCCGCTTTCTGTCGCGCTGTTACACGAGCCGAATCAACAGTGCTAAAGGTTGAAATGACTGATGAATGCCAGAATGCCATCAAATCTGCAAGAGAGGAGTTAATCAAGGCAGAGACCACACTTCTTGCCAGCCATAGGAGACTGATGATACAAGAACTTCGTAATCAGAATGAAGAAATGCGATCATTCATAAAGTCAGGTAAAGGAGTGTACCTGTCATCAAAGGTGTTCTGGTGGTGGGCAGGCATCTCGTATGTCACTTCATTGTATTCATTTTGGTGTCTATTGCAGTTGCTCCGTCAGTGGTTGAATTGCTAAACGTATCTTGTATAGAACAGATAAAAAATGTGAGACAACGTCCCACTTTTTACTAGTTGCATTTTCTTGATTGTCGCAAATCGTTGGAACCACTGTCACAAATCGCGACGGTGGTTTATATTCTTTATCAAGTACTTCCCAGTGTCCACTATAACCGCTACCCACATAACGGATATGTGGCATTTTTGCTAAGTGGCGCTTGATGGTCATTGAGGTAACCCCAAATTGTTTCGCCAATTCTTCTGTGGTAACATTAAGATTATCTTTAATAGCCTTCTCTATTTTTTCATCGAGAGTATCTTCTTGAGTAACACCTTGAGTAACATCTTGAGTAACATCTTTAGCAACTCCTTGAGTGCCATCTTGAGTGCCATCTTGAGTGTCATCTTGAGTGTCATCTTGAGTGTCACCTTAAGTACCACCTTGAGTATCATTCTGGATAACACCCTTTATTGATTTCATTATACTTGGAGCAGTTCGCCGTGCCAAGATGGCACGGCACATGATGAAACCTCAAAAAACAAGGGGACTGCATCGATAGTTGCTTGTAAATAAGGATTAGAAATAGTTTGTTTCCAATCCTTATAGCGCTCTTCTTACCATTATATATTAATAGGAACCATCAATAACTAAAATTATATATATATGGTTTACGGTTACATTAGAGTAAGCAGTGACAAGCAGACGGTTGAGAACCAACGCTTTGAGATTAACAAGTTCTGTGAGAAGCAGAACATAGTAATTAACGACTGGATAGAAGAAACTATCAGTGGCACGAAGAATTATTCCAAACGACAGTTGGGTAATCTCTTGAAAAAAGTCCATAGGGATGATATTATCATCTGTAGTGAGTTGTCACGTCTGGGCAGGAACCTCTTTATGATTATGGAGATACTGAATATCTGTATGACCAAGGAGTGCCGCGTCTGGACTATCAAAGACAACTATCGCCTGGGTGATGATATTCAAAGCAAAGTTCTTGCTTTTGCCTTTGGGCTTTCAGCAGAGATAGAGCGTAACCTTATCAGCCAGCGTACCAAAGAGGCTTTGGCGAGGAAGAAGGCAGAGGGAGTGGTGCTTGGTCGTCCAAAAGGAAAAAAGAGTAGTCCAGACAAGTATAAGCTATCGGGCAAGGAAGTCCTTATCAAAGAACTACTGAAGAACGGCACTTCTAAAAGAAAAATAGCGAAGATATGCAAGTGTGACAGGAATACCCTTGATAGGTTTATAACCCTGAAAGGATTGGCAGTGAACTAATGAGCGATTTCGTGCAGCAACAAAATAGTATTTGTGACTTCGCCACATCCGATAGTTGGGTTATCCTTTCTCCTATTGAGCAGAGCATCAAAAAGAAGATAGAGTCAGTTGGTACACCACTTAAAGATTGGGACATCAACATTTATCGTGGGGTGCTTACAGGATGCAACGAAGCATTCATTATCGATTCAGAAAAACGTGAAGAGATACTGGCTAATTGTCAAACAGAGGAAGAACGCAAAAGAACGACTGAGTTAATACGACCGATTCTTAGAGGCCGCGACATCAAGAGGTATGGGTATGACTGGGCTAATTTGTGGTTAATTGCCACGTTCCCATCCCGCCACTACGACATTGACAAATACCCATCTATCAAGCAATACCTCCTATCGTTTGGCATAGAGAGACTGGAGCAAACAGGCAAAACACATATTGTCAACGGCGATAAGGTGAAAGCCCGCAAAAAGACCAACAATAAGTGGTTTGAAACGCAGGATAGTATCAGCTATTGGGAGGATTTTAATAAGCCAAAAATTGTTTGGGGTGAAATATCAGACAGAAGTAAGTTTGCATATGAACATGGAGGAAAATATATTCCAGAGGCAACAACTTTTTTGATGGTAGGTAATCATCTACCTTATCTATTTTGTGTGTTAAATTCCCCCTTATCAGAATGGTTCTTCTCTAAAGTAGGTACAACTACAGGAGTTGGCACTGTCAGATGGAAGAAATTCACAATTCAACAGCTTTTATTACCAAACATTACAGACAGGCAGCAGATTTTATTCGACAACTATGTTGAGCAGTATATGAAAGGGGTAAAGACGAAGACTGATTTTACAAAAGATGTTAATGCTGAAATATACAAATCTGTAGGTCTTACCGATATAGAAATTGATTATGTTGAGAATTTCTATCCACCATTAACATAAGAGAGATTAGCAGGTAGTTGATGCGCAACTACCTGCTAATAAGTATTTTAGTTTCTTGCTCCGACAACTTGTATATTTGAAATGCCAATTCATCAATTCTATTTTCAGATGCTATGGATTTGTTTACTAATATATCTTGTACAAGATGTGTCATTTCCTTTTCTTGTTCTCTTGTTGGTCGTGCTATAGGGAACTTCATAACATACTGAGACAACATTCTAAATTGTCTTTCTTGCAATTGGGTAACATAAAGTTTTACCAAGAACTTTCCTAACCTTGAATTTAGGATGCCGAGTACATATCTTGGATCCAAGGTTTCGCTGCTCATTATGTATGCTGTATTTAGAACAACACATCTTTTATTATCATAAGAATAGCATGGGAATGGGTAGCCTTCTTCGGGGTTATCTGTTTGTATCTCCATATATACAACTTTTGGCTTATTAAAATCCTCCAATTGAATAATTATGGAGGATTTTTCACGGCCAAAAATAATATGGAAGAGAATCGGCTCCATCTTACGCTTCTCTTTTGACAATAAGGGATGTCTTGGACTAGATAGTACGTGTTTTGCAGCAGGCGAACATATAGAGTATTTGTGCTGTGTACTCAATTCATTGATGGGGCACTATTTGTTAAAAGATTCACCTAAAACAGGTACTGGCGATTTGTTGGTTAGTGTTCAAGCTATAGAACCAGCCCGCATTCCATATAATGCTCAGTACGACAGACAGCTATCATCCCTTCTTGGCATACAAATAGCCAATCCATCAAATGCTACAGAAAAGGAGATAAACGACATTGTTTTCACAATGTACGGCTTATCTCTTAATGAACGGGAATACGTTACGCAATATGTCAAACTATCTCAACAAAGCCTATAACCTTTCTTTCTTCTGCCGTAAGAGCGTATAGGTCAAATAGCATGGAGTCTATTCTCTGTGCCTTTTGTTTGTTGTATTCTTTTTGTATATCTTCTACAGCATCTTGAAATTGTAGGTTTTGAGTATCAGAAACTTCATAAACTGGTATTTTGTCAAAGAAGATTTTGCTCAACTCTCGCGTTCCTCCTTGTAATTCTGGGAATGAATTCCTAAAACAGTACTTGAATAGCGAAGAATTGAAAAACGCTGTAAGATAAGCCACATACTTCCCTGTAATAATGAAACATTTCTGATTTGTGAGATACATTTTATCATCAAATACAAATGGCATGTATTTTGTCATGTTTGGATAGATGATTTTTGGCTTTAAGAAATCCTCCAAATAAGCGCAGTTACGAAGGTTGTATGGAGTGTCTCCTTTGTCAGCTCTGGTGGCAATTCTATCCCAATACTGGTCTAAATGAGCCTTTACAGCAGGATAATCTTCTATTTTAATTCGAGGAATGCGCCCACGAACACCATTATGAGTGTTGATTAGATATAATCCATTGTCCACATAGCCGTATCTCTTTATATCCCTGCCGCGCAAAATCGGTCGTATTAACTCAGCCGTTCTTCTGCGTTCATCCTCCGTCTGGCAGTTGGCAAGGATTTCTTCTCTTTTTACGGTAGTGATAATAAAGGCATCATTAAAGCCTGTCTTTATTCCGTAGTTAATCTGAATATCCCAGTCCTTCAAAGGCGTTCCAACTGCTTCAATCTTTCGCTTAATACTCTGTTCAATTGGCGACAAGATTACCCAACTGTCAGAAGAATTGAAGTCACAAATACTATTTTGTTGCTGCACGAAATCGCTCAAATTCTTTACACTGTCTTTGTTCTGTTTATTTGTAACAGCGCAGACGGTTTCATGCTTGTTGTTTGACTTTGAGAAAAGGAGAATATTGGTGTCAACCGTAGCGCTCTCAAAAATCTTCACTCCGGCAAAGTCTATTAGCAACATTGGGTTGGTTTTGTTGGCGAAAAACTCTCTGGTCTTTTCGCCATATCCAGCACGCATCCACTTGTTGGACGTGATGTAACACAAATGCCCCTCCTTCTTTAGTAATTGCCATCCACGCTCATAGAACAGACAATAGATGTCACCTGTCCGAGCAAAAGTTGAGTAGTTGCAGTTCTCATATAACTTAGCTAATTCACCGCCATTGTTCTGAAGTTGAATATATGGTGGATTGCCAATCACGATGTCGAAACCATCAGCAACACCGAACATCCATTCTGGATCGAAGAATGGGCTAACAGCATTTTGGTCGTAAGGATTCCATGCTGCCAACTGCTTTGCATCCTCTGGGGCAAAGTTGTCATCATCAGAGAGTAGTTTAGCCAGTTTCTCACGGAGGGTCTGGTCTTTCTCTCTTAACCGATGCTTAGTTGATGCCGACTTGGCAGAGAAGTGCTTGTGGCGGATTTCTGCGAGTTCATTCTTTGTCGGCTCTATCTCAGGATTCTCAAACAGATTGCCCTGTGCAGGTTTCTTCTTCTTTGCTATCAGAGAATTGGCAGAAACAAACTTTGTTTCAAGGTTAGGCAGCGTCGGAATGCCGAAGTTAGGCTTTGATGCGTCCTTCTCACAGTCACATATCAATGAAATAAAGAATCGTAGTTTTGTAATCTGTGCTGCTATACTCTGAATATCACTGCCGTACAAGCAATTCTCTATGACAGACAGTTTGAGGTCATAGACACGTTCATCTGGCGAAATTCTCTCCAAAATGTCAATCATCCTATTGAGCAATCCCATGGGGAATGCACCAGAGCCACAAGCAGGGTCAAGCACCTTCACAGCCTTTAGCTTTTCGGCTATCTTTTGATAGTCATCTGTCTTTGTCTTGTCAAAAGTGAAGTCAGTGCGGAATAATGAGCGTACAAAGGCATTGTCGCCAAGATAAGCTATAAGGCTTTCGTCAACCATATAGTTCACTATCTCGCGTGGCGTATAAAACGAGCCGCTTTGGTTACGTGCAGTTTCCTTGGTTTCCGGGTTGTATGCTCCAAGCAGATTCTCGAATACTTTACCTAACAGTTCTGGGTCGAGTGCCACTTGCTGTTCCTCTGGTGAGTTTTCCTCGATAGTGAAGTTATACCGACCTAAGATTGAAATCAAACCCTTTTCTGGTTCAAAAAACAGATTATTGGGAACCACGGCACGATGCTTGAAACGTCCATCTGCAAAACGAGCATCATTCCGACTGAAGCCATCAAAGTTATAGCATTGTTCTACACCGTCGGCATACTTCGTCTTATCAAGACATTCAAACAATCCACCATTCAGGAATGGAATTTCGGCAAATAGGTTGATGACTTCCTGCTCGCTAATTGAAAACATTTCCGCATAGCGATATAAAGTCTTCACGTCACGTTTGCTTGAAGTGGCGAACTTACGGGTGTTGCCGTCTTCATCCTGAATGGCACGGTTGAGCGTACCGAAGAATAGGTTTTGGAGGATTGCATTATAATAATTGCCAACAGTTGTACTGTATGGGTCGAATTCTTTCAATATCGTTGTCAAGAAGTCTATATCAAAGATTCTGTCTGGTACCAGATTTTTCTGTTTGATGAACCACACGAACATGATACGGGTAATCATACGGATGACCTTTGTCTCAATGTCGTCTCGATCATCATCCTCTGTTATGGTATTATTGGGGAAGGTGATATTTGAAGATGGTTCAACCGCCCACTGATACCACTCAAACAAATCTTTGTAGAACTGTTTGGTGAGTGCTTCCACAGAGAACGCGGCAGTGATGTCGCTCAATGCCTGTTTACTGTCACGAAGGACCTTGAACTGTTCAATGGCAGTGCGGCAACCACGTCCTTCACCAAGAAGATAGGTGTAACGCTTGGTATCAGTCGAAATCTTCTCATAATCTCCCTGTTTGTTAAATCCCCATGTCTCACTGACATACGAGAAGCGCAGCACACTCTCATTCTTACGATAGCAGAACATGAATGCTCCTGCATAGCCCATGTTGCGCCAATCTGTTGTAAGCATGTCGCGTATGCCACGACGATTGCGCTCTATGTTCACATTGTCGGTGAGTTCTACTTCATAGACGGCAATGGACTCGCCATCGGAGAGTGATATTTTTCCAAGATTCAAAGCTTGTTTCGCCAGACGGCTGCTAACATGTACTTCTGATGGACGGTTCCAGAAACTGACTTTGCCACGAAAAATGTCGTGAAGGAGTTGCTGCCAGGCTTCACGATTATATCTTGATTCTATAACTTCCTTGTAATTCATAAGGCTATATGTTATTTGAATGATTCTGATAATATAATCTCGGCATCGGACTCTTTCTCATTGAGCAAGGCTTCCTCTGCCATATAATAAGGTGCATACTTTTTTGCCATTTCAATAATCTCTGCCAAGGCTTCATCATGCGTCATACGTGCTTTACCGCTTACACGACGTAAATCTTTCTGTATGCGCTGCAAACGCTTTGCAATATAAGTAATGACACCACGCTCTGCAAGTGTTTTCAGTTGAGCTACTTTCAGATAGAGGTCGTTGTCGTCTATCTCACGCATGAAGTTGGTAAGAAGACTGATGGCCGTTGTTACCTGAGCACCCATGTTGCCTTGGGCTTCCTTTGAAGTCTCTTCCTGTTGAATTTCTGTGTCGCGGATGGTGCGGAACTTCACCAAAGCCTTTTCCACATGTTGATGATGCTCCTTGATGCGTTTTGCTGGCTTTTCGTCAGGAGTTGCTTTAAAGTATTTCAGTGCATCGAGCACGGAAATTTCCTCGGCATTCTCAGAAACAAGGAAGAAAACCTTTCGGAAGTTGGTTTTAAGAAAAACTAAGGTATCCCCAGAGAGCGTAACGCCATCGACTATGCGAGACTCGCGTCCTGTGCGACTGCGCAAAGAGAGCTTTGCTATTCGGTTATATTCCCTACGGTTTGTCTGATAGAGAGAACGCAGTTCTTCGTAATATGGTATCTCTTGGTTGAAATCTTTCTTCTGTTCTTTCAGGGCTTCATCAAAAAGCTTGCTCAGATTGCGGTCAAGTATCTCATTCTGAGAATATATTTGGTTGTCTTCGCCAAAGGTAGAGTGGAAAGTCTGTATCTTGCTCACTGCAATCTGGTTGAGATTGATTTCTCGGTTTCCTTCACGCGAAGGATAGAATACATAGTTGTATATGTGTTTTGATGCGGAGCCAATACGGTTCACACGTCCGATGCGCTGCATCAGGCGAGTTGAGTTCCATGGAGTATCATAATTGACTATCACGTTAGAGCGATGGAGGTTTACACCCTCGGCCAACACGTCAGTAGTTAAAATGATATTGTAGTCATTAAGTTTTGTCTTGTAGTTGGCATCAAAGTTTTCACGAATTGTCTTGAACTGCTGACTACGGTTGCCAGATGAAATGACCAATACATCAGAACGGTTGATGCGACGCTCCAGATACTCTACAGTATCTACGGACTCCGAGAATACCACAAGTTTTTGTTCAGGATTGCGTTCTGCTTTGAATAATTCGTGTTTCAGAAGTTCATTAAACTTGGCAAACTTGGAATCGTCATCATCTGATATGTCCTGCCAGTCGTTCCACATCTTTTCAAGGATGGCTTGGTCTGCTCTCAACATTTCAACAAACTCCGGTCGGAAATCATCGGCATGGAAAACTGCATTCTTGGGATTCGTCTCTGCCTTGGCATTCAATTTCTCTTCTATCTCCGCTTCTGACAGACCGTTTTCCAACAAGAGATTGATGTCTAGGTCCGGGGCGATAAACACCTTGTCATTTGCAAACATATCCAGCATGTTCTGGTTGGCCTGACGGAAATTCTGTATTGAAACCTGAAAGGCGTAGAAACTACTCTCCAGACGCTTTACAAGTCCATTCTTACGGATGCCTGCCAAACTACGGCTGATAAGTTCTGCGTTGTCATATAAACCGTTGGAGACTTCAGGCTTCAGAAAGGCAATGGCCTGATAGCGAGCATATGTCAGTTCTTTATCAAGGGTCTGCATGGCACGTTCAAAGAGATTGGCCAGATGCTCGTTTAGTTCATATCTGCTCTCAACAGGACGTTCTACCTTTGGGAAACCGTTCACATCCTTGTTGTAACGCGGTACGCTCTCAATGTCTGTACGTGTTCGTCTGACAGTAAGGGGCTTGATTACACGGTCGCGCACTTTTTCTGCCAATTTCTTGAAGTCTCTGATGTCAGCATCGGGATTGTTGCGTAGTTTTCTGAACTCAACAATCAAGGGAGCAAAGAATGCAGTGAGATTACCAACGCCATCAATAGTGGAATGGCGTGGGTCCTGGAACAACAGTATCTCATTGTAAAGGTCGGCAGGGGTGTTATTCATTGGCGTTGCCGATATGAGCATCACTTTTTTCTTGTAGCCTGGTATGTTGCCAGTTTCCACACGGGGCATCTTGCAGATTTCTTGCAACTGCTCAAAGGCTGAGGTCGTATGGCTACGGAATTTATGCGCCTCGTCCACCAGCACAAGGTCATATTCGTCAGCATTCCAATAGTTATAATTGTCTTCGTCCAACACCTTTGAAAGACTTCCGTTGCTGATGAAGTTTGCGTATTTATCAATGCCAAAGTCCTTAAAGGTGGTTTTCCAGTTCTGTTCAACAGCAGGAGGATAGACCACAAGAATCTTTGTATGGTCGCGGCCATTCTCAATCAGGAACTTCTTTGCAATCATAGTTGCTATGACCGTTTTACCGAGACCCACCACATCGGCAAGGAAAAAACCATCGTAGCGGATGAGTTTCTGATAGCCTTCAATGACCGCATCCATCTGATAATCATATTTGGTGTAGCCATCTGGCATGTCAAACGGGTCATCATTATCGGTTTCCAGTATGCGATCAGAGAAATACTCCATGAGCATTTTGATATAGAGGTCGTATGGCGAAACATCGCCCTTCAAATATGTACGGTCAATAGATGTTTTCAGGTCATCAGCTGTAATTTCACAACCTTTGGCTTCTTCCCAAAGCTGTTCAAACTCATCCTTGGCAAATTGAACATCCTCATGCTGGGTCATCTTCACATTGAACTCATACTGTCGTTCCTCTGTGATACCAAGGCCGTTGCCGGACAGATTGCTGGAACCCGTTATAGCCATTCCTTGGGTGTACTGATTAAAGTCATCAGGATAAAGCACATATATTTTGGCATGAATCTTCTTTGATGGATGGGCGCGTAATTCCAACTTCCCGTCAATGAGGTCTTGCACCATCTGGAACATACCATCCTCAATCTCCTTCCTGTAATTGGAACTTTCAATGTCCTTGCGAATCTGACGGAGACAGTCTTGCTTAACATCATCCTCTGCCCCAAAGAAAAGTTTGCCTTGGCGAGCTGCTTCTGCAATATACTTATCCACATCTATGCCAATAAGCACTCTTACTTTGTTGATGCTGTCAAGGAATGGGCGAAGGGAAAAGTAACCAGACGCACGAAGGAAGCCTACAACTGCATCAAGATTTCGGATTTGGGGGTTATGCTGTAGCACACCCTCAAACTCTTTCATTAGTGTATTTCCTTCCCGATTAGTAAAGATATGGGAATTGGACTGTTGAATCGTACTCATATATTATTCTGTTCGTAATAAATCATCTACACTCACCTCTAGAACTTTGGCAATCTGGATGAGGGTTTCTACATTTGGTTGATTGGTGTTCGTCACCCACTTAGATACAACAGCAGGATCTTTGCCAAGCAATTCGGCAAGTTGCTTGTTGTTCATGTCCTTCTCAGCAAGAACTACTCTTATTCGATTCAAAAGTTTACGCTCCATTTGGTCGATATTGATTTCAGCCACAAAGATAAGCTTTTTCTTCTAGATTTATTCGTTCTCCCGTAGAAAATTGGCGTTTATTGACTAAAAATAGATGTTTTTATCAAAAAAAAGACCATCATATATGGTTCTTTAATGACATGCAGTTGATACTACATATATAAATATGTATAAGGGACTATTTGGCTCCATCACGACTTTTTTAGATTTATAGCTCAGTTTTTATCAATCTGAGGAATACGTTCTTAAAAAGGTAAATAACCAAAAAGGTGTCGGAAACAACAGTAAAAGTACGGGCATATCCATAAAACGGGAATAGGCAAAAAGCATAAAAACATCGATTTAAGTGCGTATTTTGCGAGAAGGTAGCAAAAATCGAACTTAAAACATGAATAGAACTCGATTTGAACATTTTCTCCTCGGTCAACAATAAAAAATAAAAGCATGGATTATAAAAGTGTCAACATTGGCAGAAATTTAATGTAGAGTGATATTACTTGTCAATACGAGTAATATGAGTAATACGCTCTTAAAAAGACAAATGCCCCATAAGTTGGCGGTAAAAATGGCGGTAAAAATGGCAGTAAAAATGGCGTAAAAGGTGGCGTAAAAGAAATATCAGAACGTCAGTGAATTATCTGAATTGATTATTGCTAATCCGTTTTTATCCGCAAAGGGCATTTCGGAAAAGACTTCGGGAAAGATTTCGGAAAAGGTTAAAATAACAAATAGAACAATAGAAAGTGATTGGGCTTAAATTAAGAAGATGAGTATTCTTTCTCGTGAAGGTGGTCGAATAAGAAGGTATATGGGTTATAAAGGATTAGGTGCATGGCAAAATTGAGCTATAACTCAATTATTTTTGGACTTATAGCACAATCTTACATATGTGATA
>JAEEGJ010026673.1_pt1 | contig 11679 bp, 10 predicted proteins | sample 8958761 | NCBI WGS metagenome assembly JAEEGJ01 (sample SAMN16246546, study PRJNA631951) | gut metagenome | biome: gut microbiome; feature: rumen; material: RS-attached | host: Bos | place: Iran: Karaj | collected 2018-10
TAATACAGAGCGAGCCCTATATGAGAAAAAATAAAACTGAAAGTTTTAGGGAGAGAGTTTGAGAGTGACTCCCCGCAGTGCGGGGAGATGTCACGCAGTGACAGAGGGGACGTCCTCCGTCAGAGGGTCCCTTTTTCAAAAGGGGTTCTCTCAATAATAAGCATAAAACTTCTGTATAAGCACTATGGTTAAACGTGATACTTTTTTAGATGTTCATACTTTTTAACGGGCGCGTTCAAGAGCTTTTATCACGTTCTTATGGACAGGGAATCTCCTGCTTCTCGGATAATCCTTTTTGTACTGTTCAAGGAGCGCTTCGGCGTCTCCTGCCGAAAGCCTTTCCGCCAGCTCCAATGTAAGGCTGTGAACTGCGTTCATCGGCATTACAGCGCTCTGTGGCTGCTCCTCATCGCAGGGCACACGGTACATGAAGTCCAGTACAGCACGTATATCCTCAGAGGAAGGCTTCTCCTCCGCAAAAGCTTTAAGGAGCTTTTCAAGCTCCCCGTAAAAGCGGTCATGGCAGGGATCATCAGAGAGCTTCTTCCCCATTCCTAAAAAACCGTCCCAAGCCTTTCTCTCGCCCTCAAGCTTTGCTACCTGTGAAGTGTACTCCTCATAGACTGCGCGAATATCGTTCAGTATCATTCCTCTTCCTCGCTGTCGTCGGATTCTTCTATAGCTTCGGGAGCTTCCTCTGTGATAACAGCGTCCTTCATCTCTCTCTGAAAGAGATTATATGAATACACTATAAAGGCAATATCTGCCGCTATGAAAACTATTCCGATTATTCTGCATAATGTAACGCTCATTGTAGTATCCTCGGCAAAAAATATCTTGAATGCAAGATATGCGATATATGCTCCCACAACTGCCCTGAGGATCGCACCCTTTCCTGCCTTTGTACGCTTTGCCATATCGTATTTTATACCGTTCATCATTAAGATCCCTTTCCATTATAAACTGCGGCTCGGAGCACATAACTGTCCCGAGCCGCACATGGTATCAGCTTAACCTGCCTTACCGGTCTTTTTGTTTGATACAACGTCAAAGATAACAGCTACAAGAAGAACTGCACCCTTGACTACATACTGCCAGTTGTTGTCAAGTCCCTTGATAGACATACCCTGATTGATAACGCCGAGGAGGATAGCTCCGACTACAACGCCTCCGACAGTACCGCTTCCGCCGTATGCAGAAGCACCGCCTATGAAGCATGAGCCGATAGCGTCCATTTCAAAGGAGTTACCTGTATCGCCGTTGATAGAACCGATACGAGCGCCGATAAGAAGTCCCGAAAGACCTGCAAGGAGCGACATTGAGGTATAAGCTAAGAAGTAGACCTTGTTTGTGTTGATACCTGAAAGCTTTGTAGCCTTTTCGTTTCCGCCGACTGCATAGAAGTAGCGTCCGAATGCTGTCTTTGAGGTAATGAATGCATAGATGAATACAATAGCAAGTACCCACAGAGCCATTACAGGAATGCCCTTGTAGTGTGCAAGCTTCCATGTGTAAGCGATGACCAGAAGGTCGATAACAGCTATCTTAGCGAACTGTGATACAGCAGAAGCCTGCTTGTAGCCCTTCTTTGCCTTCTTTATACGATTGAATGCTGTTACGACAACAAGTATGCAGGCAACAGCTATACCTGCGATAAACGCCGACCATTTAACGTCCTTGTCAAGCCCCGGTATCTCGATATAAGAAGCAAAGGTATCGAGGAATGTCTTGTTGTTGATAGCTATGGTCTTTGACTCAAGTATAGCACGGCCTATACCTCTGAACAGGAACATTCCCGCGAGAGTACAGATAAAGGGCGGTATGTGGATATATCCTATCCAGAAGCCCTGCCACATACCAATAACGACAGACAGAAGCAGACAAAGTATTATGACCGCATAGGCGTTCATATTATGCTTCGACATGAGCTGTGCCGCTATGGCTCCGATGAGGCAGACCGTTGAGCCTACCGAAAGGTCGATGTTACCGCCTGTAAGTATACATAAAAGCATACCGCAGGCCATTACGAGCACGTATGCATTCTGAAGCAGAAGATTCGACATATTCTGCGCAAGCAGGAGCTTGCCATCTGTCCAGAATGAAAAGAATATGAATACCACGACCAATGCAATGACCATGGTGTATTTTTTTACGAATGTTTTGACGTTCATATTATACTCCTTCGATCATTTATTTTTTATCAGACTGTAGGATAGCCGCCATTATCTTCTCCTGCGTTGCTTCGGAAGCAGGCATCTCGGAGACCATTTTGCCCTCGTTCATAACGTAGATACGGTCACACATACCGAGAAGCTCGGGCATTTCCGAGGATATCATTACCACGGACTTTCCCTGTGCCACAAGGTCGTTCATGATGCAGTATATCTCATACTTTGCACCTACGTCGATACCTCTTGTGGGCTCGTCGAGAATAAGCACCTCAGGATCAGCAAACATCCACTTTGAAAGCAGTACCTTCTGCTGATTTCCGCCCGAGAGATTTCCAACAGCCTGCTGTACAGAAGGAGTCTTTGTTCTGAGCTTTTCCCTGTATTCTTCTGCCACAGCATTTTCTTTGTCAATATTTATGATACCCTTACTGCAAACCTTTTCAAGGCGCGACATTGTTACATTCTTGGCAATGCTGTCTGCAAGTATGAGACCATTGCCCTTTCTGTCCTCAGTAACATATGCAAGTCCTGCCTTGATAGCGTCACGAACATTTTTCAGTTCCTTCGTCTCACCGTCTATCTTGAGGTCTCCGCTGATATCCGAGCCGTAAGACCTGCCGAAAATAGACATTGCAAGCTCAGTGCGTCCTGCGCCCTGAAGTCCCGAGAAGCCTACTATCTCGCCGCGGTGAACGTTGAAGGAAACGTTGTCGACAACCTTTTTCTCCGTATATAACGGGTGGTGAACTGTCCAGCCCTTGACCTCCATGCCGACCTTGTCGCTGATATTGTGCTCGCGTGATGGATAGCGGTCACTGAGCTCACGTCCGACCATTCCGCTGATGATACGCGCCTCGTCCACATTGTGGTCTGCGTTGTCGATGGTCTCGATAGTCGAACCGTCACGAATAACAGTTATCTTATCCGCAACGTATGATATCTCGTTGAGCTTGTGGGAAATAATGATAGAGGTCATGCCCTTCTGCTTGAAGCTTATGAGCAGGTCAAGGAGCATCTTTGAGTCCTCTTCGTTCAGTGATGAGGTAGGCTCATCAAGAATCAGCAGCTTAACGTCCTTGCTGAGAGCCTTGGCTATCTCAACCAGCTGCTGCTTACCTGTACCGATGTCCTTGATAAGAGTAGTTGCCTCTTCTTTAAGACCTACCTGCTGCATATGTTCGCTTGCCTCATGGTAAGTCCTGTCCCAGTCAATACCAAGAAGTCCCTTGCGTTCATTGCCAAGAAACATATTTTCGCCTATAGAAAGTTCAGGAATGAGCGCAAGCTCCTGATGAATGATAACTATGCCCTTTTCCTCACTGTCATGGAGAGTCTTGAATTTGCACTCCTCGCCGTTGTATATGATATCACCTGTATACGAACCGAAAGGATAGGTTCCGCTGAGTACATTCATAAGGGTGGATTTACCGGCGCCGTTTTCGCCTACGAGAGCGTGTATCTCACCTGGCTTTACCTGCAGATTAACGTTATCAAGAGCCTTTACACCGGGGAATTCTTTTGTTATGTTTTTCATTTCGAGAATATATTCTGCCAATTATATCCCTCCTTTATCCTGTCTGTCATGTTGTTCCGAATATGCCTGAATATTCAGAAAAGGGCGGGCAGAGCCCGCCCTTTTACAGACAATATAGCATTATTACTCGTCATCAAGTGGTCTTAGCTGTTGACTCAAGATACTTATTGTCGCTGTCCCACTTATAGAGACCTGTATCTACGAGAACATCGAGCTTATCCTTTGTGATAACATAAGGAACGAGGAGGTATGAAGGAACTACCTTTACACCGTTGTTGTATGACTCTGTATCGTATGTAGCCTCAGCAGAAAGTGAGCTTACAAGACTTGCGTCAGGAGTCTGACCTGAAAGGATAGCCTTGGAAACTTCGAGAGTTGCAGCTGCCTCGTCATTTACGTTCTTGTAAACTGTCATTGACTGCTTGCCGTCAACGATGTTCTTGAGGTTAGCGATATCGCCGTCCTGACCTGTTACGATAGGAGTATTCTTACCGCTGTAGTCGGAAGAGATAGCCTGAGCTACACCAAGAGCTGTTGAGTCGTTGGAGCAGAGTGCAACGTCGAGCTGTGTGCTTGTGTAGTAAGAAGCAAGAGTGTTCTGCATATTCTCAAGAGCCTTGTCTGTTGACCAGCTGTCTGTAGCAACCTGCTCGAACTTAGTCTTGCCCGACGGGATCTTGAGCTTGCCTGCGTCGATATAATCCTTGAGAGCGTCGTAAGCGCCGTTGAAGAAGTAGCCTGCGTTATTATCAGCAGGATCGCCTGCGGTAAATTCGATATTGAAAGGACCGTCGCTGTTCTTGAGGTCAAGAGCGTCGATAACGTATTCGCCCTGAAGCTTACCAACTGTGTAGTTATCGAATGAAACGTAGTATGAAACTGCGTCTGTATTCATGATAAGACGGTCGTAAGCAATTACAGAGATACCTGCATCCTTAGCATCGGCAAGAGTCTGTGAGAGGGTGTTGCCGTCGATAGCAGCGATAAGGAGAAGGTCTACCTTATCGGCGATCATGCCCTGGATATCATTGTTCTGCTGGTTTGTATCGTTGTCTGAATACTTCAGCTCAACCTTGTAGCCTGCCTCCTCGAACTGTGCCTTGAGGTATTCACCGTCACGGTTCCAGCGCTCGAGAGACTTTGTAGGCATAGCGATACCAACAGTCTTTCCGCCGCTGCTTGAAGAATCGTCTGTCTTTGAAGATGAATCATCGGCAGGTTTAGCGTCTGTTTTGGATTCAGTGTTTGAGTTTGTGTTTGCACCGGTGCCGTTGTCGGAAGAAGATGATGTTGCGCCGCATGAAGCGAGTGTGCCTACCATCACCAGTGTAGAGAGTACTGCAAGAAACTTTTTCATGATAATAATCCTCCTTATGTTAAATTTAATATGTGAAAAAATTGTTGCCTTACATTATGTTATAACAAATGCTTATGTGAACATTTTACACAGGTTTACTGCTCATGTCAATAGATTATCTGGCTTTTTTGTTTATTTTAGTCAAAACTTTGGCACATTGTATAAGCACGTACATTCAAAACTGTACAAATTGACAAGCTTGTAAATAACTTACAATGCCATAAATATAACATTTTTGTGCAAGCGGCTAAAAGCATTATAAAAAGAGCATGATCTCACAGCATATGTACAACATGGATACGATGATTTTTTCTCATACTGCCACATAAATTATCTCCTTTCCCACGGCCACGGATCGTCTGTCCATGTCCAGCGCTCGCTGCTGATGACCTGCTCGGGTGTCAGCGGTCCGAATTTCCGTGTATACTCGTCAACGGCATTCTCACGGAGTTTCCTGTACTTCTGGAACATAGCCAGACCGCGGCGGCAGTTCGGGTGAGTATCAAGATAGAGATTCAGCTCCTTGAGAGTAAAATCGTATTTCTTTATCTTGCCGAGAAGCATTTTCTGTTCATTCATCTGCTGTCGCCTCCTCCCGAAAAGGGTAAGTCAAGCTCGGGGAAAAGCGTTCCTCTGCTGAGCGCTTCATCGTCGCCGTAGGTCTCTCCCCACTGCTGATACGGCACGTAAGCCATTGCAAGAGGAGTGCTTGCAGGGAAACGGGATACGTTATCCTGCCCTTTATTGGTAATGTTGACCTTCATTTCCATAGCGCCGAGGGAATTTTCACGCTCATGGAGAATCAAGCCGTCCATATCGTCAAAAAGATCCAATTTCATTGATATGTCCTCCTTTCCTGCGCGGAGAACAAGTGCAGATGTCCTCCGCACATTACATACTATGAAAAAGGAGCCGACGGGGTTACAAAAGAAAAGTCCGGACACGCAAACAAGTTACGTATCCGGACTCATATCACTTATTTTTTCTCTTTCTGCTCATAAGAAAGGCAAATACAGCTATGGGCACAGCCGCAAACACAGCTCCCGACCTGTCCCCTGTTTTCGGGCTGTCTGCGGAGTTCTTTGCCTTTGCAGCTGACAGTGCTGTGGTAACGCTTGCCGCTGTTGTTGTCACAGCAGGCTCGATGAATTCGCTTTTTGCCTTGATATCCCTGTGACGGACGGTCTCGCCGTCAAGGTTCATGATATTGTAGGAATAATGGTCTCCGTCACGGTAAATCAAACTGAAACGTGCATTTGCACTGCCTATTGTCGTTGACAGAAATCCCGAATTGCCGTAAGTGAAGCTGAGTTTCTGCGAATTATAGCTTGAATCGGCGTATTTTTCGGTGCTTATGAGAGTATCGCCGTCACTGAGTATGAACTCTGTCTCTCCACGTGAGTGGTCGTGACCGAACAGGTACATTATATCCATATCGTACTTTTCGGCATAGCTGTTGATAAGCTTCGCCAGCTCGTAGGAATAGTCGACATTGTACTGATTCTCACCTATCCATTTGCCGACAGACCAGCCGTTTGCATTGACTGATTCAGGCTGAAGTCCCAGAACATGAAGCCCCGAATGTGCCGATATCACCACAAGCTCGCCGTTGTAGCTTTCGGCTGTCTTTTTCAGGAAGCCGTCAAGGTCTTTCAGCGTTCTGTCGTAAGAATAAGTAAATTCATTGCCATTTTTGTAAAGAGCATTCTCGAAGTTCAGTCCGTATACCGTGATGCCCTTGGCATATTTACTGTTTCTGCCCTTTGCTTTCGCAGCCTCGGACATACCGCGGAAAACCTGTCCGCCGCCGAAGCCGTTATCCTTATCAGCTCCAAGACCTGCCCTGAGTGACATTACAGAAGCCGCCTCTCCCGAGTCATGATTTCCCGAGACGAACACCGTGTCAAGGCCGCCTAAATGGGACACTATCTGAGGGTAATACCTGTTCAGCATTCTGTCCTTGTCCGCTGTAGGACCGTTTACAAGGTCGCCTGTGCAGACCACCAGTGACGGGATATAGCCGCCTGTGCTCTCCATTATCTTCTCAACGGCGCGGTCTATGAACTCATACTGCTCATGGATATCCGAGAACGACATGAATGAATCTGGCAGAACTCCCTTTGCAATGACAAAAGCCGCGTCCGCAGAGCGCTCCCTGTAGTGAACGCCGTCGGCGTCGTGTCCCTCGATAAGACAGCCCACGCGATGAACTCCCACAGGCTTGCCCGTCAGAGAATCTGCCGTGAATGTAAGCTTTGCGCAGTCCTGCTCTTCGCCGTCCACGAACCATTTCACGCTGTCCGTGATGATGTTTTTATCAGACAGCTCCACCGAGAATTTCGGTGCGGCATAGCCGCTGCCCTCTATGACGTAGCTCTCCGCGGCAGGCTGTTTCCCTATGCAGCGGCTAAGCTGCCCGCCCTTTGCGTAAATGCAGACCTGAGCCGCCTCTGCCGCATTATCAGTGCAGGAAAAAGGCTCATTGCTGTCCTCGGTGTATTTCAGATAATGGATACTGCCGTTTTCGTTGAAGTTCAGAGTACCGCCGCTGTAATCCCACACATTGTCGCCTTCAGTCCACCAGTCTGCGGAGGTATATAGCTGCCCCTCATGGTATGTAAGGCGGAATGAACTTGACGACAGCGTGGTATACTTCGGAGCAACGCTGGTGACGATAGTTCTTCTGAAATAATGCCAGATATACTCGCTGCTGCGGCTGTCCTTGGCAGTGAATATCTTCTGTTCGCCGTCGCTGCCCTTTACGCAGATGATGTAGTCGTTTTCGTCCTCAAAGCCGTTGACTTTGTACCATTTCTGTCCGTCTTCAAGAGTCAGGACTCCGTTCTCCTCACTCTGCGGAGATTTAACAGTGTAGTATGGCTCGTCAGCCGCATATGCATACATATGGATACCAAATGAGCATACAGCGGCTGCCGTTATTATCACAGTTTTTTTCTTAAAAATGTCCATAAAAAACTCCTGTTATGCTAAGAAAGCCATAGCACATCATGTACTATGGCTTTAACTTTTGTATTATCAATATTCCGAAAGCACGATATTTACAATGCCCTGATAAAGGAAACCTGTCTCACTGGCGAAATTAAAGCCGAAATCCGCAGGATTCTGAAGCTGCATAACGATTATGTATGAGCCGTCCTGAGCGTAATTGCTGTAGTCACTGTAAACAGGCTTTTCAGCCGACTTGTCGGCAACGTTCCTGAGACAGCCTGTGATATACAGGAAGTCCCCTGCGCCTGTCTCCGCAGTTCCTGTTTTGGCGAAGAATTCATAGTTTTCGGGAACGTAAACGCCTATATTGTTTGCAACGCCCCTCATGCCCTCAAGAAGATTCTGTCGGTACTCCTTTGGTATGCTTGCTATGACTTCATAGGGAGCGCTTCCCTTTGCGCACTCCTTGTTGGGATCGGTGGTATCAACTATCTGCTGTACCACAAAGGGCTTTACCATATCGCCGAAAACAGCCTCTCTGCCAAGAGCCGCAAGATATATCGGGCAGGTCTTTACATAGGACTGACCGAATGCGCTCCTGCGCAGGTCGTCAAGGCAGTATATCTCGATATTGTTCTGGATAGTTCCGAAATCGCAGTCTATGGGATCGCAGAAGTGGAAAATGCTGCCAAGCTCTTCAAGGACTTTTTCCGAGCCAAGCTGGTCGAAAACCTTTGCGAAGAAGATATTGCTGGAACCCACAAACGCAGAGCTGAGAGTTCTTTCTGGGATAGGATACATACCCGAATCGTGATCCCAGTTCACGATAGTAGCGCCGCTGTCGAACCACTCGCCATCGTCATAGACGGTGTGTATGCCGTTCTTGTCGGCAATGACCTCGGACATTATCTTAAAGCACGAACCCGGTGATGCGTTCTGGAACGCCTTGTTCTGCAAGGTGCCGCTGTAGAGATTGCTGCTGTACTCCGTATCGGAGTAGAACAGCTCGGGATCGTAGTTAGGGTAAGAAGCCTCCGCCATTATGGAGCCGTCCGTTCTCAGCACGACTATGGAGCCTGCCATACCCATATTAGCCATATATGTACATAATTCGTTCTGCTTATCTGCGTCAATGGTAAGTCTTACCGACTCGCCTACATTATTGCTCTCATTAACAGGGGTTGGATTCTTGGTGCAGAGCAGGTCTTTAAGCGCCTCGTCAAGACCTGACGAAGCCACACTGATTATATTACCGAATGAATAACCGCAGTCCTCGCCGTAATAGCGCTGATCCTCGTTTTCATAGGCATATGTGCCATAGGTCAGAAGCCTGTGATTGGTATCGTATATGTTCCCCCTATATACGAATTCAGTTGTAGTAGTTACAGTGGTTTCGGGAGCAGCTGTCTCTTCTGTAGTTTCTTGCCTTGCCGAGCGGGAGCTTTTATCATTGTGGACTTCAAACTGTCCTACCTCTGCTGAACAGGACGGAAACGACAGCGCCGCTGCTGCTGCTATTAACAGCGGCATAAGTCTTTTTCCCCTGATTATCATTACTGATTACCGTCCTAAATTGATATGTGTGCTTAGCGCCGCAGACCGCAGCGCGGAAAGTCTACTATTATTATACATTTATTTCCTTAATTCGTCAATACGTTTTAAAAAATATTAAAAAATAATGATAAAAAATCCCTTTCGCGGCTGCAAAAGGGATTTTTCGACATTTATTTACCTGCAACGATATTCATGATGCCGTTATAGAGTCCTGCGGACTGTGATGCAAACTCAAAACCGTGGTCTGCGGGGTTCTGTATCTCCATAACAACTACATAAGAGCCTGTTTCACCGTAGTTATCATAGTTTTCATAAGTCTGTGAGCCGTTGTCGCTGTTGTTCTTAGCGCAGCCTGTTATGTAGAGATAATCGCCGCGCCAGCCCTCGGCTGTTCCTGTTTTAGCATAGAAGCTGTAGTTTCCTGCCACGTAAACGCCGATATCAGAACCTACTCCTCTCATGCCGTTAAGCAGATTATCGCGGCACTCAGGCGGAATTGAAGCTATAACGTCGTAAGCCTTTGAGCCGTCCCCTATCTTTGTATTGGGATCGGAATTGTCAACTATATCCTTCAGTACGAATGGAGTTACCATATCGCCGAATACAGCCTCTCTGCCGAGAGCGGTGAGGAATATGGGACAGGTCAGGACTTTTGACTGACCGAATGCACTTCTGCGGAGATCGTCAACGTCCTCTATCTCGATATTATTGCTCAAAACTCCAAAATCGCACTTGATATCGTCGGAATCATCAGCTCCGAAGTGAAAAATGTTCTTGAGGTCGCTGAGAACGGCGTCCTCGCCGATATTATCGAAAGCCTTTGCGAAGAAGATATTGCTGGAGTTGATAAATGCAGAGCTGAGGGAGCGCTCCATAGGGTAGCTTGACTTGTTGGTCTCGTGATCCCAGTTTACAATGGGGTGGTCGTTGCCGAAATCCCATGTGCCGTCGTCGTGAAGTGAATAAACGCCGTGCTTGTCTGAGATGACCTCGGACATTATCTTGAAGCATGAGCCCGGCTCGGCATTCTGGAATGCCTTGTTTCCGTAGCCGCCCCACGCGAGGTCTTCCTCCGTCTTCTGACCATAGTATATGTCGGGGTCATAGGAGGGATAGGACACCTGCGCCATGAGCGAGCCGTCCGAACGCATAACAACTGCCGAACCAACGATATTGCTTGATGCCATGTAGTCGTATACGGCATTCTGCTTTGCCGCGTCGAAGGTGAGCTGTATCGACTGTCCCACATCGTCCTGACCCTCTACGGGCGAGGGATTCGGCTTTCTGAGCTCGTCGTTGAAGGTCTTGTCAAGTCCCTCCGACATCTCGTTCAGCACGTTGGCAAATGCGACCTTGTTTGAATCGTTCGTCATGCGCTGCTCCTTGCCGTTTGAATCGCGCTGGCTGTACATCAGCAGCTCTCCGTTCGCGTCGAAGAGTTTTCCCCTCATGACTGCGGGAACAGTGGTAGTCGTTGTTGTCGTCACTGTCTCGGCTGCTGTAGTCGTAACGGCTGCGTCAGTCGTTGGCTCAGTCGAGCTCTCAGGCGCAAACGCGCTGACAGACTGTTCAGTGTTGACCTTCTGCACAACGTTTCCGCATGACTGGAGCGAAAACATCGAAAATACAGCGGTGATAACTGCTGCTATTTTTGTTTTTGCGTTGTCCATTCCTATTCCACCCTTTGTCTGGATTTATCTTTTATCCTTATTATATCGCACAATATCGCTAATGTCAATATATTGAAAAAAATATTTTTGCCCCGCCGGAATTTCTCCGGCAGGGCTGTTTTTTCACTTCTTTCCGCAGTTTTTGTCAAATGAGGGGTTGCAGGCGTAGAAGTTCTTTTCGTTGAGCTTATCCTGCGTCAGGCGGAGCGCTTCGCCGAAGCGCTGGTAATGGACTATCTCGCGCTGTCTGAGGAAGCGGATAGGGTCGCGGACGTCAGGGTCGTCGGCGAGACGGAGGATATTGTCGTAGGTTGTGCGGGCTTTCTGCTCTGCGGCGAGGTTTTCGTGAAGGTCGGTTATGATGTCTCCCTTCGACTGGAAATAGGTCGCGGTGAACGGAGTGCCCGAGGCGGCGACAGGGTAGATGCCGGTCGTATGGTCAAC
>JAEEGJ010026678.1_pt1 | contig 11677 bp, 6 predicted proteins | sample 8958761 | NCBI WGS metagenome assembly JAEEGJ01 (sample SAMN16246546, study PRJNA631951) | gut metagenome | biome: gut microbiome; feature: rumen; material: RS-attached | host: Bos | place: Iran: Karaj | collected 2018-10
TGCAGCTGGCCTACCAGCCCTCCGACCGCATGGCCGTCATAATGAAGGAGACCAACTTCGACTACTCCAACTACTACGGCCTGCAAGCCTCAGCGCAGTTCAGCGCAGGCAGCTGGCTCAACGGCACCCTGATGGCCACAGGCCTCTACCGTCACGACAGGAGCGACAGCTTCTTCGACTTGCCCTTCGACCGCACCCGGCTCTCAGCCATTCTCGGCGGCACGGCCGTAGCCAAGTTGTCTCAGCGGAACGACATCCGCTTCATCCTCAATCCTTTCTTCCAGTCGAAAGCCATTCAGGGCGTTTATGACATCGCCCCGCTGTTCTATCTGAACGCCTCGCTCCGCTGGACATCCGCAAACGGCAAGTGGAGCGTCATCGCCAATGGCTCGAACATCTTCAACGGCTATGCCAACACCCGTTCCATGCTTGGCAACCAGGACTACGCCATGCGCGTCTGGATGAACTACGCCAGTGCCTCCCTCACGGCAGTCTACCGCATTGGCAACTTCAAGGAGAAGAAAAAGAAGGAGGTCGACACCTCGCGAATGGGGTATTGAATGATGAACGGTATGTACTGTAAATTGCAGATAGCATCCGCCGCTCTCCCCTCCCATCGTAGGGGAGGGGCTGGGGGTGGGGTCACTAACTTCCTGTGTTTTAGTACGCCACCATCGACATCAGCTACGACGATGCCTCGCAGACCGTCACCATCGGCGAGCTCAAGGGTCAGTTCCCCGGAATGCTCAAGCAGCGCCGCTTCAACGTCGTGCTCGTTACGAAGGACGCCCCAAAGCCGCTCGACCTCGACAGTCCCGAGGGACGGATGGTCAACTATAACGGTAAGGCCGTCAGTGTAGAGCTGTAACTAACCGACCGGCGAATTACGGGGATGGGTTTTGATTCTTCAGAAATCAAGTACCTGTCCCTGCGATTATCGAAGAAGACGTACCTGTTTTTGAAGTGACCCCCAAAAGTTTTTATCTAACTTTTGGGGGTCACTTCACCATGACATTCATGACACCTGTCAAGAAAAACAGCATATTGTCTGGCAGCGCGATTTTTAGTGTTTTATTTGGTCGTTTCGTAGAAAATTACTAACTTTGCAAGCTGAAAAACAATAATTAAAAACCAATATGATGATGAAGGAATTTCTATCAGGAGTCAGACAGCGCAGCCTGATGCTTATGACGCTGCTGCTGATGGCGGTGGCCATGCTGGCCGTACCTGTCAAACCGGGTCTGAAACGGTTGTTAACCCTCGCTGACGGCACTACCGTCACCGCAACGCTCGTAGGCGACGAGCACGGACACTTTTGGAAGGGTGCCGACGGAAAATGCTACCAGATGGTAGCAGGTACCGATGTCTATCAGGTGGTGGACGGCCAGGACATTGTGCAGAAGGCGCAGCAGCGCCGTGCCAACGCCAACAACCGCCGCGTGAAGCGGCTTGCGCCGCGCCGGGCAGGCGAGGTGAGTGGCATCACGGGTAAGAAGAAGGGCCTCATCATCCTGGTCAACTTCAACAACAGCTCGTTCCAAAGTAGCCACGACAAAGCCCTCTACCAGAACATTGCCAACGGGGAGAATTATTCTGAAGGCGATTTCGAAGGCTCTATGCGCGACTACTTCCTGAAGCAGAGCGAGGGGAAGTTTGAGCTGGACTTCGACATAGTAGGCCCTGTGACTGTCAGCAAGAACCAGTCCTACTATGGCTCGAACGACACTGAAGGCAACGACAAACATCCTGCCGAGATGGTGATTGAAGCCCTGAAGCTGGCCGACGCTGAAGTAAACTTTGCCGACTACGACTGGGACGATGACAACGAGGTGGAGCAGGTCTATGTCGTCTATGCCGGCAAAGGCGAGGCCGACGGCGGTGCCGCCAGCACCATCTGGCCGCACGAATGGCAGCTGTCGGACGCTGCTCAGTATAGCGACGGCGATGGTGCGCAGACGCTCGACGGCGTGAAGATTGATACCTACGCCTGCGGAGCCGAGCTGGACGGGCAGACGGGCAGTATTGCCGGCATCGGCACGATGTGCCATGAGTTCAGCCACTGCCTGGGCTATCCCGACTTCTACGATACCGACTACAGCGGCGGACAGGGCATGTTCGAGTGGGACCTGATGGACAGCGGTTCTTACAACGGCAACGGCTACCGCCCCGCCGGCTACACCAGCTACGAGCGCTGGGTAGCAGGATGGAAGGAGCCCGTCGAGCTGGATGCCACGCGGACGGTCAACGACATGAAATCCCTGCAGGACGGCGGTGACACCTATATTATTTATAATAAGGGCAACAACAACGAGTACTACCTGTTGGAGAACCGCCAGCTGACGGGATGGGATGCCGACCTGCCCGGCAAGGGTCTGCTGATACTGCACGTGGACTACAACGCAACGTCGTGGGCCAATAACACCCCCAACGACGACCCCAGCCACCAGCGCATGACGTGGATTCCTGCCGACAACGTGTATCAGTACGAGAAGTACGACGGAGATAAGTATTACACGGAGGCAGGTGCCGCCAACGACCCCTTCCCCTATGGCTCGGTCAATGCCTTCAGCAAGAGCACTACGCCAGCGGCAAAGTTCTTCAACAAGAACGAGGATGGCACCTACTATTTGGACTCCCGCATTGAGAACATCACGCAGAATGCCGACGGCACCATCTCGTTCCGCTTCGTCGCTGCCAGCAACGTGGCCACGCCGACATTCTCGCCCAAGGGCGGACGCTATGCTGAGGCACAGACGGTGACCGTCAGCTGTGCCACTGCAGGTGCCACTATCTACTACACCACCGACGGCAGTACGCCTACTACCGGGTCGAGCGTCTATAGCTCGGCACTCACCATCAGCGAGAACACGACCCTGCAGGCCTTGGCCGTGAAGGACGGCGAGGAGAGCATCGTTGCCTCGGCCACCTACAGGATAGGCGGCAGCCTGTCGGGCTCAGAGAGTAGTCCCTACACCGTGGACGAGGCACGTGAGGCCATCGACGAAGGAACGGACATCACTGGTGTCTATGCGAAAGGCATTGTGTCGAAGATTGTCACAAAATATAACAGCAGGTATGGCAATATCACCTACGACATCTCTGCTGACGGCACGACGACAAGCAACCAGCTGAGAGTGTATCGCGGCAAGAGCTACAACGGCGCGAACTTCACTTCTGACGGCGACATCAAGGTGGGCGATATTGTAGTTGTCAAAGGAAATCTGACGCTGTATAACAGCTCTATTTACGAGTTTGAGGCCGATAACCAGCTGGTAACATTAGTACGCGAAACCTCGGGCGGCGGCTCCGACCCAGTGCCTACAGGTAATGACTTTGCCCTTGTTACTTCCGCGGACATCGTTGAAGGCGACTACCTCATCGTTTATAACAATGGGGCGATGAAGGCTACGGTGTCGAGCAACCGACTGGGTTATTCAACCGTGGATCCTAATAACAATGTTATTTCGACTACTGATGCATCCATCATCTGGCACATTGCACCAAGCGGCAGCTACTACACGATTTACAATGCAGGAGAAAAAAAATATGCGGCAAGTACGACTAACAAGAATGAAGCAAAGTTGGAGACTTCTGTGACAGATTATTCAAAATGGACTGTTACGGGATCGAGCACCTATGAATTTGAAAACAAAGCAAGAGCTGCTGCGAAATCAGATCCTAACAACAAATGGCTGCGTCGCAACGGCACATACGGCTTTGCTTGCTATGGAACCCAAACTGGTGGCGCCCTGAGCCTCTACAAGCGAACCGGTGACACCACGCCAACACCCATTATTATTGTGGCGGCTCCCACCATCAGCGGAACCACACCGTTCGACAACAGCACTACGGTGACCATGAACTGCGCCACAACGGGTGCCACCATCTACTATACGCTGGACGGCACCACGCCAACCGCTTCGAGCACCCAATACGCTGCGCCCTTCACGCTGACAGAGACCACTACCGTGAAGGCCATTGCCATGAAGAGCGGCGAGAGCAGCAGCGTTGCCACACAGGATTTTGTACGTAATTCAACCTCGCCCTACGCCTACTACCAGAAAGCCAACGGCAAGACGGGTGCCCAGCTGAAGACGGCACTGTGCGGCATCATCTATAATCGCACGAAGGAGTCGTATGACGGTCTGCTGGAAGCCTATAAGAAGTCTGACGTGCGCAGCAACGGCAAGATATGGGATATGTACTCGAACATTACCAACTACACACCTGGAAACACGGGCGGTAACAGTAAGGAGGGTGCCGGCTACAACAGGGAGCACTCGTTCCCCTCCAGCTGGTTTGGTGACAAGAACCCCATGAAGTCGGACCTGAACCACGTCTATCCCACGGATGCCTATATCAACAACATGCGCTCGAACATGCCGTTTGGCGAAACCAAGAACCCGACGAAGACCTCAGCCAACGGCTTCAGCAAAGTGGGCCCCTGCAGCTATCCGGGGTACTCAGGTACCGTCTTTGAACCAAACGATGAGTACAAGGGTGACTTCGCACGTACCTACTTCTATATGGTAACCTGCTACGAGGAGAAGCTGAGCGACTGGTATAAGAACAATAGCTCTACCCCCGTGAAGGACGTGCTCGACGGCAAAGCCTATCCCGGACTGAAAACCTGGCAGCTGGAGATGCTGATGAAGTGGGCGAAGAACGACCCCGTCAGCGAGAAGGAGATTGCTCGCAACAACGCCGTCTATGAGTACCAGACGAACCGTAACCCCTTCATCGACTATCCTGGATTGGAGGAATACATCTGGGGCACTATGACCACGACGGCCTTCAGCTATGACAACTATGTGCAGCCAGAGAATACTACTCCAACAGATCCGACAGAGCCCACTGATCCCACGGAACCAACAGTACCCACGACAATCTCCGGCTCCTACGCCTTGGTGAAGGATGCCAGCACGCTTGCAGCAGGTGACAGAATCCTGATTGCTTACGTCGATGATAAAGTGGCGAAGGCGATGGGTGAACAGAAAACAAACAACCGTGCAGCAGTGGACATCACCAAGAATACCGATGGCACACTGACTCCGGACGAGGATGTGCAAATCATCACGCTCGAGAAGAATGGCAGCAACTACCTCTTCAACGTGGGCGCCGGCTATCTCTATGCCGCCAGCAGTTCAGCAAATCATCTAAAGACAGAACCGAAGGCCGACGACAATGCCAAGGCGACCATCAGCATCAGTAAGGGCGATGCCACCATCGTATTCCAAGGAGAAAACTCGCGCGATTATATGCGTTACAATCCCAATGCTACTAATAACAGCCCGCTCTTCTCGTGCTACGCTTCAACCTCGAGCGTGGCCACGTTGCCGCAAATCTATCGCGAACTGCCAACTCAGGAAGTTTCTAAAGGCAATGTCAATGGTGACGAAGGGGTGGACGTCGAGGACGTAAGGATGACCATCAGCTATATTCTCGGTCAGAACCCAACCGGCTTCAGCAAGGCTGCCGCCGATATGAATGGCGACAACGTGGTAGACATCACCGACCTGACGGCCATAATAGCTGCGGCCCTACAGCGCCCATGATCGTAAACCCTGAAATGACCTGCACTTCCTGCCCCTAACCTGCTGATAATGAGGTTCAGCGCAGGAAGCGCAGGTTCAGGATCAGAGCAGCCGACAGGTGCAATCTCGACAACATCCCCTTCCTCAAGAACTACGGCAACTATTAAACGCGTGGACTTTATGGCTTTTCTTTGCGAAACTGCCCAAGTTCAAACCTTGCCAGCCTCTAACCATAACTGGAAGAAGCGGTCGTAGATGCTGTAAACATTGTCGGTCTGAGTAATGAAATCCTTTTCCAGTAGTCCTTTTACGGCCGAAACCACGGAACTGGCTGATGGAAGATGATATTTGTGGACGAACTTGCCGCTGGAGATGTTTTTCACCTGACCTTCAGCAGCGATGGCCAAAAACACGTTGCGCTGCTTTTCTGGCATCTGGCGCAGCAGTTCCCCGTAATAGGCAGAGGACAATTGCAGATAGGTGTCAATAGCCCTGTCAATCATCTCCAGCGTGCAAGTCTCGCCTTTTGGCGTCAGCATGTAGAGCATGTTCATGATACGCTGCACGTTGGCTGTAATCCCCTCAAAGCGTTGGTAGACCGACGCCACAACCTCGTAGGATATACGCCTGTCACCATTCTTGGCAAACTGTGGTTCGGCAAAAGCCCAGTAGCGGTTCAGAGGTATTGTCCCAAGACTCATGGGCACCACCGACTGGTAGAAAGGACGTGAGGGCGACAGGAACATCTCGCTCATCAAGTGGCGCTGGGAACCGGCAAAGACGAAGTTGGCATTCGGGCATTGCTGAATCTGGGTACGCAGTGCAGCCTCTACGTTCTGGTTGTCATTATAATATAGAATCTGCTGAAACTCGTCAATAGCAACGAAGCAGTGTTTCTCTGCCGTGCGCAGATAGGCAAAGATCTCGTCGAGCGTTGTTTGCGGTGGAACCATCGCCCCTACGCCCAAACCCCATTGGGGATTGCCGTTGATGTCGAAGGATATTTCAGAACGTATCGACAACAACGTATTCAGAAAGCCCTCCCAGACCTTTCTGCCTTTGGGCTTCAATGCATCGAGGATGGATTTCCCGAACATGCTGACGAAGTCGCGGAATGAGTTGGTGGCATAGATGTCGATGACGAAACAATAAAACTCCTCTTTGATTCCTGTCTGTTGGAAGCAGTGTTTTATCAAGTCGGTCTTACCCATGCGGCGTGGCGACATCAGGGCAATATTATTTCCATTGGTCAGGAGGCTGGTAAGCATCGTCGTTTCGTCCACACGGTCACAGAAGTACTCTGGTCCGGCATAGCCATTTGTTACAAAAGGATTGTCAATCATATATTCCACTGTTTTTCGTGCAAAGATAGTACTTTTGCCGCAATTATCAAAAAATAATTATCAAAAAATGATAATTTCTTGGATTGTAGGCAGAATTCCATTGGAAAGGCTACGCTATGGACGGCCAACCTTGCTCTCGTGAAATATTTATTTTGTTGAGTGCCTACACTGCTTACACTAAGCCGTAACCTGCTGACTGTCAGTTATTGCCTTTGTGTAGGCAAATTGATTTAGTGTAGGCAACGGCCTTCTTGGCGACTATTTTCTCTATGTTTTGGAAAGAAATTGGGGGAAATTATGGATAATTATTCTGATTCCTCGACAATGATGACAAGAGAGATCTTTAGGTCTATTCTACTTTGCCTCCACATCTCCTTACTCCACCGCTCGACCTCAGGTCGCTTGCCTAGCAAGAACTCCTGGTAGTTAAATTTATCATCATTTCCCATAATTTCTTTCCCCAAAACACCGAGAAGGCAACGTGAATTATGACTAACGTAGAGACGAGTCAACGTGAATTAAAAATTAAGTTTAACCGGGTCAACCCTTATCGTGAGTAAGGCTCCAAGTAGTCAACTAAAATCGTTAAACTACACCGAGAAGGCAGTGTTTCCTAATCGTTCCACGCCGTGGAATAAATGTTCCAGGCCGTGGGACAAACGTCCCAGGCCGTGGGAACGCCCGAAAAGCAGTCCCTTTCGGTCGGTTGTTGGCCGTTAGTGTAGGCAGCCATTTCGTTAAAAATCCACCCGTTTCCGTTTGTTTTTATATGGGTTTTGCATAGTTGCCTACACTAAATGAATTTGCCTACACTGAATAACTCGTTGTTGTTTAATTGGTTACGCTCAAGTGTAAGCAGTGTAGGCACTTTAAAACTTTTTTATTTGTATTAGATAAGATTTGTGTTCCCTTTTTCTCCAACAATTTGTCGTGAACAACTTACTGACGTGCAGACGGCGTCGGAGTAAATAAGCGGAATGTGAATGCCCTTAAATCCCACCAAGATAGAAGGCAACGCCATCCATATATTTCTCGTACAACTCCGGCTTGCGGGTCTTGAAATATTCAAGCACCGTAGCACGATGCTCTTCTGTAAAATCATATGTGCCATGGCTGAAATCCCCAAGGTCATCATAGATAGATGTTCCCCTGTTCGACGAGCTGTCATACCCATAATAGCGAATGACGAGTGCCAAGTAGAAACATTTCTTGGCCTCCTCGGTCTCTCCCCGTGGCTCGCCCGTCACGCCGATGGTCATGCCACGAGGGCACACATGATGCCTTTCTGTGAAAAACATCTTGAAGTCTGAGGAAAAGCACACCTTGTTCAGTGCCACCTGCAGTTCTCTGTTGCTTAGTTCGTTCATAATCAGCAGTTTTATTAGAAATCGTTTTTGTTACCTTCGCTTAAACCAGCTGAACCCACCTGATGAGGAGGCATAGACATGCCCGTCGGAAGTGGTGGCAATCAACTCGCTGCCCATGTCCTGGATATCAACGAAACCTCTTTCTGAACTATTCCGCTTTGTCCAAGCTCTGCCTGCATTTTTAGAAGCATAGATGCCCTGGTCTGAGCAAAGGATGATTTCGCCCTTGTGAAGTGTCAGTGCGCGTACATTTCCCATACCAGAGCTTCGGTAGCGCATGGACCATGAAAAGCCTCTTGAACTGGAGGCTTCAATAGCGGATGTTGACGGGTTATATCGGATCATTTCTGACCCATTGACGACCATTAATGACATGTTGTTTGTACGTCACCATTATAGAATGACGGTGCAAATTTAAGTTTTTTTTCCAAAAGAAGCTCCATTGCGAACTGTTTTTTTCATAGCAGTCCAACAAAATAGGCAATAATGTGCCATTTGGCGCAAATTGCCACATAGAGCAGAAACCTGGTTTACCTATTTCGTGAACTAAAAAGTGACTGTGTTTGCAACTGTTATTACCATTATTTCAATATTACATACATGATATTTCAGTCAATTGTAATGTTTGAAAACATTTTATATGTATATAAATTTTGATGTTTGGAAACATTTTTGTATCTTTGCAGTGACCCTTCGTGAGACCATCTTCTTCAACCAATTGTATCAGGGACATGAGGTGCGCTATCCGAAGGCAGGCGATTTCATTGCCGATAGGAAGCATTTGTTCGAAATTGTTCGGACTGTTGTATTAACGAAAGAAATGTGCAGAATAATTTGTATTTTTCTCTCAATATTTCTATATTACCCATACAAACAAAAGAAAGAGAATATGAAACGCGTATTTATTGACATGGACAATGTACTGGTGGACTTCCAGTCGGGACTCGACCAGGTGAGTGAGGAAGTGAAGGCTGAATATGCCGGACGGTTGGATGAGATTCCGGGCTTGTTCGCCAAGATGAAGCCGATGGAGGGGGCCATAGAGGCCGTGCATGAGCTGCAGAAGCATTACGATCTGTTTATCCTCTCTACGGCTCCTTGGAAGAATCCGTCGGCGTGGTCGGACAAGGTGGAGTGGGTGACGAAATATCTTGATGACGTGTTCCACAAGCGGCTCATCATCTTGCATCACAAGGACCTTTGCCAGGGTGACTATCTGATTGACGACCGCGGGAAGAACGGCACCAGCGAGTTTGCCGGCGAATGGATTGAGTTCGGATCTGAACAGTTTCCCAACTGGGAGAGTGTGCTCCGATATCTGTTGCCAGAGGGATAGTGAAGAAAAAATAAAAAAAGTTGCCCTATTATTTGAATTTTTTCTGCTTTGTGCCTATATTAGGGTACAAACTTTTAAAATTCAAAATTATGACAACAAGAATCAGCACAACTTCAACAAACAGTTTTACAAAAATCCAGAAGTACCTCTCAAACAAAAAAGTCTTCTTCACCTCATCGCTCAACAACGGGGTTTACACCTTTCTCGTTTTCGATCTCACAACCTCTCTAATCAACAAAATGACTAAACGTCTTCACTTTACCAAGCAGCAGGAGCCTCTGGCTCTCGCTGCCTAAACGAACTTGAATGACATGGATCAGGAAAAAGAAAGGCAACTCACTATGTTGCAAAAGATTTACGAGAATTGGATGCCTCCGACACCGGCTTTTAAAGCCAACCACGAGGGCGTTCCAGAAGGTATGGTTCCGTACATCAGCTGCTCTGATGTGCATGACTACAAATACAACATCCGCATTATTCCAGAGGAGGTCTTCCTGTCAGAAGATGATGGCCGGTTCGAGAAGATGGAAGAAGGAACAATCATCGCTCACTATGAGTCGATGGAGGAGCTGGTGGCTGATGGGTGGATTTTGGACTGAGCCTCAACCTTAAATACCGTTAAACGGTTGAATTATTGCGGAGAAATGACTATCTTTGCCGAAACTTAAAGCAATGCTATTATGAAAGGACTGTCGAAATCACGTTACACGGCCTTCTGCCAGTGTCCGAAGAACTTGTGGCTGAAGGTGTATAAGCCAAACGAGGCAACCATAGATGCTGGCCTGCAGGCACGTTTCGCACAAGGAAATGTGGTGGGCGACCTGGCGATGGGGCTCTTTGGCGACTTCAAGGAGGCGCATGCAGAGAAGGCCGACGGTAGCCTCGACCTGAGCAAGATGGCGGAGCAGACCCGCCAGTGGATGGATGAGGGTGTGGAGAACATCTGCGAGGCTTCGTTTATCTGCGAGGGAGGTTACTGCGCCGTTGACATCCTGCGCAAGACGACCGACGGCTGGGCCATCTACGAAGTGAAGAGTACGAGCTTCCCTGAGTTCAACGGCCAGGAGGCAAAGCTGGAGAAATATGCACCAGATATCGCCTATCAGAAGTGGGTGTTGGAGCAGTGTGGCGTCTGCGTCACCGGTACTTATCTGGTTTGTCTGAACAGCGACTATGTAAGGCATGGAGAACTCGATATCCAGCAGCTCTTCGTCATCAATGACATGAAGGAGATGGTGGAGAATGAATATCTGAAAGTGCAGGCACGTGTGAGCCAAGCCATCAAGGTGATCAACAACGAGCAGGAACCCGACATCGAACTTTCGGAATGCTGTATGAAGCCCTATGGCTGCGCGTTCTGGGGGTACTGCAAGCGTCAGCATGGCGTACCAATTCCTTCGGTATTCGATGTCTATGGTGGCAAGGGAAAAGGAGGCTTTACCTTCAAGAAGAAGCTGGACTGCTACCATCAGGGACTTATCGCCTTCGAAGATTTGCGCTCGACGGACATCGGTCCCATTCAGAACATGCAGATTGAGGCGGCACTGACAGGTAAGGAGTTCATAAATGCTGTCGGTATTCGAAAGTTCCTCGACCAACTTACCTATCCGCTTTATTTCCTCGACTTCGAGACGATGCAGGATGCCGTGCCGCAATACGATGGTGCGAAGGTATATGCTCAGATTACCTTCCAGTACTCGTTGCATATCAAGGAGAATGAGTCCGATCCCTATGAGCACCGCGAGTTCCTTGCTTCCAGCGACGGCAGCGACCCGCGCCGTACTTTGGCAGAGCAGCTCTGCAGGGACATTCCAATGGATGTCTGCACGTTAGCATATAATAAGATGTTCGAATGTGGGCGCATACGCGAGTTGGCAGCTTTGTATCCCGACCTGAGCGACCATCTGTTGAACATTGCCGATAACATCAAGGATTTGATCGACCCATTCCGTGCCGGTGATTACTATGTACCTGCCATGGGAGGTTCGTTCTCTATCAAGAGCGTGCTGCCCGCCCTGTTCCCGGGTAACTCCGCACTAGAATACCACAATCTCGACAAGCGTTGCCAGAATGGTGGAGACGCGATGAACATCTTCC
>JAEEGJ010026682.1_pt1 | contig 11676 bp, 1 predicted proteins | sample 8958761 | NCBI WGS metagenome assembly JAEEGJ01 (sample SAMN16246546, study PRJNA631951) | gut metagenome | biome: gut microbiome; feature: rumen; material: RS-attached | host: Bos | place: Iran: Karaj | collected 2018-10
GGTACCATTGGCTGTGGGCCAATATTCGTTCATCTCGTTGCTGACGTGTCCCGTTACGTTGAGGACGGCCACTTCGCCAGGTATTTCCTTAAGGGTGACTGTGATGACCCTATAATGGATGGTGGCATCGTAGTAATACTCCAAAGTGTCGCCAGCAGAGTTCACCTCTTTGCGCAACCAGACGCCAGTGCCCAAGTTCTGCGCATCTGCCGGAATCTGTTCTGCAACCTCATATTTGAACGTCACACCTTGGATAAGGTCGCCGTCCGTAAAGCCATCGGCAAGCAACTGCGCATGGTTGAACACAATGTCATTGAACTTGACATTGCTGCCCATATTCTGCGTCGTGGAAACGCGGTTGGCTCCAGTTCCCTGGCAGTCTGCGGGCATCGGGGTTTTAGCTTTTTCAATGTCTGAACCTGCAGGTTTGAGCGTGAAAGTGTAGTCTCCGTCTTGCAGTGACTTGGTCACGCCGCGAGTGTGGAGCTTCTTGGCACCACTGATATAGTAAGTCGTACTTTCATGGTCATAAATGTTGACGAAAGAGACAGTGTCGAGGGGAGTGTTATCGTTTATCGGTGTGCAGACCACGCTTGCATCCATGGTACCCGGAGTGGCTCCTTCTGCTCTGACGGTGATGGAAACTTTGTACATTTTAGAATCATAAGTGATACCGACAGGGCGTGGGAGGCCAGACTGTTGTGAGGTGGATTCAAGAAGATTGTAGGTGAAGGTGGAGTCGCTCTTGCCCTCCAAGTCGCCGATGTTGAAAGTGATAGGACCGAAACGCAGCAGGCGCGCGGTGTCAGCGATAGGTGTGCTGTCGTTGATGGCAAGCAGCGGAGCATAGATGTATTTACCGTCGTTGATGGAGTTCGCAGGCATCGGATTGGTGTTGTTGGGGTCGTGCAGGACGATCAGGAAGGAGTCGGTCTCTAACCAGTTACGGCCAGAGATCTTCTTGAGCACGGGCATGAGAGTGGCGACGGCGGCAGTGTTGGCGATATTGCGCACGGTGTCGTGCAGCGCCGTTGCGTCAGCCGCGGTGGCGAACAGCTTGTAGGTCGGGCTTGCATGGTAGCCGGTCGGGACAGTCTCCGCGAAGGCGTAACGCAACAGCTTGCCGCTGTTGTACTTCGCTACCGTCAAAGAGACCGTGTTGGTGTCGGCCACGGTGAAGAAGGTGTCCTTGAGCGTGGTCCAGACGGTGCCGACATTGGCTGGGTCAAACGCGGCTGTAGCGTCAGTGGTCTGGTAGAAAGTGACCGGAACCTGTTTGCGGCTTCTGCTGTCGCTGTCGATCCAAACTTTGGTGGCGTTGATGGAAACAGTCTCAGGGGTGTGGCTGTTGGTGACGTTGTAGTCGTTCACTTCCGTGGTGTAATTCTCAACAGCGTCTTCGGTAATGGTGTAAACGATTTCTGTACCGTTGGCGTATTTGGGCAGGTCGGTGAATGTCCACTTCCAGTTGCCGCTTTCGTCGGGCGTCACGTTTGCTTCTTTCACTTCTGTTTCGTCGGCTAACAGGTTAATGGTGATATTGGTGGGACGTTTGCCATCCTGGTTGTTGGAATCGGCCCAAATCTTGGTGACATTAATGTTAAATGTTGCTTCCCAAACAGCAAAAAGGTGGTTGTTTTCTTTTCCGATAGCAATGGTATCGCCAGGGTAGAAATATTCCAGAGAACTACTGTTAGTGAAGACCGCCTCCTCGGGAGTGCTGATCCATGCCTTGAAAGTATAAGTCGTATCATTGTTAATATATGAGGCGACCCAACCTGTCATGTCCGTGATATCTCTGGTAATATAGTCTCCATTTACCACCAAGTTATCTATGGTTACATCCTCCTCGTTCGGTTTGGAAGGATAGTTGGAGTGGTAGGTGAGGCTGGTGGAAGATGATAGGGGTGAGTATTGCGCCACAAGGGCAATCAGACCATGCTGTGCATCCTCTGCTGCGAGATCATAGTCGGCTTCATAATCGATCGACTTTTGGTCTTCTAAATCGTGCAGGATTCCGTTTTTGTCAATAATCTTATAACCTACGAAAACATAGTCTTCATCTGCAACCGGGATGTAGTTGACAGGTGCAGAGGAACCACGGTAAACCAAAGGATTCGTGATGGTTGTCAGTTCAGTTTCGCCTTGCATGAATTTGCCATGCGCGCCATTGCGGTATTCCACATTGAAGCCTTTGTTCAGCGCCCAATGTGCGACAATGTACAGATCCTGTGTCACGACGGAATTAAAGCTTACACCGGGAAGTTCCAATCCCTTTGATACGTTGCTCTCTTCATCTGTCAATCTTTCGTAGAATCTCCATCCGGTCAGGGTATAGCCCTCCCGGGTCAGGTATGCTTCAGTTGGGGTGGGGACAGCGTTGCCGTAAGAGACGTTTTCTATATCTTCGGTGCGAATGCCACCACCGATGTCATAATCGTAATCGAATGTCACAGTGTATTGATCTGTTATCCACTCTCTGTAGAAAACAAGATCCTCCGCCGGCATTATGCCGTCTGGAATACTTTCTGGGTACTGGAGACACTTCCAATCGCCGTTGGGAGTATATACCACGCCGCGGACGTCTGACAGCGTGTTCCAATTCGGTGCCTGTGCCGTGATATCGGAAATCGGCGTGCCGAAGTAAATGCCGGTGATTGTCTGGTCCTCTTCTATACTGCTGTTTAACACGTCAAAACCGTTCACGGTGCCGTCCTTGGTCTGCTTGAAGGTCACATTGAAAGTGTTCGGGACGCAGTGGAAATAGATTGGGTCTGCGTCATCCGGAGTGCCAGTGTTTGGGTCTCTCTTCCAATAACCGTTTCGCGACCACAACGTAATTGACTTCAATTCTACGCTGTCCCACACAATGGTGTCTGTTCTGTAGTGAAATTGTTCCCCACTCCCGCTAAATTTATAAGCTTGATGTCCGGTTACCGCGACTATACGGTACGCACTTCCTTCTTTCTTTCCAAGATCAAAGTTGTGGCCGTGACCAATCTTGTAGCCGCTTTGTGTTCCGTCGCTTTTATATCCAGTAGTGGTACTTGTTTGTGATGCGGGCACTACACCGTTTGCCTGAATTTCATCCCAGGAAGACACATTGTCGTAAAACAAGGAAATCCACGTGTAGTCCTTTTGATTGTAGTTCTCCTCGCACTGGATGAAGACAACATCACCATCGTTAAAGTGTTCTTTCGGTTTTACGGGCCAACTTTGTTGAGTCTCGTCAAACACTGCCTGTCCGCTTTGCAAAAAATCCGAAATATTCGAATTCCTTCGATTGTAATAGAAAGGTACCTTCATTAACGAGTCATAAATATGGCCATAATCATAAACAAGGTGCGTCACTTTGTACAGATGTTGCGAGTGTTTGACAATGATGTCTTCTGGGAACTTTATGGTATCAAGATGAAGACTATCCAGTTCGTACTCATCAGCTAATCCTAATCCGTATTCATTTAGAGTCAAGCCATCGTCAGAAATAGATCCGACAAAGCGGATGTGCAGATGATATCTGTCCCTGTTATAATTCACGCGCACCGAGCCGATGTTGTCACGGTCAACGTATCCACTGTCAAGTACTCCATTATATTTGTAAGTCGCTATCACATTGCCCTCTTTGTCCATGACTTGCACGGCGGGGAGAAGCTTGCCATCCACTAAAATGGCATTCGGTTGCACAGTATCCAGGGTGCCATTTCCGCTTAAGTGGCACATACCGATCCCGCTCTCTTGCGATCGATATTTATTATGATCGAAGTGAATCAAAATATCAGTGATGGGGAAAGCTGTCCCAGGTTCCCATTCAAATATTTCAGTGTCGTTAAAGATTTCTTCATATTCGTTAACGAAGATTTCTTCATACCTTGATGCATTCTGCGCTTCGCGGAAAGGCGTTACCGGGAACTTTACAACATCGGGTATCCATTTCGCGTGCAGGACGATGATGTCATCGTCGGAGTCGCTTAACTCCCAAGTGTTGAAATCAACAGGAGAGCCTGTGTATTTATCATCAAGGGTTTCCCCGTCGGGATCGAAATTATCATCCGTGTACCATCCACCAAACTTATAGAACTTGTACACCTCATCTATTATGTAGCCTCCAGGTGTGCCCATTATTTTTCCCCCGTTTTCCACTGTTTGCTCCGGAATGGTTTCAGGGAACACCTCCGTCAGAACCAAATCAAAGGAGACTCGGTGTGCTTTCGCATATACCGGTATCAGATCGATATCCTCCCCGTTAATGGTGACCTTCCCTCCGTTGCCATCGCTTCCGTCAATGCGTATGGTATCGTTCCCGTTCGCATCTTTCCACGCAACCAGCGCTTTCCCATCTTCGACGTGCAGGCCGTTCGTTATGGCTTTTTCCTCGTTGATTAGGGGAACGGACGTCCCATCTTCCTCAATCGCTGTCATCAGCACGTCCGTCTTTGTTTCATTTGCATAAAAAGTGACCTTGTAGAGATCCTTGAATTTCGCATGAATGTGGAAGGTGTCGTTCGTGGTCTGTGTGGCGGGGATGGAGACTTTGCCGAAAACAAGGGCGGTGTCTGCGTTCTGCTCATACCAGCCGATGAACTCCTTCTTGGAGTACCCTCCCGGGGCGGGCGGGGCCGACAGAGCGTCGCCGTCTTTCACGATTTGTGTCTGGATGAGGATGCTGTCGAGGTAAAAGTTATAGACCTGGCGGGCGTATTTGGTCATGTTGCGGCCGCCGTAGGTCTTGCCCACGATGGCATAGACGGTGAAGTGGTCGGTGGTGAAGGCGCCCATGCTGCCGCAGGCGTCGCCCATCACTTCCGCGATGCCGTCGTGGCGCACGGTGACGGCCTCGTGGGTTTCGCCCTCCACGTTGCGCTTGGCGTACATGCTCACAATCACATTGCCGTCGGGCTGGATCTCCCGGCCATCATGCCAGAAGGTGATGTCGGCGGCCACTGCATCCACTACCTCCTGCTCGTCGTCACACTGCTGTTGCGCGGCGGCGATGGTCGTCTCGGCGGAAACGGGTGTCACGCGCATCTCCGTGCCGGCGGGGAACACGCCCTCAGCGGCGGTCACCACCACGCGCACGTCGCGGGTCTCACCCTCGAAGCGGGTCGCGTCGGATACTGTTTGGTCAACGGCCGCCGGCGTGACCTCCGTCGTCTTAGCCTCTTTCGTCGTGGTGCGGGCGGAACCCTTCACCTCTGGACACAAAGAAGCCGTCTCCAAAGAGGACAACGGCTCCGTTATCGTGCGCAGATCGCGCACGGTAATGCTTTTTCGATTGTTTCGGCACAACTGTTTGGAGTGCTGATGGCTGTGCAGGCCCAAACCTAACAGGGCTAAGAATGTAACCACTAAAATCGCGTAAACTTTCCTTGTCATAAATATTTATTTTTTTTTACTCTCAATTTTACACATTTGGCGCCGTGCTATATAGGCCTTGCGAACAATAAGCACAGAGTGCACCATATTTTAAAAAGGCTGCAAAAGTATATTTTTTTCTGATATAAACAACAAAAAAAAGTAACCCTTACCCCACCTGTAAGATTTTGAAAATGAGGATGTTGTAAAATTCAAAACTGAAGAGGTGTTGTTCTTATAACCCTCTACTGTTTAAAATTTTGGTATAATTTTGGGAAATTCTGCAAATTTATTATACCAAATACACGATTTGGGAGCGTCGGTCGATTTGCGATTTATGGTTTGCGATTTTCCTAACGTCTCTCCCCCGCGTGCGGAACGCACGCCATCTTAGTAACCCCACATCAGGCGCCAGCCGCAGTGTGGGGTTGGTGACGCAGAGTGTGTGATAGCGTGCGGGATGCACGCAACAAAAAATCTTTCATCGTCACATCTGTTGCTAACTAAATAGACCTTTCGGTTATCTTTTCGTCAGAAGGGAATGGCATCTGTTTCTGAGCCTTCTCTAAGTTTTTTTGCGAATATGACAAATATTATGGATGTAGAAGACAAAATGATCACCCTGAGAAACCAGCAGGTGATTTTAGACTCTGATGTGGCCGAGCTCTATGGAGTGCAGACCAAACGCGTGAATGAGGCTGTAAGCAACAATCCTGAAAAATTCCCTGAAGGATATGTGCTAATGCTTGATAATCAAGAAAAAGCAGAGGTGGTCGAAAATTTCGACCACCTCCAAAAACTTCGTTTTTCGCCACAACTACCTAAAGCTTTCACTGAGAAAGGCCTCTATATGTTAGCGACCATTCTAAAAAGCCCCAAAGCCGTGGAGACCACCATCGCCATAGTGGAAGCATACGCCAAACTGCGCGAACTCGCTCAAGTGATCGCCGAGGTCTCTCAACATGAGGATGACAAGGCTGTGCAGCAATCGCTGATGCAGCGTGGCGGGCAATTGGCGGCAGAGCTGCTTGCGGATAACCTGCCAATCCAAAGTAGCGAAACCTCCGTGGAACTTAACCTCGCCATGTTCAAACTTAAACACACAGTGAAGCGTGAAAATGACAACGAGGAACGAATTGCACGTCTTGAGGAGGAACTGGCAGAACTTAAGAAGGAGAGACAATAAATGGGGAACCACTCCGGCTCCCCATTTGGTTTCAAGTTTCAGGTTTCAGGTTTCAAGTTTTAAGTCTCAAGTCTTAAGTCTCAAGTCTTGTTATTCGCAGTCTTTCACGCAGCGGACGCTGTATCCGTTCTGTAGCGTTTGCTGATCAGGCAATATCTTGCAGCAGTAGTATTCGAGGCTGAAGAGGGAGCTGGGCGTGTCGCCGTGGAACAGGGTGGTGGAGTGCAGACCTTCGAAACGCTGGGCGGCGGCGTTGTAGTAGCCGGCCGGCAGGGCGTTGAAGCCGGTGCTGTTGGCGCCCTCGGCGGGAATGGCCCAGTACGATTCGCTGCGGAGCGCATCCGAACTGTTGGTCATCAATACGTTGATTTCCTTGGCGGTGGGCAGGTGCCAGCCGTTAGGACAAACGCCTCTGACGTATCCAACGATGGGCTCGGGATTGTTGGTGCCGCCGGCCGCGTCAAACCACGTGTAGAGGCGGCCGTAGGTGGCAAGGTTGGCGACCGTGTCGGGCGAGAGCGCGCTGCGGTAAACCATGGCGTTAGGCGTCATGGTGCGCAGGTTCTCGGCCATCCAGCAGTAGCCATCGAGTTTGATGGTGGAGTAGGTGATGCCGTCGGCGTCGGTGACCGTGGCGGGACACGGAGCCTCGCTACACTCGTTGAGCTGGTCGCGGTCCACTAGGATGCCGCAATCGTCGTCGCCGCCGTAAGTCGTCAGCGTGTTGAGGATGATCAGCCCTTCCTCCATGTCGCCGCTGTAAGTGGCCTCATAGTGGCTGACGGAATCCTCACGCACAGTGTAGTTGATTACTCCATTGGCATCGGTGACAGTCAGGTTGTGGAAATCGTACCTCCAACCATTGTCGGCGTTCAGCACGGCAACGGAATCTGTTTCCACACCGTTTGCCAACAGCGTGACACTCACACTGCTGGGACGTGTTTCGAGGGCGTTGTGCCAGTCGTCCCAGCGTTTCTCAACTGTGACGGAGACTTTGGCCTTCAAGAGGTTGTGGAAAATAGGCACGCCGCCCGTGCCGTGACGATGGGTGCCAATGTCAATGGTGTTGTCATTTTCGTAATGGTGGGAAGTGCAATTGCCCGCAGTGACTTCAAGAATGTCCTGACCGTCCACTGTGATTTTGCGCACGGTGACAGGGCGCACGTGCGACACAGCGTCGTAGGTCTCGTCCACCATAATGCCTTCATCATTGAGAACCGCGCGGCTTCTCGTGTAGGAACCATCATCGTTGAGGGTGGCATCCGTTGGGATTTCCTCGGATATTTCATAATAGAATGTGATACCCTCAAGCAGCGCATTTTCGCCAAATAATGTGAGCAGATCATCGTATTCAAAGAGGATACCTTTATTGTCAGTGCCTTCGAATTCGACCAGGTGACCTTCGTTCGGAACGCTGAAGTGTCGGTTTGCACCAACGCCTTCAGTGCCGTTAGGCATGGGTGCGTTGGCAGCATTCTCACCCACAGGTCTCAGCACGAAATGGTAGTCTCCGTCGGAGAGGGTTTGGTGTATGCCTTGGGTGGTGAGCTCCTTCTCGGCCTTCAGGATGAAGTCGGTTTGGATGTTGTTGAACACATTGGTAATTACGGCAGTGTCTGCATCGGTCTGGCTGTGGGTTTCCGTGATGCTTACGTTTTGGATTTGCAAAGAAAGACCGACTTTGCGCACGGTGATATCCACATGGTAAAGTTCGGAGGAGTAGGAGACACCGGGCAGTCTGGGAAGTCCGCTTTCGCCAGAGTTGAGCTCGCGGATGTGATATAAGAAGACTTTCTCATTGGTGCCGCCCATATCTTCCAATTTGAAAATGACGGGCGGGAAGGTACCGATTCTCAGTGAGTCATGGGCACCATGGTTGAGGCTGTCAGCATTGATGATCAAGGAACCGTAAGGAATGCCTTCCACGTCAATATCGTCAACAGGCATCGGGGCGTCACCTTGCGGGATGAGCGCCATCTCGAAGGTGTCGGTCTCCTGCCAAGCACGTCCCAAAAGGATTTTCTTGAGCGGGAGGACGATGGTGGCGGGCATGATGTACCGGTTGTTGATGTTCTCCGTTATCGTGTCAGTGTTCCCTATTGGTTTCAACTCCCCGTTATTCCCATAGATGGCCTCGAAACCGGCATCCAAATGGCTTTCGTGGACATAGTAGCGGTATTGGGCAGTTTTATTGAATTTGGGTTGTTTTCCGAAGTCGATTTGCACAGTAGTAGAGGAGAACGGTACGGCGATAGTGCCTATTTGTGTCCAGTTTTCTGAATGTGGATCGAAGGGCACGTTCAATTGTGAAGTTCTGTAGAGTGTGAGTTGTGCGGGGGCGATGTCGCTGGTTTCTAACCCGACCGGAACCTCCCATGTTTTGGTGACGATGGGTTTGATGCTGTCGAGAACGTGCGTGTTGGTGATTTGCAGATTGTAGCGCGTCACGTCGCTGGTTTGGACATGGATGGCATTGGAAACCGTATAGTGCGCGATCGCATCTTCTTTGACGGTGTAGGCAATGTCCATGCCGTTGCTTCTGCGTGGCCACTTGCCGAATGAGACCTCCCATTCGTGTCCAGTGCCCGCCACAGTACGGCTCTGCAGCGTGTCGTTACCAACCATCAGATGCAGCGTGATGGAGACAGGACGGTATGCGTCGTTGTTGAGGTGGTCGTTCCAGATTTTGGAGACATGCACGATCACTGAATCGGGACGGTGGGTGTTGGTGATGCTGTATCCGTTGACACTCTGCGTGTAGTGTTGCGGAGTGTTCGGTTCGGAGAGTGTGTAGGTGATGACGTTGCGGGCTTGGTCATACTTGGGCAGGTTCTTGAAAACGGAATCCCAAGTGTTGCCCTCACCAGTAATGTCGAGCGTGTATTCCTGCGAATAGGGCAGATTGGTGGTGCCGGTGAGTTTCAGTGTGACACTCTCCGGACGATATCCGTCTTGGTTGCTGCGGTCGTTCCAAATCTTGCTCACCGGGATGTCAATATAGGCTTGGTTGATGGTGTTGACGAAATCGTTACCATCCTTTTCGGAAGAATATCCGTTGACCGGCAGCTCGCGCACGCTGTATTCGAAGCGGTGTCCATCACCTTCAACAATGGGCTCTCCGTTGACAGTGAGGTCGTAAACTGGCAGATTGTTGAAAGCGTAGTGGGTGATGCCGTTCTCAAGTCTGACAAAGTTGACGGAGTCGCCGTCGCGTTCCAACACGATGGTGACGGTGGGGTGGAACGTGCCCGCCGGGTCGATCCAACTCTTCTCGCCGCTCACAGAGGTGTAGTCCTGAAGGATGGTGTTGGTGATTTCGCCCTCGGCGTTGTTGATCTGCGTGGAGAATCCGTTCACAGGACGTTCATCGATAAGGTAGTTGAACTTTCGCAAGGTGTTGTTGTCCACTATGACCTTACCGTTCTCATATACATCATAGTAGGGCAGATTGGTGAAGGTGTGCGTGAGCGTGCCTTCGTGGAGGATGACACTGTCAATTTTCACGTTGTCTCGCAGCAGATAGAAAGTGATGTCGGGATATTCGGTGTCGTCAGGCCCAATCCAGTTCTTGCGGACGGTAATGTTGGTGTCACGCTTGACGATGTTGGAATCCAAGGTGTTGATGACACCCACGCCGTTGGAGACGAAGTTGTAGAGAGACATATAGTTGGGTATCGGAACCTCCTCTACGGTGTATTGGATAGTGTCGATTTCGTATGTGTCGGTGATGTTGGCGAAAGGCAGTTTAGTGAAGTTGTAACTCCAATTGTTCGTCCCGTTCAGGCTGGCTACGTTTACAGAGTCGCCGTCCGCTAACAGCTTGACGATAATCTGCTCGGGACGCAACTGGAGACTGTTGTTGTAATCCACCCAATTCTTGGAGACTCTCAGCGTGGTCAAACCGATTCTGGAATTGCGGAAAACCGGAATACCATCGTTGTGGTGGAGTAGGGAGAATTCTGTACCCCGTTCCACAAAGACCGTGTCGCCACCAGGCTTGACATAGAATTCCCGTAATGTCGGAGTTGGATTATTAATGAAAGTGAGACTGTCGTTCTCGTCTAATTTGACGTCGAGTTGAAAGAAGTGTACTAATGCGTCGTAGTAGGAGATGTAATCGTTTGATGTCAAACGCATGATGCCGTTGTCAAGCGTATCGGCATTGTCGGGAATAATTTCCTCTATTCTATATTCGAAAGTGACACCTTCGGTCAACTCTGCGTCTGTGAAATTTTCGCGGAGGTCGATATGGTTGAAGAGAAGTCCGTCTTCTTCGCCCTTGAAGAAAAAGACACTATTGCCAGTATTGCCGGCGATATAGTAGCGTTCATCAAGAGTGCCTTGTGTGCCCGAAGGCATGGGGGCTTTGGCGGCATTGGCACCGACAGGTGAGAGTTTGAACGAGAACATACTGTTAATCAGAGATATGGCATTGGTGCTTGCATTGATGAAGCTCTTGTGGGCGATGGGACGGAACAAGAAAGAGGATGGATTGTAGACGTTGACCACCATCGGGGTGTCCACGTTTAGAACTATGGTCGGGTCTTCGTCTTGGTCCTGATTTTCGTTTTGGGTCAGGTAATAGTAATTGACGCTGGCAATCAGCGAGTCGTTAGTGCCTTTTTTGACGATAATCTCCGCATAGTAGGGGAAGGTTGAGTAGGTGATGCCCATGATTCTGTTCTCGCCCGCTTCGTCCGGCGTGAGCTCTTGGATGACGTAGCGGAATGTCTTTGTTTTGCTGTTGCCCATGTCTTCCAAACGGAAGGTGATGGGTGCAAAGGTAATCGCTCTGACAGAGTCGGAGATGTAGGTGCTGTCGTAGGTGACTTGCGCGCGTGACTGCAGCACTCCGTTGTGGTTGATGCTGTTCGCAGGCATGGGGTTGTTTCGTGATTGAGGTTTCAAGGCGAAGGTGAAATGATCGTCGTTGAACCAGTTGCGTCCCCGGATTTTCTTCTGAGCGGTGAGCGTGACATTCACCGGCGGGAGATATTCATTAGTGATGGTCACCTGATTGTTGTTCATAATACCGCTGGAGGTATAGGTGGTTCTGTAGCCTTCCGGAACATCGAACTCACGCACAGCATACCGATATGCCACACCGTTGTCAAATTTGGGCACCTTCCAAACCAAGG
>JAEEGJ010026687.1_pt1 | contig 11674 bp, 13 predicted proteins | sample 8958761 | NCBI WGS metagenome assembly JAEEGJ01 (sample SAMN16246546, study PRJNA631951) | gut metagenome | biome: gut microbiome; feature: rumen; material: RS-attached | host: Bos | place: Iran: Karaj | collected 2018-10
ACAAGCAGCCACTCTATCATCCTTTGGGAATCTCATGACTTAGTCAACTGGACCGAAGGTAGACAAATTGAGGTTGCCAGAGAAGACGCTGGTATGGCCTGGGCTCCTGAAATGACATTCTGTGAAGAAACTGGTGAATACTATATTTTCTTCTCCAGCACAGTTTTAGATGACTACAGTAAAGGAACAAACGCTAAGATTTTAGAAAGAGACTGTGTCTACTATACAACCACAAGAGATTTCATCCACTTTGGTGAAACCAAAAAGTTCATTTCTAACACCAAATATCCTGATGGTTATAACAACACTCAAGAAACAGACCAATACGCTATTAATAACGATTATCGTAAAGTTATCGATGGTTCTGTCATGAAGATTGGTGATTGGTACTACAGTGCCTGTAAAGACGGTGGTAACAATGAAAACCATGGTGGTATCAGAATTCAAAAGACTGAATCTTTAATCCCAGAAGAACAAGAAAGACCAGATGGCGAATATGAAGAAGCCGTCCAATGGGAATTCGTTCAAAACTTAGCGGATGTTGGTTTCCAAGCTCAAGGTAGAAATGCTGATAACAAATGTTTAGAAGGTCCAGAATGGTTTGTCTATAACGTTGCTGATAGAAAAGATCCAGACGTTGTTGAAATCGGTTTAATGGCGGACTTCTACGCTAATACAAGTGTTGGTTATATCCCATGGGCCACAACTGATGTCGAAGACATTAATAATGAAAACGGTTCTTGGAGAATCTTAGAATCTGGTGCTAATAAAGACTTCTCTTGGGACTCTCAGACCAAAAGACACGGCACAATCTTAAGAATCACCGCCGAAGAAGCTGAAAGACTTAAAGAAGCCTACCCAATTGCATAATTAGAAAACTATGAAACACAAAAATAAGTTTTCCTTATTATTGGTAATAATGCCGTTGCTTTTGAGTTCTTGCAATGGTGGTTATGACACACAAAAACCAATCGCGGGTACAGAATTGTCTGAAGCGGAAATCACTCTTGCTAATGGTAGTAAAACCACGATTAAAAAAGATATGAGCAAAGAAGAAAGTTTTGCTATCTTTTCAAGTCTGAAAGAAATTGATTTGTCGAAAACAAACAGTGATTCAAAAATGTCTTTTAAGCTTGATAATCAAACTTATGAGGCAAATGGCAAAATACGTTATACCAGCAACGGTGAGAAGCGAGGTTATTATTACCAACGTGAATCTGGAAGTACGATTTATGTTATGGGTTCTACTGGTCCAGAGGCAGTAGCTTATAATAGTTTTTCATATGCTAAGGAAGGCACCAAATATCTTTCATTCTATGGTCGAGTGCCATCAGAGCGTGTTATGGAAAGTATTAATAGCCAAAGAGAGGAACCAATCCTCTTTGCAGATCCAGACTATGATTCGGGATCCTATACTAAAGATGATTTGCCTCTTCTTCCTCCAGCAGGCATAGATTCCAAAGGCTTAGTAAATTGTTATCGCATTGATTGTTTGATGCGTGGCATGTACCCATGTTGCTCTATATCACATTTAATTGTCTCTTATAAATATGGTGACTATCAGCTCGATACAGATGTCTCATTTAAAATCACAAAGAAATATTTAATCCTAAATATTTCTAATCCATATGGATTGTTAGAAGGTTCGCAAATTCCCGGAGTGGATCGAGATGTCTTATATGCAGGCGCAGTTAGTGCATCTTGCTACCTTAAAGCAGAAGTTTATTACAACTTGGAAAGCGGAGATTTAGCTTATTGTGAAGCAGATTTTAAAACCAATAATTTTGCTCCTGGTTATAGGAACATTCTTATCGAGGGTTCGTTTGTGTTAAAGACAAAAGAACAATCTGACGAAGGATATAAGCTTTATAATGATCTTCGCAAAAAGATTGTTAAGGAATCAAATCACTTTGAGGCAGAAAAATAAAGTATTAAACTGTCCTTCTATCTAAAAAGATAGGAGGCTTTTTATAACCCTGCTATACTATTACATAATATGGATAAAAAGGAAAAGCTCACCAAATCACCGCGTTTAAACTATCTTTTAGGCGAGATGGGTATATTTACTCATTACGACGTCATTAATCATTTACCGCGCCGCTATGACGATTTTTCCTATACCATAGAAAAAGAGATTAAAGACAAACAAAGAGTGGTCCTATTAGGAAAGATTATTTCCGTTCCAAAAGGAGTAACTGCAAGAGGCATCCATATTGTCACTTTTGACTTTATGAGTCGCAATCGTCGTTACTATAAAGTTGTCTTCTTTAATCAACCATATTTAATTAAGACACTTAAAATGGATACTGATTATTCTTTAATTGGTACCTTTAATCTTAAAAGAAACGAGATCGATGGACAAAAGATTACTAAGGGTGAAATACCTTTTGAAGAGAGGTTAAAGCCAGTTTATTCTTTACCATCCGGATTTCAAAACTATTTGTTTTCTAATTTGGTGAGTAAATCTCTTAATGCTGTCCAAGGTCAAATCTTTACAACAATCCCATATGATTTCTTAAATAAGTATCGCTTAGTTAATAAAGAAGTCGCTCTTAACTGGGCCCACAATCCCAAAGATCCTAAAGAGATTCATCAAGCTCTAAGACATCTTAAATATGAAGAAGCTTTACTTTTCTCATTAAAGAATCAACTCATTAGAGAAACAAATAAGTCTTTAACTAAGATTAAAAAAGAACCAATTGATTTAGAGATTTGTGAGCCTTTCTTAAGAACTCTTCCGTATAATCTCACTGAAGATCAAAAAGTAGCTTGCGATGAAATCATTAACGATATGAATCAAAGTTCGTTAATGTATCGTATGCTACAAGGTGATGTTGGAACAGGTAAAACGCTAGTTTCTTTCGTGGCGTTATACGCTAATCATTTAAGAGGTGATCAAGGTGCTTTAATGGCGCCAACAGATGCTCTAGCAAGACAACATTACGCTAATGCTCTAAAGATCTTTAAAGACACCAAACTTAAAATAGCATTACTTCTTGGTTCAACATCTGCTAGTGAAAAGAAACGCATTAAAGAAGACCTTAAAGAAGGTTATATAGATATCATCATTGGTACCCATGCTTTGTTCACAAAAGATACCATTTATTCTTCTCTTGGTTTAGTCATTATTGACGAACAACATCGTTTCGGTGTTAACCAAAGAATTGCTTTAGCGAGTAAAGGTGATCACGCTGATTTACTTATGATGTCTGCGACACCAATTCCTCGTTCATTAGCCCTCTCTATTTATGGTGATTTAGATATCTCCACTTTATATACTTTTCCATCCACCAAACGTGATGTGAAAACGTTTATTACTGATAGTGATGACAAAGTCATCTTTGAAACAGTGGACGAAGCTTTGGCGAACAACAAACAAGTTTATATCATCGCTCCTTTAATCGATTTCTCGGAAGATGGTAAGTTCTCAGTGGAACAATTATTTGCGAGATACGCTCTTAAATATAAAGCCGCTGTCGGGTTACTCCATGGCAAAATGAAGCAAGAAGAAAAAGAAGATACTTTAAATAAGTTCTACAACGGGGATATTAAAGTCCTAGTGTCTACCCAAGTCGTGGAAGTCGGTATTGATGTAAAGAACGCTAATACAATGATTATTTATGATGCCACTCATTTTGGTTTGGCTTCTCTCCATCAATTAAGAGGCCGTATTGGTCGAGATGGTTCTAAAGCCACTTGTATTTTAGTGAGTGATGATGAAGAAAAAGATAAACTAGATATCTTAACCAGAAGCGAAGATGGCTTTGCCATCGCTGAAGAAGATCTCAAACAAAGAGGCCCAGGTGAAATGGCGGGTATTAGACAATCTGGTTTACCAGACTTCCGCTTCTTAAATATCGTTGATGATTTTAAGATATTTGTCTGTGCTAGAGATGACGCAAAAGAAATCTTGAAGAATAAAGATAACAAGAATTATCAATGGCTCATCAAACGAGCAGAAAATCTTATCAATCAAGAGGATATTAAAAAAGCATAAAATGAAAAAGCTAATTCAAGGTAAAAGAATATCGTTAGTCTATTTAGATGAAAGTATGATTAATGATGTTTGGCAGAACTCCTTAGATGAAAATAATCGTAAATATGTTCCTGATGAAGTTTTTGAAACTTATGAAGAGGCATCAGAAGTTGTTCATTTTTTAATGGAAAACTATAAGACAAATGTCTGCCCATTAGTGTTCGCGATTATTACTAAGGAAGGAAATAACATCGGTTATGTCCAACTCGTAGAAATCCCTGATGGTCATGAAATTGGTTATCACATTAGCAAATCATTTACTAGCCAGGGCTATGCAACAGAAGCTGTTAATCTTTTCTTAGAGCATTTAAAGACTAATACTGAGATAAAAGAAGTATATGGTATTGCTTTAGCAATAAATAAAGCTAGTAGGCGCGTATTAGAAAAGACGGGATTCAAACTTATATTTGAAGGAATAGACCTCTATCAAGGCAAGAAAAGAAAAATTATCAAAACAGTGAAAGCAGTTAAATAAAACTGCTTCTTTTCTTTTGTTAATTATTTTTCCTTTTGCGTGCTCACATACACATGATAAAATAGTATTTCGAGGTAACGAATTATGAGAATTGCGGTAGACGCCATGGGCGGCGATAATGGTAGCAAACCAATTATCGAAGCTATTAAGGAATTTAAAAAAGATAACCAAGATGTTGAAATAGTTGTTTTTGGCAAAGAAGAAGAACTATTTGAATTATCTTCCATCGCTAAAATTGTTAATGCTCCTGATATCGTTCCTATGGAAGCTGGGGCATTAGAAGTTTTAAGAATGAAAAACTCTTCCATGTGTAAAGCCATCAACACCATGAAAGAAGAGAATTATGACGCTGTTGTTTCTTGTGGTTCAACAGGTGGTTTTTTAAGCGCAGCGACATTAATTTTAAAAACAATTCCAGGAGTAAAACGCTCTGCTTTAGTAACTGCTTTCCCCACCAAGATTAAAGGTAAGAAAGTTGTCGTTTTAGATGTGGGCGCGAATAATGAAAACTCTCCTGAAGAATTAGTGCAGTTCGCCCATATGGGTAAAGCTTATAACGAAGCACTTTTTGGCATAAAAGAACCAAAGACATACTTATTAAGTAATGGTGCAGAAGAACATAAAGGTTCACCTTTGGTGAAAGAAGCGCATAAATTACTTTTAGAAAGTAACTTCCCGGGCTTTATGGGCAATATGGAAGCTAGAGATGTTCTTAACGGGGACGCTGACATTTTAGTGGCCGATGGTTTCTCTGGTAACGTCTTATTAAAAGGTATGGAAGGCGTGGCCAAAATGTTTGGCAGCATGATCAAAAGTGCTTTCAAAGAAAACCTTTGGACTAAGTTAGGCTATTTACACGTCCGTAAAGGCTTTAACAACATTTCAGAGACAATGGATTATAAATCAACTGGTGGCGCGATGTTATTAGGTATCAACGGTGTTGTTGTTAAAGCACACGGTAACTCTGATGCTTATTCCTTTAAAAACGCCTTAAGAGTGGCTCGCCAAATGGTGGAATATGATGTCGTTAATAAAATTAAGGAGAGCTTAACAAAATGAGTAAGGCTGCCCAAGATTTATTAAAGAAACTGAAAATCGTTTATAAAGACATCGCTCTTTATGAGCAAGCTTTAACACACCCTTCATATAACGGAGACGCTAATACAAAGCATCAAGATTATGAAAAGTTAGAATTCATGGGTGATGCAGTTTTAGGATATGTCACCGCTGACCTCGTATATAAAAATAGACCAGAACTTTCTGAAGGTAACTTAACAAAATTAAGAAGTGTTTTGGTGAGCACTAAACCACTCGCAACTTATGCGCGAAGTATTAATCTTCCAGAATACATTCGTATTGGCCATTCCATTACATTAAATCAAGTCAAAGAATCAGATAAGATTTTAGAAAATGTCTTAGAAGCATTAATCGGTGCCATCTATTTAGATTCTGGCTTAAAGAGTGCGTACGGCTTAATCAAGCATCTCTTAATCAAAGATATCAAAAACTATGATGTCGATGATTTAACTGACTATAAATCTAAACTCCAAGAAGAAATTCAAGCGGAATCTAGAGATGCTGTCCAATATGTGACAGTCGAACAAACTGGTCCCGCTCACGATAGAACTTTTAAAGTGAATGTTTTATTTAACGGCATCGTCCTTGGTACTGGCGAAGGTAAGAGTAAAAAGAAAGCTGAAGAAATGGCGGCAAAAAGCGCATTAAGTAAAAGGAGCGTTATCTAATGGGTTTAATAGCGTTTCTCAAAGAAAAATTCTCTAAAAAAGATAATAAAGTTGATAAATATCAAGAAGGTCTAGCGAAATCTAGAAAGAACTTTTCTAGTAAGCTTAATAGCCTTTCTGAAAGATATAAAACCGTTAACCAAGATTATTTTGATGAATTAGAACAAATCTTAATCGAAAGTGACGCTGGTATATCATTTACCTTAAACGTCATCGAAGAAGTCTTAAATCAAAGTAAAAAGGAGCATATTACCGAACCTAAAAAGATTAATGAAATCTTAGTGGATAAGATGTTTGTGGGCTATGCTGAAAAAGGTGATATTCAAAACGATGTCGTCTTTAGAAAAGACGGCCCTACAGTTTTACTAGTCGTAGGTGTGAACGGTGTTGGTAAAACCACGACAATCGCTAAATTAGCGTACCGCTATTTAAACCAAGGTAAGAAAGTCCTTTTAGTGGCAGCTGATACTTTTAGAGCGGGAGCAGTTGAACAACTCACCACATGGGCCGAGAGGCTCAAAATTGACATTGTTACTGGTAAACCAGAAAGCGATCCGGCTTCAGTGGCCTACGATGGTGTTAAAAAAGCTAAAGAAGATGATATCGATTTAGTGATCGTTGATACCGCTGGTAGATTACAAACTAAGAATAATTTAATGCTTGAATTAGCAAAGATTAAAAGAGTGATGGGCAAAGAGATTGAAGGCGCTCCACATGAGACATTCTTAATCATCGATGCCACAACTGGTCAAAATGGTGTTGTGCAAGCTAAAGCCTTTAAAGAAGTGACAGACCTTTCAGGCATTGTAATTACCAAAATGGATGGAACATCCAAGGGTGGTATTATTTTAGCCATTAGAGATGAATTAGGTGTCCCTGTTAGATTCATCGGTTTAGGTGAAAAAATGGATGACCTTGAAGAATTTGATTTAGATAAATATCTATATGGTTTATGCGTGGAGAATGATTAATGGATAAGATTAAAAAAACAGTGCGTTATAACTCCTTACTCCATATCTATGGTGGTCTTTTAAGTAAGACTCAATACGCTTTTGCAGATGCTTATTTTTCTTATGACTTATCACTTAGTGAAATCGCAGAAGCACATGATGTAAGTAGAAGCGCTGTTGAAGACGCCATTAAAAAAGCTCTTAAGAAATTAGACGAATATGAAAAGAACCTCAAAGTCTTAGCAAATAATGAACAAATTCTATCTTTGATAGAAAAGGCTAAAGATTTAGAAGGAACTGAAAAGATACAAGTACTTGAAGAAATAGAAAGGATTATATATAAGTAATGGCATTTGAATCATTAACTGAACGCCTTTCTGGCATATTTAAAAAGATACGTGGTCAAGCTCGACTTACCGAAGCCAATATGGAGGAAATGCTTAAAGAAATCCGTGTGGCCCTTTTAGAAGCCGATGTTAACTATAAAGTTGTTAAAGAATTCACCACAAACATCAAAGAAAAGGCTTTAGGCCAAGACGTTTTAAATAAACTCAATCCGAGCCAAATGCTCGTTAAAATCGTCCATGACGAATTAATCGAGTTATTAGGTAGCGACGATGCAGAAATAAAATATCAAACTGGTAGACCCACAATTATCATGCTTGTTGGTCTTCAAGGTAGTGGTAAAACCACAACTGCTGGTAAGCTTGGTTATTTATTAAAAAATAAACTTAAAAAGAAAGTCTTGTTTGCCGCTTGTGACGTCTATCGTCCAGCCGCTATTGATCAATTAGATCAACTTGCTAAAGCAATAGGTGTTGACATTGTCAACATGGGCACAAAAGTTAACCCAGTTGATATCGCTAAAGCTGCGAAAAGAAAAGCCATTGATGAAGACTATCATGTTTTAGTGATTGATACTGCTGGTCGACTCCAAATCGATGAAGCTTTAATGGATGAACTTAATAACATCAAACGCGATGTAGAACCAAACGAAATCCTCTTATTAGTGGACGCTGCGTCTGGTCAAGATGCCGTTAATGTCGCTAATGCCTTTAATGATAAATTATCATTAACAGGCGTCATTATGTCTAAGTTAGACGGTGATGCCCGTGGTGGTGCCGCTTTATCTATTAGACACATGACTGGTGTTCCAATCAAGTTTACTGGTGTTGGTGAAAAAGTCACAGACTTAGATATCTTCCATCCAGATAGAATGGCGGATCGTATCTTAGGTATGGGCGACGTCATGACTCTTGTGGAAAAAGCCCAAGAAGAATTAGATGAAAAAGAAGCCAAACACACCATGAATAAGATGATGTCTGGTAACTTCGATTTAAACGATATGCTAGCGCAAATGAAACAAGTTAATAAATTAGGTTCTTTAGGTGGCCTTCTTAAACTAATTCCAGGTATGCCAAAAATATCTCCTGAACAACAAGAAGCCGCTGAAAGAGAAATGCGTAATTTTGAAATCATTATCAATTCCATGACTAAGGAAGAAAGAAGACATCCAGATCTATTCAAATATTCTCGTAAACAAAGAGTGGCCTTAGGTTCTGGTAAATCCATGCAAGAAGTTAATAAAGTGCTCAAAAAATATGAGCAAATGAAAGAAATGATGAAACGCATGGAACAATATAAAAAGACCGGTAGAATGCCTCCAGGTGGCATGGGTGGCATGGGTGGAATGGGATTCCCAGGAATGTAATAAAAAAGCGAGGCTTGAATTAACCTCGCTTTTACTTTATAAACTTTTTGCCTTTTTCAAGAGCGTCCTTTTCCCATTTGGGCTGCTCATTGCTATCTAACTCATCTAATAACTTCTTTTCTTCTTTGCTAAGTTTATAGTTATCAAATAAGTCTGGTCGATACTCTTTTGTGAGTTTAAGTGATTGTTTCTTTCTCCATTTATTTATCGCGGTATGATTACCAGAATAGAGGATATCTGGAATCTTATCGCCTTCATAATCAAATGGCTCAGTGTATTGTGGATACTCTAATAAACCGTTTTCAAAGCTTTCGTCCACTATAGATTCAGGAGCGATAACGTTATCTAATAAACGAATGACTGAATCAGCGATGATTTCCGCACCGATTTCACCACCCGTTAAGATGTAATCACCGATCGAAACTAATTCATCAACATATTTATTGATGCGTTCATCAGTTCCTTCATAATGACCACAAATAATGATGAGGTGCTCGTAATTAGCGGAAAAATAACGGGCCTTGGCTTGATTATAGGTCTTGCCGCGTGGAGAAAGAAGAATGACGTGACTGTTATCTTTTCTCACAGCTTTAAGACAATCAAGGACTGGTTGACATTTCATAATGAGACCAGCTCCTCCACCCACAGGCGCGCTATCAACGCGGCCATATTTATCTAAGGTATAATCTCTAATATTAACGATCTCAATCTCGACTTGTTCTTTAGCGATTGCTCTTTTAATAATGGAGTTAGTTAAAAAGCCATCAAAGAATTCTGGAAATAAAGTCAAAATACTTATTTTCATAATAGGCCTCCAATGACATTAATAACGATCTTCTTATTTACTATATCAACGTTTTTGATAAATGCCTTCACAAAAGGCACTAAGAAGTCAGGTTGACCCTTTCTAGATACTCTTAAAGTGAGTTGAGCAGGGAACTCTTCAACAACGCTGACGACACCCAATTCTTTATCGTTATCATCGACAACTTTGCAACCTACAAGGTCCACATAGTAATAGGTGTCTTTATCAAGAATTTGTTGGTTTTTTAAAGCGTGAATCTCATAGCCTTTAAACTCTAAAGCTTCTTCTTTAGAATTCACGCCTTGAACTTTCACAAAATCAAATTGACCGCTTTTGCGATAGCTTTCAACGATAACAGTCATTCTTTGTTTTGTGTTGGTGTGATATAAGAAAATCTCATTACCTTTTTGATAACGCTTTTCTGCAAAATCAGTTTTGCTAAGCACTTTAAAAGTACCATCTAAAGAGAAGGCATCAGTGATATAACCGAGTAAGAGATATTCTTCTTTCATACTTTTAAGAAAAAAGAGGATTAATCCTCTTTGTGTTCATCATCAAAGGATTCAAATTTGAGATGGACGTGCTTTTCTTCGCTTTTGCCCGCAACAGAAACAACTTCTCTAATTGCGTTAGCGATGATACCTTTACGACCAATAAGTCTCGCGGTGTCATCTTTTTCAGCAGCGATAATAATTAAGACGTCTTTTTCTTCTTCGTTTACTCTAAGAAGAACAGAATCAGAATCTTCAACGATTGGATCAATGATTGTTTTAACAATTTTCTCGTAATCCATCATTGATTCTCCTATTTGCTTGCTTTTTTGCTGGCAACGTATTTAGCGTTAATGCCCTTTTTGGTGAACATGGCTTTAACGGTGTCAGATGGGATAGCACCAGCGTTTAACCATTTGAGTGCTAATTCTTCATCGATGACAGCGTTATCGATACCTTTTGCAGGATCATAGTAACCAATTTGTTCAATGATACGACCATCACGAGCATAGTGAGAGTCAGCAGCGACGATACGGAAGAATGGGTCTTTATGTCTACCAATTCTTGTTAATCTAATTTTAACCATAGTAATAGCCTCCTAATTTTTATGTCCGGGACAATATTACTAGTAATAATTATAGGTGTCAAGCATTTTTGCTTTACAGCGCATATTTATTTAAATTATGTGATATTGTGATATCTTATTTATAAGAAGGTTTTCCTTATGAAGAAAAGTTTATTGCTTATCGTTTCTCTTACTTTAATTGTATCAAGCTGCTCAAATGTAAGCTCTGTTGAGAGTAGTGATTCAAGCGAGATGTCGAGCTCCGAAGAAGTTTTCGAAATTACTTTTAGTGAAATTTTAAAATATTACTTTGGCGATGCTTATGTTCTGGAAAGAATAGATTATTATTATCGTGCTGTTGAAAGCACTCCTAAGAGAACGGATCCACAAAACTATCCACTAGTCATGGAACAATTAGATAAATGCGTTTTTCAGATTCGAGATGATGATAAACCGTATTTAGTTGGAGATGAGTTTATTCTCCATGTGAATGTACATAACGATATTAATACCTATTACACAACCATGACATGCGGTAGCGTCGCCAGCACTATTAGGCTTACATATGGAGAGAATAGAGACATAAGAGCCGATTTAATATCATTTAGTGGTGAGCAATATTACACTGAAGCAAAAGAAATGTTTGAAAGTCTCTATTCTTATAAATAAGTAGCAGTTAAAAAAGTATTTGCAAATAAGTTTCTATGTTGTTATTATATTCGAGCATGTTTATAGAACATGATACGGATGTTCCGCTGTCGAAAATGAGAATGAACATCAAGAGAACATTACTTGAAGGAGGTCTATAAAGACTATGAACAACAATTTAGTTAATGAGATCACCGCTAGTCAATTACGTAATGATTTACCAGAATTCACTTCTGGTGACGAAGTCA
>JAEEGJ010026689.1_pt1 | contig 11673 bp, 10 predicted proteins | sample 8958761 | NCBI WGS metagenome assembly JAEEGJ01 (sample SAMN16246546, study PRJNA631951) | gut metagenome | biome: gut microbiome; feature: rumen; material: RS-attached | host: Bos | place: Iran: Karaj | collected 2018-10
CGTCTCCGTGCTCATCAACAGCCAGGGCGCCGTGGTCGTCGCCTTCCTCCCGCTGGCCTACCAGCTGGGCATCGCCGGTCCCGTCCTCCTGGGCGTTCTCCCGAGCGTGTACGGCTACTTCTTCATCCCGAACTACCCGTCCGATATCGCCACGGTGAACTTCGACCGGTCGGGCACCACGGTCATCGGCAAATACCTCCTGAACCACAGCTTCATGATGCCGGGCATGATCAGCGTAGTCGTCTCCACCATTGTCGGCTACCTGATCACCACCGTCCTCTTCCCCGGCTACTTTGGCAGCTTCGTCCAGTAGGATATTCGGAAAAATTGCTTACCTTTGCACTCCCTTAAAGGGAGGACGGTTCCGTAGCTCAGCTGGATAGAGCAACAGCCTTCTAAGCTGTGGGTCTTGGGTTCGAATCCCAACGGAATCACGAAAGGAACGGACGCCACGGTCGCAGACCGTGGCGTTTGTCGCAGAAGGGGTGCGTCAAGCTCGCTTGATCGCGCCCCTTCTGTGACAAACGACATTGTGGCTTTCAGCCACATGGCGTCCATCCTATGCTCGTACATTGGCCCCCGCAGGGTCAGGGATGCCGGCGCGCAGCGACGGAATCCCATCGGCATCCGTCCGGCCAAATCCCAACTGTTGAAGTGCGCCCCTTTTGTTGGACGGGTTAATAACTAAGATCTATTGTTTTGCAAAGATATTATTGTCGACGTCGTATCCTTCATAAGGCAGGTCATCTTTGGAAATGAAGGATATTGCTTTGATGATTCCGTTTTGGACACAGAGGTAAACTTGTGTTCCTTCCTCTTCAAAGATAACGTAGTTGACCGGGTACTTGTCAAGGATATTGAATGCAAAATCTGTTGTTTTCAGACCGTTTCCAACCTTGTTTCGGCCATATTTTGTTTTCGAGAAGTCGAAGTCCCGGATTTTGGAAAGCTTGTCCCCGACTCTTACGCCGCCGGCAATGAAGTTCGAAAGCACTTTTACACGATCGCTGGAAATGTCAAAGCAATCGATGGACTCATGTGATTGCGTATAGAAGATCTCCATATCGTCATATCTGAAATAGGACGACATGGTATACTCGTGGTTTGCCGTGTATTCCTTCGGCTGTCCGTAAGTTTTCTTTACTTGACTATCGGTCATGCCGTTGAGTTCAGACAGGTCTTTTTGGGCCATGGCCGGTACGACGGCCAGTATGGTAAGGAGAGTGAGAATAATATATCTTTTCATGGTCTGAATCCATAGCAAAATCTGAGCCGGAATCAGTGTGTATTGACCACCCAAAAAGTGTACAACCAGCCGATTGGGCAGATTATGGTTACTGCCCACCAGCACCTTGCACAATCTTCGCAAGAAATGCTTATCTTCGCACAAACCAACTGCATTTTCCTATGTGCCAATTCCTTTCACGACTGATCCCGATCACCGTGGCGATTCTGACGGCATCCTGTTCTTCCGACCCCGGCAGCCTGGAGTTGTCTTTCCAGTATAACAAGCAGCCCGGCCCCGGCTCCAACCAGTATGCCGTCTGGATCGAGAATGCCGACGGGCAGGTCGTCAAGACCCTCTATGTCACGGAGTTTACCTCCAAGGGCCGCAGCCGCGACGGTTCCAAGCCCGCCCGCGGTTATACCTACCGCCCCTCCTGCACGCCGACCTGGGTGCAGCATGTCGGCGCCGAGTCGCTCACGGACCAGCAGATCGACGCCTTTACGGGCGCCACGCCTGCCCAGAGCGGCGTCCAGACCTTCACCTGGGACTTCACCGACCAGGACAACCAGCCCGTGGCCAAAGGCACTTATCGCTTCTATATCGAGGCTACCTACAACGGCCCCAGCGTCGTGACGCATACCGGCACGGTCACCTACGGCGCTCCTACCGGTGACATCCCGGTCGAGACCTCCTACATCCAGGCTTCGGAGGATCGGAAGGACATGATCACGGACGTCAAAGCCAGGATCATCCATTGACCCGGCCTATGAAGAGCTCGAAGAAACTCCTTTGGACGCTGGCGGGAATTGCCGCTGCGCTCCTGCTTGTCTGTGTCGGAATAAAACTGTTCGACGGCCGGTCCCCGCAGGCCATCTTTGTGCACAAGGTTATCGGCTTCAGGGCGCTGGACATGAAGAAATACGAAGCGGACAAGGCGGATCTGTCGGACAAGGGAACCGTGGAGATTCCTGCCGGAATCAAGTTCCCCCGGCCGATGCGGGAATACCGAGTGAACGGCATGCAGGTCTTCGAGGCGGATCCCGCAGACCATACGAAGCCTGTTCTCCTGTATCTCCACGGAGGAGGGTACTGCCACAATTTCGCGAAGCAGCACTGGAAGGCGCTCGCCGAATGGGCCGACATGGCTGGATGTGGCATCGTGGCACCCAATTATCCGCTGCTGCCTCTCCATACGGCCGCGGAGGCCCATCCACCGGTTTTGGCACTCTATCAGGAACTGTTGCAACGGTATCCAGCCGGCCGGATCGTCATTGCGGGCGACTCCGCCGGCGGCGGCTTCACCCTGGCCCTGGCGCAGGAGATCCGGAACGCTTCCATCGACCTTCCCCGGCACCTCATCCTCATCGCCCCCTGGGTCGACATCCTGGGCGGGGATGCGTCGATTCAGAAACACGACAATTGGCTCACCGTGGAAGCGCTTCCCAAGTTCGGGCTCGACTGGGCCGACGGCATTGACCCCAAGGCCCCGATTGTATCGCCGCTATACGGCAGCATGCTTGGACTTCCACCTACCGACATCTATGCCGGCACCTGGGACGTCCTTTATACGGACGTCGTCAAGGCCTATGACAAGATGAAGGCTGCGGGCGTGGACGTTCGCCTGCACGTAGGAGAGAAGATGGACCACGTTTACCCAGTCCTGCCCACCCCTGAAGGAAAGGCTGCCCGTGAGGAGATTGCGGAGATCCTATCGGTATGGTGATACATCCCTCTCAGCAAAAAGATATATGCATCAACTCCCTTCCGAGTTGCTGCAAGGCGGATTCCATCTTCTGCAGTTGCGCCTTCCTGGGTTTCGATACGCCATGCATATAAGCCCAGATCTGCTTCGGGTTGATTCCTGACAGCCGTCCCAATGCGGCAGGCGTGATGATGCCGGCATAATAGGTCATCAGATCCTTTACGTTCCACTTTGTCTGGAATTCAAACGGTTCGTCCAGCCAGTCAGGATAGATGAAAGCAAGCTCCCGTCCATCCTGCTTGACGAGCCGGAGCGTCTCACGGAGTTCGTCCAAGGCCTCCGCCGGGGTATTCCCACCCCCAAAAAGGGCCGGTTGGTCGCTGCAATAGGCCGAATAAAAACCATCCGCACCTACGCTTATGGTAATGTCCACTTTTCTCATCGTATTCCCATTTCTTGTAAAATCTTCTTGGCGAAATCGTTCCCGATTTCCTTGCCCTTGTGAAAAGGCACAGTGCATACCTTCCCTTCTTTCACATATCGCCTGTGGCTTCCTTTTCCCCGCTTCGGGAGCTCGACCCACCCATTTTGGGTAATGAGTCGGTGCAGTTCTGCGTATTTCATGGAGCAAGCAGTACAAAAATAGATAAATTTCTTTTATAGAATACAAAATAATAGAAAAATTTCGTTCTTTACCAGTGTTCCCAAACTCGTCCAGTTTTTCCAAACCTACTCAAAAACCACCGAATCGAGGGCAAGAAACATAAAAATGTGGCGAAATGTTTTGGGTTGTTTCACGAAAACACCTGCCCATTTAGGCCGATAATCGCTATCTTTGCACCCTAAACCCCTTTTGAAGCCTATGAAACGCTTTCTCATAGCCGTCCTGGCCACGCTTGTGGCCGTCAGCGCGTCCGCCCAGAACCGCAACGGGCTGGTCATGCCCAGCGTGGACCCCAAGGCGGACTCCGCCGCCATCGCCCACGTCCGGGCGCGGATGGACTCCATCCGCCAGCACCGGCCCACCGTCGCCGTCATCCTCGGCGGAGGCGGCGCCCGCGGCATGGCCCATATCGGCATGCTCAAGTATATGGAACAGCTGGGCATCCCCGTGGACCTGGTGGGCGGAACCAGCATGGGCGGCCTCGTAGCCGGCCTGTATTCCCTGGGCTACGACGCGCAGTATCTGGATTCCCTCGTGCGGAGCATCGACTGGACCGTCATGATGTCCGACAAGGTTCCGGATTCGTACCAGAGCTACAGGCGCCGGAAGAACAACGAGCGGTTCGCCCTGACCATTCCTTTCCATTATGAGGAGGAAGACGCGCTTTCCCGGCTCAGCCGCGAGATGGACCTGGAAAAGGCGATGGACAATGTCGAGACCAGTTCCTCCGACATCGCCACCGAAGTGATGACGCAGGTGGGCATGGGCCTGCCCGACGGGTACCTGTTCGGCTACAACGTCCGCAACACCTTGAGCTCCGTGTCCGTCGGCTATCAGGATTCCCTCTCTTTCGAGCACCTGCCCATCCCCTTCTTCTGCGTGGCGACGGACATGTACTCCATGAGCGAGAAGAACTGGACCTCCGGCCTGCTGGTGGATGCCATGCGCTCCACGATGGCCATCCCGTTCTATTTCCGGCCGGTCCGCACCCAGGGCATGGTGCTGTCCGACGGCGGCACCCGGAACAACTTCCCCGTCGACGTGGCCAAGGCGATGGGGGCCGACATCGTCATCGGCTCCGAGATGCCCGTGGACCGCAAGATCACCGAACTGGGTTCGGCTGCCAGCCTGCTGATGCAGAACATCACGATGATGTCCTCCGACGCCGCCCGCATCAACCGGCTCCGGACCGACATCCTGCTCCAGCACGAGCTGCCCGGCTACACCATGCTTTCCTTCGACAAGGAGAGCGTCGCCAACATCATCCGGCTGGGCTATGAGCTGGCGGAGGAATACAAGGACGATTTCGAGGAGGTGGCCCGGAAAGTCGGCGCCCAGCCCCGGAAACTGAACAACGCGCGCGCCATCGACCTCGGGAAGGAAAAGATCATGATCGGCGCCATCGGCGTGGAGGGCATCACACCGGAGGAGCGGAAACTCCTTCTCGGCTCCCGCTTCATGCCCAAGGGCGGCCTGTACGGCCGCCAGGAGATCGAAGCGCTCCTGTCCTACCTGTACGGCACCCGGGCTTTCGAATCGGTCACCTACCGGATTTGCGGCACCCAGGAGCCCTACACCCTCATCTTCGACTGCCAGAAGGGACAGACGAACGAATTCGGCGTGGGTGTCCATATCGACAACGACGAGGTCGTGTACGTGAGCGGCGCCCTGGGCATCGGAACACGCAAACTCAGCGGGCCCCGGCTCCTCGCCGAGATCAAGATCGGCAACAACCCCATCCTGAACGTCGAGGGGGCCTACAAGCCGCTGAACGGCCTTCCGACCGTGGGCATCGGCCTGCTGACCCGCTATTGGCAGGAAAGCGGGACCAATGTGTCTTTCAACGAACTGCATTCGCGGCTGAACCTGTTCGTCGAGGACGGACGGTTCGTGTGGGGCAAGGTCCGTCTGGGATTGTCCACCGACTTCTCGCCGCTCATCACCATAGCGGGCGATGAAGGACGCTATTTCGACTGGATGATCAAGAACCGCTGGCATTCCGCCTTTGCGGATATCTGCCTGGACACGTTCAACGACGGCTATTTCCCCACCAAGGGTTTCCGGGTGGACCTGGACAGCCGGTACATGTTCCGCGGATTCCGGGAAGGATGGGAGGAAGAAGGGCACGTCACGACGGAACGGCTCCCCAACTATTTCATCGGTCTGGGCTCCGTTTCGGCCGCGCTCACGTCCGGTCGATGGACGTTACTTCCCAGCCTGTATCTGGGCTATACCAGCGCGACGATGAGCATCGTCCATCCGACCCATGCGCTGGCCATCGGCGGTCTGGTCGGCGGCCGCTATGTGGATTACCAGATTCCTTTCTTCGGGATGAACCGCGGCATGCGGGCACTCTATGGTTACGTGGCTTCGCCGCAAGTGAACCTCCAGTACCGGATCAGTCACAAGAACTACCTGACGGCGCGCTCCGGCCTGTTCGCGAATCATTTCGAGTCTTTCAAGGGAATGTTCAAGGAGCCGCTTCTCGACTATGCCTTCGGCCTGGACTTCGGCCGCAAGACCGTCGCCGGCCCGTTCCGCTTCGGCCTGGCCTGGAGCAAGCGGACCCACTTCGGTGGCTATTTCTCGTTCGGCTACGACTTTTAGTTACCGATATTCTTTCACCGCTTTCACCGCGCATTTCTGGCAAAGGCGCGCGTCTTTGGCGGTGATGGCGTATTCCGTATCCAGGAGCTGATACCCATTGCCCAGGACGGACTTGCCCAGGGTGGGCTTGATCAGGGTCTCAAACCAGGTACAGGCCGCGATGTAGCGGCCGTGCTGACGCGTGAGGTGATAGCCGTCGCGCGTGAGCTGGTACACCTTGGAAGTCGCGGGAACCTTCGTGTCGTTGTTCAGCCGCGTGCCGCGGGCGAGCTGCACGGCTTCGCCGGAGGGGATGACCACGGGGATGTTGAACTGCTTCGAGGCGCGGTCCACGCAGTCCTTGATGGCCTCGTACATCTGCATCTGGTTCCGCCCGTAGCGGGGGAAAGCCCGGTGGTCGGAATTGGTGGCATAGGCCCAGGTCATGTGCCAGACGATGGCGGCCTTGGGATTGGGCGCTTCCTTCCGGATGATGGAAACGAGCTTCGGGATGCCCTGCTCGTAGGTCTCATAGAGGCCGGAGTCGTCCGACGCCTGCTGGATCGTGATGATGTCCCAGGGCTCGTCCTTCAGGCCGTCCAGGATCGTCGCGTTCCGGCTGACGGTCACCCACTCGTTCTTCGTGGACTTGTAGTAGATGTAGTTCGCCGTCCCCTCGGCATATTCCTTACAGTGCCTTTCCAGGGTGCAGCCGCCGATGTACAGGCGCGCGACGATGACGTTGTGGATGCCGGCCGCCTCGAGCAGGCCGGGGAGGTATTCGGTTCCGTCGTCGGAAAAACTGTTGCCCACGGCGAGGATCCGGAGCGTGTCCGGTTGCTGCGGCAGGGGGTAATTGTCGATGCGCGCCTGCGCAAGGAGACCCGTGGCCGCGACCAGCGCGACCAGGGTCAGGAAGAAGCGTTTCAGCGTCATGGGAATCCTGTCTTTACCGGGCCATCTTGTAGATGGCTTCCATATCCTTCTGGTCCAGGACCATGAAACCGCCCTGGGTTATTTTCCCGCCCCGGCTGCACTTGCGGACCATCTCCCGGATCTCCTCGTCGGTGATTTCCTTGCCGATGAGCTCGTGGATGTTGACGGGCATGCCGATGGCGTGGTAGAAGCGTTCCATGGCCTCAATGCCCTTGAGGGCCGTCCCTTCCGGATCGGTGAAGTCCTGGGGCACGCCCAGTACGTTCACGGCGAAGCGGACGAAGCGGCTCACGTTCTTCTTGTACACGTAGCGCGCCCAGCTCGGCCACATGGCCGCGAGGCCGGCGCCGTGCGTGACGTCGAACATGCCGCTGAGCTCGTGCTCCAGCTGGTGGGTGGCCCAGTCGCCGCTCATGCCGCAGCCGGTGAGGTCATTGTGCGCGAGGCTGCCGCCCCACATGATCTGGGCGCGGGCGCGATAGTCCTCCGGGTCTGCGAGGACCTTGAACACGTTCTCCATCATGGACTTCATCAGGGCCTCCGCGATCGCGTCGGTCAGGTCCATGTCGTCTTCCGGCGAGAAGTAGCGCTCCATCGTGTGCATGATCATGTCCGTCACGCCGGCCGCCGTCTGGTACGGGGGCAGGGTGAAGGTGCGGACCGGGTTCATGATGGCGAACCGGGGCCGGCTCAGCTGGTTGGAATAGCCCAGCTTCACGTCGCCGTCCTCGTTCGTGATGACGCTGGATTCGCTCATCTCGCTGCCCGCGGCCGGGATGGTGAGCACGCACGCGACCGGGAGGTAGCACGCCGGCGTGGCTTTGCCCGTGTAGAAATCCCAGACTTCGCCGTCATACGGAACGCCGCAGGCGATCGCCTTGGACGAGTCGATGACGGAGCCGCCGCCGATGGCGAGGATGAAATCCACGCCTTCCTTGCGGCACAGGTCGATGCCTTCGTGGACGAGGGACAGGCGCGGGTTCGGAACGACCCCGCCCAGGCAGACGAAGTCCACGCCGCCGTCGCGGAGCAGCCCGCAGATCTTGTCCAGCAGGCCGGACTTCTTGGCGCTCTTGCCGCCGTAATGGACCAGCACCTTGTGGCCGCCGTATTTCTTCACGAGGGAGGCCACTTTTTCCTCGGACTGCTTCCCGAACACGACTTCGGTCGGGGCGTGGTAGACGAAATCTCTCATAACCATTGCGTTTTCGCAAAGTTATGAAAAATTCCGCAGATTAATCGCCGTTGTACAGGCCGGTGAAGAGGATCGCGCCGGAGGTTCTTTCGGAGATGGTGTACAGGAACGGATGGTCGGCCGTGAAAGTGACCGTGCGCATCTCCGGTTCCTGGCCGGTGCTGGTGAATTTCATTTCGATGACCGTGACGGCCGCGGCTTCAGTGCCGGTCTCATTGACCGTGATGTTGGCCTTGTGGATGACCCGGGAGATGACCGCCGTGTCGTCCTCGACCAGTTCCGTGTACGGTCCGACGGGAAGGCCCATCTCGGCCAGCAGGTCTTTCATCTCCACGGTGTTCTCCGTCTCGAAGCGGGGGAGGCTCAGGATGACGTGGCAGGTTTCGCCCGGGCGCGGCAGCTGCGTGGCCTCCGGCAGGGTGGCGAGGGCGTCGTTCTTCTTGGGCAGATAGACCGTCAGGACGAACTTCCCGTTCCCGTAAGGCAGGGAGACGGCCTGGGCAAAATCGTTCTCGCCATAGGAGGTGTCCAGCGTCTGGTGCATCATGCCCACCTTGGTGGTGCTGCCGGCCAGGTTCCGGAATTTCTCGTCCCGGGTGGCCGCCTTGTCGAAGGCGGTGGTCCAGTCCGCGTGGAAGAAGATGGCGTTCATCAGGTACATCACCGCGGCCGGATCGACCTGCTTGAGGACATCCTTGATCCGCCCGTAGGTGTGCTTCTCGCACCAGTCGTTGACATACTTCATCACGGCCTGCGGGTCATCGAAGGACATGGACTCCACCAGGGCTTTGTAATAGGTCTCGACGGCCGATTTGAACGGGGCTTTCGGGGTGAACTCGTCATTGACCAGCACCCCGTCCGCGAGGGCCAGGGTGACGCTCGTGTCCACCTGCGGCAGCGTTTCGATGAGCTTGGCGCAGAACTCGTTGATGGCGTCGGTCCCTTCGTAGCCGAGGACCGCGGCCAGCCGGGCGGCGGTTTCCGCATCGGCGCCGTTCCCCAGCATTCCCAGCGCGTACTGGACGCTGAGCGGGGAGAGGATAATGCTCTTCTTTTCGCTGCCGTCCCAGACCTTCTTCGTGAGTTTCCAGGAGAACTGGTTGCCGGCCTGGACGAAGGCCTCTTCCGCCCGGGTCAGGGGGATGCGGTCGATTTCGTGGGCGGCTTTCGGGAAGGCCGGGAGCCCGGCTTCGGGGTCCTGTATGTCGGGAGTCTTGCTGCAGGAAAGGGTGAGGGCCAGCAGAGCGGCGGCCCAGCCGAGGATATTCATTCTACGCATGATTGAATTCATTTGCCTTTCAAATCCGGAGGTCCGGGAAATCTTGCATCTAAATCTTGATTTTTACGCCCGCCTTCCCGAGGGCCCACGCCGTGCCGATGACCAGGAAGGCGAAGGCCACGCATTTCACGAGGCCGAGGGGGCCGGCGAGCCACTCGGGGGATTCCAGTCCCAGGGCTTCCGCCGCGGCGTAATAGACGTCGGGGATGAGATAGACGGTGAGGGTGGCCATGCCGGCCGGGCGGAAGGGCGCGAACCAGCCCGTCCAGCCCTTTTCCTCCAGCAGGCGCAGGAGGGTGTACAGCGTGATGCCGATGGCGCCCACGTAGAAGCACCAGGGGAGGGTGCCGATGTTCTTGGAGATGATCCAGTCCTCGTGGGCGGCGGTGCCGAAGCCGATGAGGATACCTACGGACAGGGCGGCGTACAGGAGCTTCCGCCCGGCCGGCTCCCGCCCGAAATTCTTCTCCTGCACGGCGACCAGCATGCCGGTGACGACCATCAGGGCCGACGAGCCGTTGCCGAGGTTCAGCGCCCGGGCGAAGTCCTGCAGGAGGTTGCCGCCGTCCAGGAGCATCTCCCCGTCCCGCGTGGCCGTCGTCAGGAGGTTCAGGCCGATGAGCCCGAGCCAGACGAGCGACAGGGCGCCGGTCCGTTTCCGGCACAGGAGCCAGGCCACGGCCCCGAACAGATAGGCCCATCCGATCAGTCCCAGGATGCCCCACCAGCGGGCCTTCATCAGGCCGCCGCTGTCGGTGCGGTAGGTGACGGCGAGGGCGATGAGCAGGATGATCCCGGCCCCGCGGAGCCACTTTCCGGCCTTGAACTGCTCCGGATAGGCGTTCCACACGAGGAAGAAGCCCAGGATCGCGAGGAGCTTGAAAAGCCAGTCGCCGCAGCCCAGGAAGGGGGCCATCCGGCCATCGGCATTCACGAAGAAGACGCCCATCACCAGGAGGGCGAAGGTCCGGGAGAGGATGTGGCCGAGGGTTTTCTCGGCCGGAATCAGCTTCTGGAAGCGGCGCTCGATCGCGTAAGGAATGGACAGGCCCACGACGAACAGGAACAGCGGGAAAACGATGTCCGACAGGCCCATGGCATCCTCGTGCGTGGCGGCGTGCTCCAGCCAGTGGGGAACGTCCCCGATCGTCCAGAAGTCGTTCACGAAGATCATCAGGAACATCGTCAGTCCCCGGAGCATGTCGATGGCGCCGTTGCGCCGGCCGAAGCCGTAATTTTCCATGGTCGAGCCGCTTTCTATGCAAAGATATAAACATTTGGACATATGCGAAAAAGGTTTTCCTTCCGGATTGCTACCTTTGCAGCAGACAAAACACTTTCTTTCCATGAAACTGTACAGATTCCTTCTCCCGGCGCTCCTCGTGGCTTCCTGCTGCGGCGGTGGCAAAAAGGACGCGGCCCAGGACGGGCAGCGCCTCTTCGTCGGTGACGACTACGCCGTCACCCAGACCCAGTACGGCAAGGTCCAGGGTTACATCCTGGACGGCGTGTACACCTACCTCGGCATCCCGTACGGCGCTCCTACCGGCGGCGAGAACCGCTTCATGCCCCCGCAGAAGCCCGCATCCTGGGAGGGAATCCGGCCCGCGATGTTCTACGGCAACGACGCGCCCCAGAACATGGCCGACAAGTGGAAGAACAACTCCAGCACCTTCACGGACCACTGGAACTACTACGACGTGAGTGAGGACTGCCTCAACCTGAACGTGTGGACCCCGGCTCCGGACGGCAAGAAGCGCCCGGTCCTGGTGTGGATGCACGGCGGCGGCTTCTCCGCCGGCAACAGCATCGAGCAGGACGGCTACCACGGCGCGAACCTCGCCCGCGCGGGGGATGTCGTGTTCGTGAGCGTGAACCATCGGCTCAACGCCTTCGGCTTCTCCGACCTCTCCGCCGCCGGCCCGGCCTTCAAGAACTCCGGCAACGTGGGCGTGATGGACCTCGTCGCGTCCCTGCAGTGGGTCCATGACAACATCGCGAACTTCGGCGGCGACCCCGGCAACGTGACCATCATGGGCCAGTCCGGCGGCGGCGCGAAGGTGTGCGACGTCATCTCGATGCC
>JAEEGJ010026690.1_pt1 | contig 11673 bp, 7 predicted proteins | sample 8958761 | NCBI WGS metagenome assembly JAEEGJ01 (sample SAMN16246546, study PRJNA631951) | gut metagenome | biome: gut microbiome; feature: rumen; material: RS-attached | host: Bos | place: Iran: Karaj | collected 2018-10
AGGTGTAGAAAATGCCGCGTGGCTTGATCACTTGTTTGCCATGAGGAATATAACTGCTGTTGGTTGGGTCCCAAACTCGGACAACCATCGAATTCTGCTTGCCTTGCAGCGCTTGGGTGATGTCGAAGGTAAAAGGCGTATATCCGCCTGTGTGTGAACCCACTTTGATGTCGTTCACCCAGACATCCGTCATCCAATCGACGGCGCCGAAATGCAACAAGATGCGACCGTTTTTCCAGCCACCAGGCACCGCGAAAGTCTTCTGGTACCACAAGGCATTGTCGGGTCCGACCTCTTTTTGAACGCCTGACAGCGACGACTCGATGCAGAACGGCACGAGGATGTCGCCTTCATATTGTTGAGGAGCCTTCTCCCCTTTCGTCGTGATGGCGTATTGCCACAAACCATTGAGGTTCTTCCATTCGGGTCGCACCATCATCGGGCGTGGATATTCGGACAAGGCATTTTCGGGCGAGACTTGAGCAGCCCACTTGGTCTTGATCTTGTCGCCCGCAGGGGCATACTGGGCAATGGCCATGTTCGCAAATAGCATGGATAGAAGCAAGAGTTTGATTTTCATAAGTTTATCATTTATTATTCGTTCATTTCCTTTGTGAAAGCCTCACAAGCAGAAAGAAGACTCTGAATGGCACAATGCATAAGCGTATTCATGTCGGGCGTGGCATCAAGCACTTGCTCGTAACACATCCACACCGAAGCGCCTTTCTCCTTACCATCCTCGTAGTCATATAGCACCGCCTTCACCACCTTGTAATTCCAATTGATGTTGTTGCATGCCATGATGGCTTTGGCGAAAGACTCGTCCGTCACGTCATAAAGGCCAGGGAGAGTCAGGCGGAAAAACAAGGGGTCGTCAGCATCGTTCCAAAACAGGAAGTTCCAGCCTTCATAGATGAAATTCAGGCCCACTTCGTTTTTGGTCGCCTCGATGCCGTGCGACTTCAAGTATTTCACCACCAAATTCTTGGCATTCATAACGATCATTTTTTGTTGAAGCCAATACGCGTCTTAGTGGAATAGGTTGGATTCTTGTACTTCAGCACGTCAACGAGGATTTTCTGCGAAATCGGCAAGTCATTATAAGCAGCGGTCATGGCGGCTTCGTTGACAGCCTCAGTGATGTCGCCAGCGTTGAAGTCGTCAGACAGCCTAGCCAATTCGTCAAAGTCAAGTTCCTCGCATGGACGGTCTTTCAAGTGGTCCATGAAAATATCCTTACGCGCCTCAAAGTCGGGCTGCGGCACGAAGAACACGCGGTCGAAACACCCAACGCGCATGATGGCCTGGTCGATGAGGTCAGGGCGGTTGGTAGTGGCCACCACGAGGATGCCCTTCTTCGAGCAGTTGTTCAGCATGCCAAAGAAAGCCGAAATCTGAGGCGTGATGTTGCCTTCCTCCCCATCAGCATTGGGATTGGGAGCCACAAACTCAAGCTCGTCGAAGCAGAGCACAAAGGGTGCCTTGATTTCGGCGGCGTCAAACACACGTTGTAGGTTGTCGAGCACACCTTCTTGATAGATATGACCCATCTCCACGCCTTTGATGACGGAATAATTGAAGCCCAATTCCTCCGCAAAGCTTTGAAGGACAAGGCTCTTACCGCAACCTGGAGGGCCATAGAGCAGCACACCATTGATGGCAGGCAACTTGTATTTCTTTGCCTTTTCAGGATTCTGCAATGCGAAGAGCACCTCCTTGCGGAGCTGTTCCTTCAGTTCGTCACGTCCCGTCACATTGTCAAAGCCGTTGCCCGAGCCCTTTTTGAAGGTGATGATTGGTCCTGCATTGACTTGACCTTGCTCTTCAGCCTGAGGGGCGTTCGTTTCGACTTCTTCCATCCGCTTCGCCAATTCTGGCATCACTTGTTCAATCAGGTCTTGCGCAAACTCACCTGCCGAACCGAAACGGTCTTCGGGCTTCTTTGCCAAGGCTTTCAGAAGGATGGCCTTCATATAATCGGGCAACTTCACCTCTTCGGTTTCCAAAACGAGCTCTTGCTTTCTCGCTTTCTTCACCGCATCGGCAATCTTTTTCTTGTCACCGTTAAGCGTCCGCAAATCCATATCCTCCCAAGGCGACTTGCCAAAGATGAGGAAATAAAGGAGTGCGCCCGTTGAGAAGATGTCGCTCTTGACCGTATAAACAGAGCGGAAGGTCTCAGGAGCACGGAAATAAGGCATCAAGTCCTCGTCGGCGAATGTCGGACGGCCTTTGACCATATAGGAAATATGGCCCAAGTCGATGATGGTAGGCATCAACATGCCGTCTTCCAGCTCCTGAAGCATGATATTGGAAGGTCGTATATCGTTGTGAATCAACGCACAGGAATGGATAAACGACAACCCACTCAATACGCACAAGATAATCTGGACGGCATCCTCCAAATCGAATGGTCCATCTTGTTTGACAGCTTCATAAAGCAGCATGCCGCGGTAGAACTCGGTGACCAGATAATGATAGACCGTATTGCCTTTTTTTACCTCACCATTGTCGACATATCGAACGACATTGACGTTTTCGTCGGTATTCAATTCCTTGCAGAGTTGGATCTCATAGACCTCCTTGCCTTCGAAGAGTTGCTCACGAGGGATGCTTTGGAGTTCGTAAATCTTCATGAAATACATCATGTCGTCCGGTCCAAGCACCGAATACGACTCTGCTACCATACCTTTCTTTATAAACGAGTTGATGACATACTTGCCAATCTTCTCACCTTTTTTGAATGCTTCCATAGATAACGATTTGTTGGGGGCAAAGTTCACGATAATATTTGAAATGTGCAAGAGCCAAAACGTTTTTTACAAAAAAAGGCCGCTCTCGCGGCCTTTCAGAAGTATCAAACGTCGAACGCTTAAGCGTCGATGTTGGCGTAAGTGGCGTTCTGTTCAATGAACTCGCGGCGCGGGGCCACTTCGTCACCCATGAGCATGGAGAAGATGTGGTCGGCCTCCATGGCATTCTCAATGGTCACCTGACGCAGTGTGCGGTGAGCTGGATCCATAGTGGTTTCCCAAAGCTGCTCGGGGTTCATCTCACCCAAACCTTTGTAACGTTGCACGTCATAACCGCTCACGGTGCCATTCTTGGTCAGCTCGGCCATGCTGGCGAAGCGTTCCTCGTCGGTCCAGCAGTAACGCACAGGCTTGGTGCCACGCTTGATGAGGTACAAGGGCGGCGTAGCACAATACACATAACCGTTCTCAATCAGCTCACGCATGTAGCGGAAGAAGAAGGTCAGAATCAAGGTAGTGATGTGGCTACCGTCGACATCAGCATCGGTCATGATGATGACCTTGTGGTAACGTAGCTTCTCGAGGTTCAAGGCCTTGCTGTCCTCTTCGGTGCCGATGGTGACACCAAGGGCAGTGTAGATGTTCTTGATTTCCTCGCTGTCGAACACGCGGTGCTCCATAGCCTTCTCGACGTTCAGAATTTTACCACGCAGCGGCAGAATAGCCTGGAAGTTACGGTCACGGCCTTGCTTGGCGGAGCCGCCAGCGGAGTCACCCTCAACGAGGTAAAGCTCGGTCTTGGCAGGATCGCGCTCAGAGCAGTCGGCCAGTTTACCAGGCAGGCTAAAGCCTGACAAAGCGCCCTTACGTTGCACCTTCTCACGTGCATTGCGAGCTGCTTGACGGGCTTGGGCGGCCAAAGTCACCTTATCAAAAATGGTCTTGGCTTCTTTGGGATGCTCTTCCAAATAGTCAGACAATTGCTGACCCACGATTGAGTTGACGATACCCATCACCTCGTCGTTGCCGAGCTTAGTCTTGGTTTGGCCTTCAAACTGGGGCTCCGGCACCTTCACAGAGATGACAGCCGTGAGACCTTCGCGGAAGTCGTCGGGCGAGATCTTCACCTTCAGCTTCTCCAGTTTCTCGAGGAGGCCACTCTTTTCAGCGTAGGCGTTGAACGAACGGGTCAAACCCGAACGGAAGCCCTGAAGGTGCGTACCACCTTCAATGGTGTTGATATTGTTGACATACGAGTGCAGGTTTTCCTTGTACTCGTTGTTGTATTCCAAAGCAATCTCGACGGGCACGTTGTTGCGCTCACCCGAGATGTAAATCGGCTCAGGGATGAGCTTCTCGCGATTGGCGTCGAGGTAGGCAATAAAGTCGACGAGGCCGTTCTCGGAATAGAAAGTCTCGCTTCGGTATTCGCCGTTTTCCATCTTCTCACGCTCATCGGTAAGGACGATGGTGATGCCGTGGTTGAGGTAGGCAAGCTCACGCATGCGGTTGGCGAGGGTGCTATAGTCATATTCAAGGGTCTGGAAAATGGAGCCGTCGGGCTGGAAGGTGATGCGGGTGCCGTTCATGTCGGTCGTTCCAACCGTCTTCACGTCGTAAAGCGGCTTGCCGCACTCGTATTCCTGCTTGAAAATCTGACCTTCGCGGTAGACCTCAGCAGTGAGATGGGTCGAAAGGGCGTTCACGCAGCTGACGCCCACGCCGTGAAGACCGCCAGAGACCTTATAGGAACCCTTGTCGAACTTACCGCCGGCATGGAGCACGGTCAAAACCACCTCCAAAGCAGAGCGGTGCTCTTTGGGGTGCATTCCCGTGGGGATACCACGGCCGTTGTCGAGCACACTGATGGCGTTGCCGGGCAGGATACGGACGTCGATCTTGTCGCAATAGCCCGCCATGGCTTCGTCGATGGAGTTGTCGACCACTTCATATACCAAATGATGCAAGCCACGGAAATGGACATCGCCGATATACATAGCCGGACGCTTACGCACGGCCTCCAGGCCTTCGAGCACCTGAATCTTACTGGCACCATATTCTTCGCTTGCCAATTCTCTTTTTTCTTCTTCAGTCATTTTCAAAAATTTTGCTGTTTTCAAATAAAGGTGCAAAGATACACAATTTTTCGGCACAATGCTCAAAAAAGTTGAAAAATTTGTTTTTCGTCCAAAACGGCTCTACGAGGCTAAAAATAGGCAAATTTTGGAAACACCTTATTTTCTCGCGCCCGCGGGAAAGAAAAAGCCCCTTCTTGATGAAGAGGCTTTTTGAAGCGTTTAAGACGTTTTCAGAATTTCAACTTTACACCAGCAAAAAACTGTATGCCCGTGACGGGATAGTTGTAAAACAGCTGGTACTTTTGATGTGCCACGTTGTCAAGAAGGGCAAAGGCCGTCACCTGGTCGTTGATCTTGTAGTCGGCACCAAGGCTGAGGTCGAAAACATCCTTAAGTTTTTCAGCGTAATACCGAGGGGGATACTTCCAGTAAGGACCATCATCCCAGACCTTGGCATAACGTCCACCTTGATAGAGGAAAGTGGTATTGAAAGCCAGTCTTTCATTGACGTCATAAGTCAGTTTCAGCTTGCCTTCCATCGTGGGACGATACCATGCGTATTCTTCATGGGTTGGCTTGCAGTTGTTGTAGGCGAAGCCCATGTCAGCTGTCAGGCTGTTGCGCAACTTCATACGGACATTGGCCAGCACACTCACAGTCTGCGTCTCATCGTATATCAAATCATAGCTATTCCAAATCGGGATCTCAAAGCCCTCGGGGATGGGGAAATACATGGAAACCGGTAACTGATTGTAAAGCGCGTCATTGTCGGTATGACGATAGCGGACACCCAGATGCAAGTCAACAATTTCAGCGATGTTGGTGCGCACGCCGCCATCGAAACCGAGTTTCACGTTCTGTGTGCACAACGAAGGATTGATCTCAGGAGAGACAAAGGGATTGTCGTTGACGACGTCACTGAAACGCAACATCTGTCGTCCACCGCTCAGCCCTGCATAGAACTCCAGTTTCTTGTCAAGGACGAAAAGGCTACCGCTCAAATCGGGGCGGACGGCTAAGAAACTGTCTTCATCTGTGTACTTAGTGGTGCCGTCCAAACGCACCCCGAGGTGCAGACGATAGAACTCGTCGCTCATCTCGAAGAAAGGATTGGCCTTGAACCAAATACGGTCGACGACATAGAGATTGTCGACTTGACCCATGCAATAGTCGTATTGGAATCCAAGATCGAGGCCTACCTTTTGCGGATGGCTCTTGTCGCCCCAGAAGTTGTCAGCATAGCCGATGGTGTAGCCAAAGTCGATATTGTGTTCCCGGTTAAGCAGATAGAAATAGTCCAAATGGGCATCATGGCTCAGCTCACCGACACGGGTCGTGGTGGAAGCCAAGCCGAGATGTGCGCCAACGGTGTTGTACATCTGTCGTGGACAGGCCTTTTCGATTTGATCCTCCGTCAAGGTCTCGGGAAACTCGGCCAGATTCAAGCCATAGAAATGGTACATGTCGTTCTTGTAGTAGACACCACCATCCAATTGAAAACCGTCGAACTTGCTCGTTGTGAGGTTGATGTCGAAGGCATTGTTCATATAGCTCGAAGGCGCGTAGTCCTTGATATTGAGCCACGAAGAGTTATGTTTGATGCCCACGCCAAGGCCCAATGTCTTGGTCAGCATAGAGTTGTGCTTGTAGAGAAACAGCGGCGAGAGCCTTGTTCCCATACCTGCCATGAGGAAGTTCTGGGTTGGAGTGACCAGTTTGTCATTCTTGGAGGCGAAAGCTGTCGGTGCAATCTTTTCCAAGTCGAGGGCAAACTTCTGCTTGGCTTCTTTGGGGTTGACTTCCGAGCTGGGGAAGTTATAGGATGGTTGTGGCGTCTCAGGGGTGAGTTGGAGTTTGTTCACCTTGTTCACTTTGGGACGGTATTTGCCTTCCACGGTGACTTGTTCGTCGTGTTGGCCGAAGGCGCTGACGGTCAAGAGGACTAGGGCTGTTATTAGGATGTGTCTCTTCATATATCTTGTATTATGACCTGGGATTGTATCCCAGGGTGTGGTAGGGGCGTCCCTTCGGGACTATTCCATTTCTAAGGGTTCGATGCCGTTGCTGTTGCTCACTTTGGGTTCCTTGCGCTCCACCTCGGCGAGCTTGGTGCGGGCTTCCTGTTTCAAGTCGTTGCCTTTGTAGTTGTCGATGACGCTGCGGAGGGTTTCCTTGGCCTGGAAGTAGTTGTCCTTAGCCACATACACGTCGGCCAGCGCGATAAACGATTTGGCAACCCAGTAATCGTATTTCGAGAAATTGTCGGAGATGTCGAAGATCTTGTTTTCGGCCTCATCGTATTGTCTCAGCTTGATGGAAGCCACAGCGGAGTAGTAAGCGCTCTCCGCGCCATACACTGACTTGTCGTTGCGTGCGCTCTTGTCGAGACGTTCGATGGCGGTACTATAGTTGCCCTTCTCGAAGTACGATTTGCCCACGATGTGGTTGATTTGGTTGACTTGGTCGTTGGTCAGGTCGCGCGATTGGCGCAGGCTCTCACCCATCTCGATGGCTTTGTCGTAATTACCCATGAAGAAGTTGCTCTTCATGCTGCCTTCCAAGGCTTCCAAGCGTCGGAGCGGCTCCTCGGTGATGCGCGACAAACGTTCGTAGTATTCGCCAGCCTTGCGATAATTGCTCTTCCCGTATTCGATGCGGGCCATCTTCAACAAGGCATTATCGGTATAGTCGTTATCGGGTTGCGATAATATATAATTAAGGTGAGTAATGACCTGATCTTCCGTTCCCACCTTCTCCGCACATTCGTAGGCGTAGTAATGGGCTTTCAGAAGATAGGCGCCACGTTTGAAGTTGTCGAAATAGTATTGCAATGCCGTCTGAGCCTTTTGATACTGACCGTCAAGATAGAAACCCTCGGCATTGGCAAAGGCCAAGGAGTCTTGCTGCGTAACCTTCACCTGACCACCGTTGGCGTTGACATAGCCGAAATACTCATCCAGATTGTTTTGCTCCATGTAGATGCTTCGGATGATGTTCATGGCCTCGCGCGACTCGTCCGTGTTGGGATACGAGGACACCAGATTCTTTAGGTTTGCCAAGGCTTGGTCATATTGGTTGTTGTTGTAATAGATCATGCCGACTTTCATCATCGCCTGACGCGTATAGCTCGAACGCGGACGATCCTTGATGAGGCGGTTGAAGTTGGCAATGGCCGAACGCTTGTCGCCGTGCACGAGATAGGTGTTGCCGATTTCGAAAAGCGCCTGCTCGTAATATGGCGTGCTGGGATAGGTCTGAATCATGTCGTTCAGCATGCTGATCTTTTGGTTCACATTGCCTTTGGCACCATAGCAAAGACCTTGTTGATAAAGTGCATAGTCGGCATTTCGTTTCCCCACGCGGGTGGCAAGGTCGTAATAGTTGATGGCTTGGTCGTAACTGCGATCCATGAAATAACAGTCGCCGAGACGCACGTAGGCATCGGTCTTAAGCTCACTTTGGTTCTCATCGGCAAGGCGAATGAAACTCTTGAAACGCTCAGTGGCGGCACCATAATCAGGTTTCTGGTAGTAGATGTAACCCAAGTCGTAGTCGGCGAGGGCATATTCCGGCAGTCCCGTTGCAGCGCTCATGCCCTTGAATTGGGTGAGGTATTTGCCTGCTTTGTTGTAGTCGCCCATTTGATAGGCCGACTCACCCATCCAGAAACAGGCCTCAGCCTTGTTGGTGACATTCTGCTTGCTGTTCATGATCTTTGAGAAATACACCTGAGCCTTGTCATAGCTGCCTTTCTGGAAGTTGTCGATGCCCGTGGCATAGAGCAGGTCGTTATAAACCGCCTGCAGCTCCGTGCTTTTCTTCTTCATGGCCTCAAGACGACGGAGGGCTTCATCATTCTCTTTCGCATTGAGCAACAGATAGATGGCCATCTCCTCGGCTTCGGCCTTTCGCTCCGACTTGGGATGGGATGCGATGAAGTCATCCAAAAGCCCGACAGCCTCATTGAACGGGTCGGCACCAGGGATGAGGCTCAATTTGGCATAGTCAAACAAGGCTTCCTCGCTGAGTTCCTTGTCGAAGCCAGCCGAATAGGCAGTATAGAATGCTGTACGGGCATACTTCAGCTCATCGGTCTTGGCATAGCTCGAAGCCAGATAATAGGAAGCGTATTGTGCAAGGATATCGTTGCTGCCCGCCACCTTCTGCAAGTCGGCGATGGCGCCTTTGTAATCGCCTTTCATCATCTTGCTGACACCCATCTGATAGTAGGCCTCACGCGAAACACCATGGGTCAGATTTTTCATGTAAATCTGGTAGTACTCTAGCACCTTGTCGTAGTTCTTCTGCTGGAAATAGGCATCGGCAACGATTTGTGCCATCTCACCCTTTCGCTTCTTATCGGCCTGACGGATATATTCAGGACCGTCCTCAATCACCGACTGATAGTCGCCTTTCATGTAGTCGATCTGCATGATGTAGGAAGGCACCACCTTGGCGTAGTCCTTATGCGCACGCAATTGGCGAAAATTGCTCAAAGCCTCGTCATATCTTTCTTTAACATACTGTATATGAGCATAGTAATAACGAGCAGCATCCTTGTATTTCCCTTCATTCATCATCAAACCATGGAAATAAGGCATGGATTTGTCGAGCTCGTTCGACTGGAAATAGGCATAACCCATGTTGAACTGCATCTGTTGTGCTTCGTCGGTGGTAAGTGCCATGGCATCGGTCTTTTCATAAATGGCCAAGGCCTCCTTGTATTTCTTGTTTTGGAACAAATAGTTGGCGTACAAGAAGTTGGCATGTTTTGCCCAAGTGCTACTCGGATTGTCGTTCACAAACTGGATGACCTTGGCGGGACCATCAGCCTGGCCGAGATAGAGTGAGCTGACCGCCTCGTAGTACTGCGCGTCGACGCAACGCTGCGCCTTGGCATCGGAGGCTTGGGCGCGGTATTGCGTGAAGATGGAGAGTGCCGCACCATATTCCTGGTTTTGGAAGAGCAGCACACCTTCGTTGAAAAGCGCATCAGGATCGTAGTTTTCTATATGCTTTTGCGCTGATGCAGAGATTGTTACAGATAAAACAAATCCTAACATCAAGCCCAATTTATGTCGTAATTTCATAGGCCAAAAATTTTGACGAAAATACATAATTCTCTCGTTGGTTCAGCAAAAAAGTTCAAAATTCATGCCGAACGATGCCTTGAAAACGGAATGCTGAGGGTTTTTATTATCGTTTTTGGCTGTCAGCACGCAAAAAAGCAGTATTTTTGTGCTTTCATTTTTTCAGTGTATTAAACACAAAAACCGACCCATTATGATGCAACTTTTCACTGGCTCGGGCGTAGGACCCACCGTATTATATCTTGCCTTATCCATTTTCATCGGCCTGCTTTTGGGCAAAATCAAGATTGCCAAAATCTCATTGGGCATCACGTGGGTGCTCTTTGTGGGCATCGCTTTCAGCGCTTGTGGCATTAGTCTCAATCCCGAGATGTTACATGTCATCAAGGAGTTCGGTCTGATACTCTTCGTGGTGGCTGTCGGTCTGCAAGTGGGTCCGGGCTTCTTCCGTTCCTTCAAAAAAGGCGGTTTGGCCATGAACCTGATGGCTTTGGTCAACGTGGCATTAGGCGTTTTGATTACGGTCATCATCGCCAAAGACGCCAAGCAGGATTTGGCCGACATGGCAGGTGTCTACACAGGTGCCATCACCAACACGCCAGGTCTCTCGGCTGCCCAACAAGCCGTCACCGACTTGGGCATCGAAGGCGCTGCCGACCGTTTGGCGGCTGGCTATGCCGTGGCCTATCCCCTTGCCGTGGTGGGCATGATTGTGACCTGCATCTTGCTTCGTCCGCTCTGTCGCATCGATCTGGCGAAAGAGCCTGTCTCTTTGGAAACAACTGCTGTTGATGCCACCACAGGCAAAAAAGGCAAAGGTGGTTTCCTACTCATCCCTGTGTTTGTCATCATCGCTTTAGGCATCATCATCGGTTCTATCCCGATCCCAGTGGGCATGAAGGCGCCCATCAAACTTGGTTTGGCGGGAGGCCCTTTGGTGGTGGCCATTATAGGCGGCTGGCTTGGGGTGAAGAAAGGCTGGTTCAGCACCGAGTTCACCGAAGGGCAAGGCGTTCATGCGCTGCGTGAGGTGGGCATCGCACTCTTCCTTGCTGGCGTGGGTCTGAGTGCCGGTGGCCAGTTTGTAGCCACTGTACAGGAGCACTATATGTGGGTCGTCTATGGTGTCATCATCACCATGGTGCCGCCTATCTTGGTCACACTCTTCGGCCGTTTGGTTCTGAAAATGAACTATTACACGCTGATGGGCTTCATCGGAGGCAGCCACACCGACCCTCCCACCCTCGCCTTTGCCAACACCGTGGCGCCCGAGGGTTGCAAACTGCCCAACATGGGTTATGCCACCGTGTATCCATTGACCATGTTTTTGAGGATTTTCACTGCTCAGCTGTTGGTGTTGCTGGCGGTGTAAAAACAAAGGAGTCCCGTCAAACGGAACTCCTCGTATAGCAACGACCCAGGCGAATAAGCGGGATTCTGTTCCCCTTGCGGGGCGACTGTCATTTCTCTAGACCTGCGGTCGCCCGCAGGCTCAAGCGCCCTACCCTGAGACACGGACGAGCAGCCCTCTTGAAGCCCGAAAGCTTCGTTGTCTCTATACTTGGACTTGCAGCCCATAAGGTTTACCTCATCGGAATGTCGCCACCCGATGCGTGAGCTCTTACCTCGCGTTTTCACCCTTGCCTGTGTGGAGACGTTTCAGGAAACGTCTCTACAGCAGGCGGTATGTTTCTGTGGCACTTGCTGTTGCCCTTGCGGGCACCTTCCTGTTAAGAAGTATGGTGCTCTGTG
>JAEEGJ010026693.1_pt1 | contig 11673 bp, 7 predicted proteins | sample 8958761 | NCBI WGS metagenome assembly JAEEGJ01 (sample SAMN16246546, study PRJNA631951) | gut metagenome | biome: gut microbiome; feature: rumen; material: RS-attached | host: Bos | place: Iran: Karaj | collected 2018-10
CATGCAGGGCTCCGGCGTCGGCGGTCCGGGCTGGTGCCCCGAGGAGAAGATGGTGTACTGCGAGCAGTACGAGCAGTCCTCCAGCGAAGGCCCGAACTACCTGAACGGCGGTTATACCACCAGCATGACCACGGACGAAGGCGCGCCCATGTTCACGCTCGAGCGGTACGCCCGCTACGCGCACGAGGCCGGCAACGGCCGGGGCGGTTTCGGAGCCTATTACATTGACAATGACTATGACAACGGAGTGGATGCGCTCCAGAAGAAGGGATACGGCGGTACTTTCTCCACCTACGCCTTCCTGCGCCGCGCCATCCAGATCATAAACCCTGCCGGAAAATGAGAAAGTCTGTAATCTTCGCGGCAGCGGCCGCCCTCTGCGCGGCCTCCTGCACCCTGCAGGCCGACAAGTTCGACTACAAGCAGGAAATCGCCCTGATCACCGGAACGGACGCCTCGCCCCTGTCCAAGGACCAGATCCTCGCGGACGAGATTCCCATCTCGTACAACTTCACCGTGTCCACGACGGGCATCGTCGATGAGGACGTGAACGTCCACATCGCCTATGACAGCCTGGCCGTCATCCGGTACAACGCCCTGAACAAGACCAACTACGCGGCCGTCCCCCGCAACACGTTCGTCATCAACGACGAATATGTCACGATCAAGAAGGGAACCGCCACTTCCCCGATGACGTCCGTCACCCTGCGCGACAATACGTTCATCGAGGAAGGCGTCAACTACGTCATTCCGCTGGCCGTCGCCTATATGGACGGCGGCAAGGCCGGCATCCTGGAAGCCTCCAAGAACCTGTTCATCAAGATCGGCAAGACGATGGAGACCTTCTCCCTGGACATCCCCGGCACCGGTGTTTACAGCACCCACAGCCTGGGCGCCGGTTATGAGCTGAACACCTGGACGCTCGAGATCAAGGCCCATCCCTACAACATGAAGTCCCGCGGCAACGACCAGCTGTGCCGGTTCTGCTGCTGGAACGAGGACGGCGGCGGCCAGGTGCTGCTCCGCTTCAACGAGAACGGCAAACCGTGGAAAACCCTGGACATCGTGGCCCCTTCCGGCCGCTACGTCACGGGCTCGACCGGAGACCCCGCCACCGGTACGTTCGAGCAGAACCAGTGGTACATGATCTCCATCGTATGGGACGGCTCCAACATGTCCGTGTACATCAACGGCGAGAAGGACACCCCCACCGAGAACTCCGTCTCCGGCAACCAGGGATTCAAGCTGAACCGCTTCGAGATCGGCATGTCCTGGGGCGGCTACGGCAACGCCCAGAGCTACACCGGCCGCATGGCCGAGATGCGTATCTGGAACATCGCCCGCAGCGCCAGCGACATCGCCTCCACCCAGTGCTCCGTGGATCCCAAGTCCGAGGGCCTGGTGGGCTACTGGAAGATGAACGAGGGCGAAGGCCATGTCTTCCACGACTCCGTCGCCGGCAACGACATGGACTGGGACAAGTCCGAACGCCAGAAGAACGAGAGCGACTATGTCACCACACCCGAGGCCGGCGCGGCCGTCGTCTGGGTGAAGGACGAAAAGAACAAGTGTGCACAATAATAACTAAAAACAATAATCCAATGAAAAAGTTACTGACAGCATTCGCGATGGGGCTCCTTCTCATCGGATGCGCCCGCGAGTACGATGACTCCGAACTCCGCAACCGGGTCACCACGCTGGAAACCAAGGTAGGCAACCTGGAGGCCAACATGAAGGCCATCCAGACCGCGACCGGCGACGGCATGTTCGTCCAGAAGGTCGAAGAGCTCGTCGAGGACGGCAAGGTGGTGGGCGTCACCGTCACCTACACCACCGGCCAGGTGGTCACCTTCCAGATCTCCGGCGCCGGCGCCGAGACCAACCTCTCCGTCATCCGCAACAAATCCGGCGTCCTTTGCTGGGCCCTGAACGGCCAGATCATCCAGGTCGACGGCAAGGACCTGCCCGTGGGACAGACCCCGGCCTTCTCCGTGGAGAACGGCCATCTGTTCGTCACCGTGGACGGCAAGAAGACCGATGTCGGCGCCATGGGCGGCGGCCTCGGAGACGCCATCTTCAAGGACATCAAGGTTACCGCCGATGCCGTGGTCCTCACCCTGGACGACAACAGCACCATCGAGATCCCGTTCGCGAAGACCTTCAAGCTCGTGATCGCCAAGACGCAGTACGCCGTCACCGACACCACGCCGATCGAGATTCCCTACACCGTGGAGAACAAGACCGCGAACACCGTCGTGGACATCTTCACCGACAGCAACTACGAGGCTGTGGTCCAGGCCGATAAGTTCGTCGTCACTCCGCTCGCCGTGGTCAAGGGTTCCGCTCTGGCCTATGCCGATTCCCAGGTGGGCCTGACCTCCATCGTGAAGCTCACCTTCGGCGGTGAAGCCGAGCCCGACACCTTCGAAATCACCGACGAGAGCATCGAATATATCGCCGAGGCCAAGGACGCCACGGTCGAAGCCCACGCCGTCTCCAACCTCGCCTTCGAGGTGAAGCCCCAGGTGGACTGGATCCACTTCGTGGAGACCCGCGCCACGAACTACACCATCGTCCTGAAGGTCGATGACAACCCGGCCCAGGAAATCCGCACCGGTGCCGTGAAGATCGTCCGCGCCGGCACCGACGAAGCCCTCCAGACCATCACCATCGCCCAGAAGGCGCTGGAGAAGGAATACGAGGCCTACACCCCGGAAGGCTGGGACAAGGTGTTCAAGATGTCCGACTACCAGGTAAACACCACCTTCAAGTGGGACACCCCGCTGACCCTGAATCCGGCTTCCGTCACGCTCCAGTGGAAGTTCTGGTCCAACCACTGGAACAACCACAAGTTCAACGACCAGGACGCGGACGGCAACCAGCTGTACTGCAACCGTCTCGGCGAGTTCGCCAATGCCGACGAGTCCAAGTCCGTCCTCTTCCGTTTCTCCAACGACGGTGACGCGGACGGCCAGCTGTGCCTGAACGCCGGCGCCCTGGGCCTGAACCAGGTGCAGGTTGCCAAGGACGGCAAGCCGTATGTGTGGCCTACCGGCGAGTGGGTGGTCATCACCCTCGTGTGCGACGGCTCCAAGATCTATATCTATGACGACGACATGCTGGTCAACGCCTACAACGCCCGGCCCGGCAGTTCCTGGGAGTTCTCCCGCTTCGACCTCTCCATGACCTGGGACGACGGCAGCAAGTGGCCGCTCAAGCAGGCCTTCGACGGCTATACCGCCTTCGCCCGCGTATGGAGCCGCGCCCTCAGCGTGGAGGAAATCGCCTCCACCCTGTGCGAAGTGCCCGCCGGCAAGGACGAAGGTCTGGAAATGAACTGGGTCTTCAACAACACCGAGGACAAGTACGTCGCCAACCTGGTCCAGAAGAACGAGGCCTACGGCCTTGACTTCACCGAATGCTGGGACGGCAACAATAACCGGGTGGACCACGGCGATGCCGCCGCTGCCGCCTGGACGACTCTCGAGGCCGCCGGCATGAACGGTCTCTGCTACCGCGAGAAGGGCGCCGGTCCTGGTCCGGACGTGCCCGCCACCGGCATCAAGGCCGTGTACTGGGGCAATCCCCAGTCCGCCGCCTGGTACAAGGAGTTCAACCGCGCCATCGACCTTCCCGAAGGCTATTCGATGACCATCCACTTCTACTATGACGAAGCCAAGCAGCAGCGTCTCGGCAACTTCGGCGACAAGAACGAAGCCCCCTGCAACATGCTCCGCTTCGGCGAGGCCGGCAACAAGAACCAGCTGGAATGGATGGTGGACACCGGCGCGGGCCGCGTCAAGATCCGCGCTTCCAAGGAAGCCGTTCCGGGCCAGTGGAACGCCGTCACCCTGACGGCCGGCGCCGACGGATACAAGATGTACATCAACGGCGAGGCCGCCGGTTCCGACGCCTCCGCCTATCGGTCCGGCACCGCCTTCCAGGCCTTCGAGTTCGCGAACTCCTGGGGCACGGCCTACCGTTCCGCCTTCGACGGAGCGATCAGCCACATCTCCCTGTGGAGCAAGCAGCTTTCCGCCGAGGAAGTCGCCGCCAACGTGTTCAAGGCTCCTTCCGGCAGCGGTCTGGAGGCCTTCTGGCCCATGGACGAGGGCGAAGGATTCGTGTTCGCGGACAAGACCGGAAAGTATGACGACATCGACCTTCACTACATGACCCGCTGCGACGACGAGGTCAATTACATCGATGTCGACATCACCCCGTACGTGGAATGGAGAGAGTATCCGGCCCTGAAGGCTGAGTAATCCTTTCCTTATCGATCGATGGCAGGAGGCTCCGGACGGGGTCTCCTGCTTTGTTATTCCGGGCGTTTTTCGTAATTTTGAGAGTTGCAAACCCTTTGACCATGCGAAGACTTCTGACCGCCGTCGCCGCCTCGCTGCTGACGCTTTCCCTTTCCGCCCAGACCGAGTACGTCAACCCCTTCATCGGCACGACCAACTTCGGGGCGTGCAACCCCGGTGCGGTGACGCCGAACGGGCTGATGAGCGTCGCCCCCTTCAACGTGATGGGCTCCAGCCTGAACACCTGGGACAAGGACAGCCGGTGGTGGTCCACGCCCTATGTGGAAGAGAACCGCTATTTCACGGGGTATGCCCATGTGAACCTCTCCGGCGTCGGTTGTCCGGAACTGGGATCCGTCCTCACCATGCCCACCACAGGCCCGCTGGAGGTCGATTATCACACCTACGGCAGCGAGTATTCCGAGGAAAAAGCGACGCCCGGTTACTACTCGTCCCTGCTTGCGACCGGCATCCTGACGGAAGTTACCGCCACCACACGAACTTCCCTGGAGCGCTACACCTTCCCCGCCGGGGCCGGCAGCATCCTCGTGAACCTGGGCGAAGGACTGACCAACGAGTCGGGCGCCACCGTCCGACGGGTATCCGATACGGAAATCGAGGGATCCAAACTGATGGGTACGTTCTGCTACAACCGAAACGCCGTCTTCCCGATGTATTTCGTCCTGCGCGTGAGCAAGGCGCCGGACCGGAGCGGCTACTGGAAAAAACAGCGCCCGATGACGGCCGAAGCCGCCTGGGACGCCGATGCGGGACGTTATAAGCTGTACGAGACTTACGGCCGCGAACTCTCCGGCGACGACATCGGCTACTGGTTCCGGTATGAGCATCTCGCAGAGGGCGAGCAGGTGATGGTGCAGGTGGGTGTATCCTTCGTGAGCATCGACAATGCCCGCGAGAACCTGGAGACAGAACAGAAGGGATTCGACTTCGGCGCGGCGAAAAGCGCGGCGGAAGCGGCCTGGCAAGAGCAGCTGGGGCGCGTCCGCGTGACGGGCGGCACGGAGGAACAGAAGACGGTGTTCTATACCGCCCTTTACCACGCCCTCATCCATCCGAACATCCTGGAAGACGTGAACGGCGAGTATCCGCTGATGGAGTTCGGAAATCCGGAGGCCGTGAATAGCAACAAGATAGCGACAGGGCGCAACGGGCAGGCGCAGCTTCGCATGCGCGCCCGCGGCGTGGGCCGCGTTCCCGACGGGCAGCACCGCTACACGGTGTTCTCCCTGTGGGACACCTGCCGCAACCTCCACCAGCTGCTGACGCTGCTCTACCCGGAGAAGCAGATCGACATGGCCCGCTCTGTGGTGAACATGTACCGCGAGTGGGGCTGGATGCCCAAGTGGGAACTCTTCGGCCGCGAGACCTTCACGATGGAGGGCGATCCGGCGATCCCGATGCTCACTGACACCTACCTCAAAGGCCTGACGGACTTTGACATCGACACCGCCTACGAGGCATTCCTCAAGAGCGCCGAGACTCCGGGCGACCGCAACAAGATGCGCCCCGACGCGGATCCGTACATTGACAGGGGCTATATCCCGCTGGGATGGTTCGCGCAGGATTTCTCCGGGGACAACTCCGTGTCGCACGCGCTGGAGTACTATATGGCCGATGCGGCCCTTGCCCGGCTCGCCACGGCCCTGGGACACCCCGAGGACGCCGCCAAGTATCGCCAGCGGTCGATGGGGTACAAGAACTACTGGTCGGCCGAATTCGGCTGCCTGCGCCCCAGGCAGAAGGACGGCTCCTTCCTGACACCGTTCAATCCCCGCCAGGGCGAGAACTTCGAAAACGTACCCGGTTTCCACGAAGGAAGCGCCTGGAACTATACCTTCTATGTGCCGCACGACGTGGACGGCCTGATCCGCCTTGCCGGCGGTTCCAAGGCTTTTGTCAAGAGCCTGAACCGCGTGTTCAACGAAGGCCTGTACGATCCCGCCAACGAGCCGGACATCGCCTATCCGTACCTCTACAGCCGCATCAAGGGCGAGGCCTGGCGTACCTGGAGCACAGTGCACGACCTGCTGGCCAAGCACTATCACAACTCCCCTGACGGCATTCCCGGCAATGACGACACCGGAACGATGTCGGCCTGGGCCGTGTTCTCGATGATGGGCTTCTACCCGGACTGCCCGGGCGACCCGTCCTACACCCTGACCCTCCCGGTCTTCGACCGCGTGGACATCGACCTTCCCGGCGGAAAAACGCTGACGGTCGTCAAATCCCCCAAGGCACGACCTGCGAAGGGCACCACTGTCAGGCTCGGCACCCGCAAGCTGTCCGACACCCGCATCTCTCACGAGTCCCTCGTAAATGCGGGCACGATCAGTTGGAAGTAGGGCGCTCGCATTCTCCTTTCAACAAGTCGGCGAAAAGGCTGCGGGTGTAAAGAACACCTGATGTCGAGAACAGATTGTTCGCCTCATCCGCGGGAAGGAAGTATCCACCTTCCCGCGTGAAGGCATAGATGTCGAAAGCATAGAAGTCTTTTCCTTCCGGACCATCGGTGATTCCTCCACACACGGCAATTGAGGTCATTTCCGGACGGGAGATACGGACAAGATTGAAGATGTGGTAAATCTTATCGTAGCAGCTTTCCAAGGAGGTAGTCCTTCCGGCTGGCCGGACATCCAGTTCGTCGCACAGAAAGGCGGCAGGTTCAAATTGTATCATAGTCAATTATTTCGATTTATAAGGTTAACGACAACTTTCACCATCATATCCATCTCATCCGTTTTACTCTCTGCAATCAACAGAGTCAAGGCGACCAACGCATTGTCACCAATCCGCTTGGTTCCGTCAGAATGATAAAGAAGCCCGTTATTCTCCAGGAACCACAGGAAAAGCGTCGCGGCAATACGCTTGTTTCCATCGACAAAAGAATGGTTCTTCACCACCAGATACAGGAGCATGGCGGCTTTCTCTTCCACGGACGGATACAGGTCTTTCCCTTCCCATGTCTGATAGATCTGCCCTATGCTGCTGGCAAACGAAGAATCTTTGGGAAGTCCGAAAAGATCACTGCCCCCAAACTTGTTTTTTAAGGCGGCGATTGCACCCATTGCCAAGTCAAAGGTTGCATGAAACTTCTCCTCGCTGGTCGTTCTTTCAACGGTAAGAGCTTGATAGTCATACCGGTCCAGCGTATCCAACCCGTAGGTATAGTCGACGACAACATCCAACACTGAGCGAACCTGGTCATCCAAGTTCTCATCCAACTGAACCGTCCGTCCCATAACCTGAACGAGCTGTTTCAGTTCTATGTAACGGTCCTCCATCAATTGCTGCCGGATAGCATAGCCTTTTATGAGGTAGTCCTTGAGAACAGACGAGGCCCAGATCCTGAATGACGTCGCTCTTCTGGACTTGACACGATATCCCAAAGAAATGATTACATCAAGATTATAGTATTCCATTTTCTCGCTTACATCTCCCCGGAAACCTCGATGTACGACTGTTGCCATTTTTGCAACCGTCGACTCCCGTCGCAATTCACCTTCGTCAAAAATGTTACGAATATGCCTTGAAATCACTGACTTGTCTCTTTCAAACAAGTCGCATAACTGAGACTGCGTAAGCCACACCGTATCATTCTCAAGCTTAACATCAAGGACGGCTTGCCCATCCTCGGTCTGATAAATGAGGATTTCTCCCATTCCTTTTTGTTGTTCCATAATCATTCAGTTTTTCGTTTTCCGCAAAGTTCGGGAGGCATGGCGAGACGGCCCAAAGATGGCAAGGCTTGCCGTGTCGGATTTCCGGCAAGCCTTGCCGTCTTTTTTGGCGGAGGGTGTCGAAAAAAAGCGTATCTTCGCATAGGATGAACAGTATGGAAGCGCAGCTGTGGATCCAGTATTGTCTGGAGGAGGGCGGGATCCTGGAGGACCCGGCCGTGGACTATCTGGCCGAAAGGGTGGACGAGATGGACGCGGCCGCCCTGCTGGAAGCGATGGACCTCCTGCAGGACCGTCTCCGCCAGCTGCGGCCCGCCTTCGCCGAGCGCATCCGCGTCACCCGCGACCACCGCATCTTCCTCCCAGACCGCTTCGACATCGAAATCCGCCTGCGCCCCGTCGTCAAGACCGTCTTCCTGCTGTTTCTCCGCCATCCCGAAGGCATCCGTTTCGCCGATTTAAGGGACTATCGGGACGAGCTGATGGAACTGTATGGCGCCATCTCCCGCCAGGACGAGCCCGAGGCATTGCAGCGGACCATCGACCGTCTCATAGACCCGAAGGACAACTCCATCCACGAGAAAGCCTCGAAACTGGCCGCCGCGCTTTCCAAGTATTTTACCCCGCAGCAACTGCCGCTCTATACACTCTCCGGGAAACCGGGTGAATCCAAACGCATCCCGCTGGACCGGAACCTAGTAGAATGGAAATGAACAGAACCGATATCAGGCGAAGGGAAGGGATTTCCCGGAGCATTTGCCCGGACAGGGTCGCGAAGCGACGCGGAGGGAAATTCCTTCCCTTCGCCGCCCTTATCTTCCTGGCCATAACCTGCGTAGCCCCAATCCGCGAAGAACTCGTCACCGACCCGGTGGACTATGTGTCCACACTCGTAGGCACGCAGTCGGACTTCACCCTCTCCGCCGGTAACACTTATCCCGCCGTCGCCCTCCCCTGGGGCATGAACTTCTGGACCCCGCAGACGGGCAGGAACGGGGACGGATGGGCCTATACCTATGACGCCCACCACATCCGGGGCTTCAAGCAGACGCATCAGCCGTCGCCGTGGATCAACGACTACGGCGCCTTCTCGCTGATGCCGGTTCGGGACGCCTCCAAGCCCGGCGAGAACGAGCGCGCCAGCGTCTTCTCCCACCAAGGCGAAATCGCAAAGCCTTACTATTACAGCGTTTACCTCGCCGACCACGACATCCGGGCGGAAATCACCCCGACCGAGCGGGCCGCCGTGATGCGCTTCACTTTCCCGGACAGCGAGACTTCCGGCGTGGTCATCGATGCATACGCCGGCGGTTCCTACGTGAAAGTCCTGAAGGACAATCACACCGTCGTCGGCTACTGCACCAACAACCACGGCGGCGTGGAAGGCGATTTCAAGAACTGGTTCATCGTCCGGTTCGACAAGGAAATCTACACCTACGACATCTACAACGGTGACGCGCGGGAGTACCCGGAGGACCGGCCCCGGGAGCACTCGATCGCCGTCGTGCAATTCGCCACCGCCCGCGGGGAAAAGGTCCATGCCCGCGTGGCCTCCTCCTTCGTTTCCGCCGAGCAGGCCGAGCGCAATCTCGCCGAGGTGGGCGACCGCCCCTTCGACGAGGTCTGTGCCGATGCCAAGGCCCGCTGGAACGACATCCTGGGCCGGATCGCCGTCGGCGGCGGCACCGTGGACCAGTACCGGACTTTCTACTCCTGCCTCTACCGCAGCGTACTGTTTCCCAGGAAGTTATATGAAATCGACGCCGATGGGAAGCCGGTCCATTACAGCCCCTACAACGGCCAGGTCGAGGAAGGATACCTGTACACCGACTCCGGCTTCTGGGACACCTTCCGCGCCCTGTTCCCGCTGCTGAACCTCGTCTATCCCGACATCAACGCCGAGATCCAGTCCGGCTATGCCAATGTCGCCCGCGAGAACGCCTTCCTGCCCGAATGGGCCTCCCCCGGCCACCGCAACTGCATGGTGGGCAACAACTCCGCCTCGGTCGTGGCCGATGCCGTCGTGAAAGGCGTGAATACCAAGGACTTGGATATCCTGTACAACTGTATCCAATATGGCACGGAGCACGTCCATCCGACCGTCCGTTCCACCGGCCGCCTAGGTCACGAATACTACAACACGCTGGGTTATGTCCCTTGCGACGTGGGCATCAATGAAAGCGCCGCCCGGACGCTGGAATACGCCTATGACGACTGGTGCATCCTGCAGCTCGCGAAGATTCTCGGCCGTCCGCAGGAGGAACTGGACAAATGGGCCGCCCGCGCCAACAATTGGAAGAACGTGTACAGCGCGGAAGACCGCCTGATGCGGGGCAGGAATGCTGACGGCACCTTCCGGACGCCCTTCAGCCCCTACCAGTGGGGCGGCGTTTTCACCGAAGGCAACGCCTGGCACTATACCTGGTCCGTCTTCCACGACGTACAGGGCCTTGTCGATGCCATGGGCGGCGAAGCCTCCTTCTCCCGGATGCTGGATTCCGTCTTTGTGGTCCCGCCTGTTTACGACGACTCCTATTACGGCTACCGCATCCACGAGATTACCGAGATGCAGGTGGCCGACATGGGCAATTACGCCCATGGCAACCAGCCGGCGCAGCACATGCTGTACCTCTACGACTGGGCCGGACAGCCCTGGAAGGGCCAGCAGCATATCCGCGAGGTGATGGACCGCCTGTACCGCGCCACCCCCGACGGTTACTGCGGCGACGAGGACAACGGCCAGACATCGGCCTGGTATATCTTCTCCGCCCTGGGATTCTATCCGGTCTGCCCCGCCGGCACGCAGTATGCGCTGGGAACGCCGCTGTTCAAGAAAGCGGTGGTAACCCGACCGGACGGGGTTTCCTTCACGGTCGACGCCCCCGAAAACAGTTCCGAAGCCTTCTACGTCCGGTCGCTCCGGCTGAACGGGAAGGAATGGACGCATAACTATATCGAACACGGCGACCTGGTCAAGGGCGCTGAACTCCGCTTCGGCATGGACACGGAACCGGCGCTGGGCCGGGGCACCCGGGCCGAAGACAAACCTTATTCATTCAGTCAGGAATAATATGAGAATCTGTGGAAAACCGCTCCCGGGCATGCCCTGGGAGGAAAGGCCGGCAGGATGCAAGGACGTCCTGTGGCGTTACTCGAAAAACCCCGTCATTCCGAGAGACCTGCTCCCGGACAGCAACAGCATATTCAACAGCGCGGTGGTCCCGCTCAAGGGCGGGTACGCCGGCGTGTTCCGCTGCGACGACAAGAACCGGCGGATGACCCTTCACGCGGGCTTCTCCAAGGACGGCGTCCAATGGGACATCAGGCCGGAGACCATCAAGTTCTCCTGCGACATCCCCGAAGTGGCCGAATGGGTCTACGGGTACGACCCGCGCGTGGCGGAGATTGACGGCCGCTTCTATGTGACCTGGTGCAACGGGTACCATGGGCCTACTATCGGCGTGGCCTGGACCGACGATTTCGAAACGTTCCATCAGGTGGAGAACGCCTTCCTGCCGTACAACCGCAACGGCGTGCTGTTCCCGCGGAAGATTGGCGGCCGGTTCGCGATGCTTTCCCGCCCGTCCGACACGGGTCACACCGCCTTCGGCGACATCTTCTACAGTGAATCCCCCGACCTGGAGTTCTGGGGGCACCATCGGCACGTAATG
>JAEEGJ010026696.1_pt1 | contig 11672 bp, 5 predicted proteins | sample 8958761 | NCBI WGS metagenome assembly JAEEGJ01 (sample SAMN16246546, study PRJNA631951) | gut metagenome | biome: gut microbiome; feature: rumen; material: RS-attached | host: Bos | place: Iran: Karaj | collected 2018-10
CCCGTCGAAACGAGAAGTTCCGGGTTCGTCGTGTGAATCGCCGCTGCAACCTTGTTCGTAAACTTCTGGATTTTGGCAAGCGCCATCTTCTTTGTTGTCCAGCCGCTGCATTCTGTAGTCATGCCCTCGGGCTCGTTAAAAACTTCCCAAGTCATGAGAGCCTTGTGATTGCCTATCGCCTTCACGACCGGAATCAAAACGTTGTCTATAAACGCCTTGGTTCCTTCGTCTTCGAAAAGCAATTCGTTAGCCGTAATGTCGAGCTTTTCGTTGTAAAGACCCCACTGGTTCGGTTCCATCAAATTGTGGCTGAAAAGGCACATCGAAACCATCACGCCGTATTCCTCGGCAATGTCCAAAGCCTTCTTCATGTTCGCAATAGTGTTTTCCTTCGGGCCCGTGACCAAGTGCGTTGCCTCGTCAATCGTCGGGCTCTGACTCATGTTGTTGAAAAGCCACCAACGAATCGCGTTGCCGCCCGCAGCACGCGTGCCCTCGACAGCCTTGCGCCATGCGTTTTCGTCGAGCGGACTTGCACCCACGTCGGAGTTGTAGTCGCTCCAGGCGAGGTTCGTGCCTGAAAAGAAAATTTTCTTGCCGTTGTACTGGAGATCGGTCCCTTTCACCGTGAGGCCGGGAGCCGCGAATGCAGCCGTTCCAAGCAGGGATGCTGCAATTAAAGTCTTGAAGCTGTTCATAAATTGGCCCTTGTATATCTATATAGAAATTAGATAATTAGTGTTGAAATAGGGGTATTTTGCCTTTTACCTGTTGACAAAAGTCACTAAAATGTCCACACCTAAAAAAGGGTTGTGACAATGAGCAAGTGTTTTAGAGAATTGTAAGAAATTTGAAGGAAACGACGGAATTAAATGTGACTGATTGCACAAGAAATGCTTTGTCTCCCTGGACTAAAGCCCCTGAGCTAGTCGATGTACGAAATTTGATCTTTAGCGCATTAGTTTGAGTTAGGTTCGTAGGAGCTGCGTCGGGGTCAGTTTTTCTATCATTTTTTTACACAAAATCTTTAGACCAAATTCCTGAAAGAAGCGTGTTAATATAGTAGGTAGAGGGATTTCTTTACTTGCTTTACGGGAGCGTTCCCCAATTTGACATGCCAAATGAATAAGAAAAAAACGAAACTTTCGAAAAAGATAACACGCCGCAAACACGACTCGTTCTTCCGCTATATCTATGCCGTTCCCGAAAACACGCGGATGCTTCTTCGGCTTGCAGAACGCAAGAATTTGAAACTCCGTCGCATGCTCTCATCCGTTGACATGCTGAGCCTCGAACTCATCCCAGGCAGCTTCAGCAATGTCAAGGAATGGGGCCAGTCTGACCTTGCGTTCAAGGCCAAATTCAAGGACGGTTCCGAATTTTTCGTGGGCATTCTGCTAGAACACAAGTCCTATCGCAAAAGCGATGTGCTCTCGCAGATTTACAAGTACACGTTCGAGATTATGGTGAACAAGAACGCAACCGATTTTCGCTGGCTACAAACGAAGGCTATTGTTATTTACAACGGCCAGAATGATTGGGACCCGTTGGCTGAATTTCGCGAGAATCACAGGGATTGGGGGAATGGCGATAATCTGCCTTTCGAATGTGTTCTTGTGAATTTAACTGATATCCCTGACAAGTTGTGTTTTTCGGAGACAAACATCGAAGCTGCTGTTGGCATTTTGGTGATGAAACACGCTTTTGACGTGGATGGGCTAAAGAGCGTAGTAAATAAGCTCAATATGCTACTCTCGAAAATGGAGAACGAGGCTAGGGCTACCTTGGTGGATAAAATAGTGTTATATTTAGGAGAGTACATAGACGAAGATGTCGTAGAGGAGTTGCGTATGCAAATGAGTATCGGACAGGTCTTGGGTATACCGACGGCGGGCGATCGCCGCCGTGCTGCGGAACGTGCCGGCCTTCGTCGTGGAATGAAACGGGGCCTGCAAAAGGGCATGGAAAAAGGTCTTGAGAAAGGGTCGATCCAAACTTTAGCCGACAATGCAACTGTTTTGCGTAAAAAAGGTCTCCCAGAATCGCTTATTGCTGAAATTCAATCGGAACTTGAAGCCCTTCGACAGAGCCGCCTTGCAAAGAAGTAGAAAGCCGAAAGGGCGTGGAATCTAGTCTTTTTAGGCATGCCCAATTTTCCTGTGTCATTCCGGTCTAGTGCCGGACACCATTCCTGTTTTTACTATTATTCCCATTGACATTGCATGCTTTTTGCGATAGGTTTTCTGAGTACGGTTGGTTGGTTTCGTCAAATTAGATTGAAGGGGTCGTTTTTTTTTTGATTTTTGAAAAAAAACTTGTAAATGTCATCTTTTGACATTCTATAATATTATATTGAAAAAGTATAAAAATATCGAGGGCAAAATGAATCAAAATACATCAATTTCTAAATTTACAGGCCTCTATCCTGTATCCAAAACCCTTCGCTTCGAATTGAAGCCAATGGGAAAAACACTTGAAAAAATCAAAGAGACTGGCATCATTGAAAATGATAAAAGACGTCACAACGACTATTTTGGCGCGAAAAAGATTATTGACAAATATCATAAATATTTCATTGACGCTGCTCTTAGTAAGTTTCCTCGCATAGATTGGAACCCTCTTAAGGAAGCTATTGAAGGATCTCTTGATAGATCTGATGCAAGTAAAAAGAAACTTGAGAAAACCCAGACGGAATTTAGAAAGAAAATTGCTAAAGCTCTGACTAGCCATGACCACTATAAGGAACTGACTGCATCTACTCCTAAAGATTTATTTTTGAAAGTGTTCCCAGACCATTTTGGCAAACAGGCTGCCATTGACACGTTTGATGGTTTCTCGTCTTATTTTAAAGGTTTCCAAGAAAATCGGCAAAATATTTACTCGGACGAAGCCATCAGTACCGCTATCCCATACCGTTTAGTTCATGACAATTTCTCAAAGTTCTTATCCAACATCGAAGTTTACAAAAATTTGAGCGACTACGCCCCCGATGTATTGTCTCAAGCAGAAAATGAATTAAAAGATTTTTTGAACGGAAAATCGCTTGCCAATATATTCGAACTTAATGCGTATAATGAAGTGTTGACTCAATCTGGAATTGATTTCTTTAATCAAGTGATTGGGGGTATCAGTGGTGAAGGTGGCGAGAAAAAGACAAGAGGCATCAATGAATTCTCGAACCTCTATCGCCAACAGCATCCCGAATTTGCACAAAAGCGTCTTGCGACAAAGATGATTCCTCTTTACAAGCAAATTCTTAGTGATCGTGAAACAAAGTCTTTTATTTTGGAATCCTATTCCAATGATTCTCAAGTTCAAGAAAGTGTGAAAGAATTCTTCGAATCGCAAATCCTGAATTGCGATATTGCCGGTCGTAAGGTTAATGTTCTTAATGAATTGACATCCTTGATTAAGCGAATCACAGAATTTGATTTGGGAAGTATATACATTAATCAAGAAGAACTTTCCAACATTTCCTTGGAACTGTTTAAAAGTTGGAACACAATTAATGCAATTTTATTCAAAAATGCCGAAAACAGAATTGGTTCTGCAGAAAAAGCTGCAAATAAAAAGAAAATAGACGCATGGATGAAGAGCAATGAATTCTCCATAGCAACATTGAATCTTGCTATTGCAGAAAGTGATTCTGAAGAGATTTCAAGAGTTAAAATTGAATCATATTGGAATGATTTTGAGGAGAAGGCCCAAAGTATTCTTTGTGGAGATAACCGAAAGAATCTTGATGAATTTCTCTCAGCAAATTTTAACGAGAATAACGCATTAAGAGAAGATTCTGAAGTTATTGGAAAACTGAAGGCTTTCCTTGATGCCTTAATAGAAATCATGCATTCAATCAAGCCTTTGATTTCTGATGCAGAAAATCGTGACCTGTCTTTCTATAACGAATTGACACCGTTATACGACCAACTTTCTCTCGTCGTCCCTCTTTACAACAAGATTCGTAATTATGCAACCCAGAAACTGACTGAATCTGAAAAGTTTAAGTTGAATTTTGATAATCCCACATTGGCAGACGGTTGGGATCAAAACAAAGAGGATGCAAACACAGCCATTTTGCTTCTGAAAAATGGATTGTATTATCTCGGCATCATGAATGCCAAAAACAAGCCTAAAATCAAGGATTTCAAGACTTCTGAAAGCGAAGATTGTTACGATAAAATGGTGTATAAGCTGTTGCCGGGTCCGAATAAAATGTTACCCAAGGTTTTCTTCTCCGAAAAGGGGCTAGCAACCTTTAAACCGCCCAAAGATATTCTTGACGGCTATAACGCAGGAAAACATAAAAAAGGCGACTTGTTTGATATTGATTTTTGCCGTCAGTTGATAGATTTTTTTAAGGAATCCATTGCAAAGCATCCTGATTGGAAGAAATTTGATTTCAAATTTTCGGATACTTCTTCCTACGAGGATATTAGTGGTTTCTACAAGGAAGTTACAGATCAAGGCTACAAAATCACCTTCTCCAAAATTCCCACATCGCAAATTGACGAATGGGTGAACGAAGGAAAGCTTTTCCTCTTTCAGATTTACAACAAGGATTTCGCTCCTGGAGCAAAGGGCTCTCCAAACTTGCATACCCTGTATTGGAAGTCCGTATTCTCTCCTGAAAACCTGAAAGATGTTGTTGTCAAGTTGAATGGTGAAGCCGAGCTTTTCTACAGACCTAGCAGCGTCAAAAAACCTTATAGTCACAAAGTTGGCGAAAAACTCGTAAATCGAATAGGAAAAGACGGTCTTCCTTTGCCGGAATCAGTCTTTGGCGAATTATTCCGCTATTTCAACGGGAAACTTGGCGGCGAACTTAGCGATGAAGCAAAAAAGTATCTTGATGTAGCTGTCGTTAAGGACGTCAAACATGAAATTGTAAAGGATCGCCGTTATACACAAGACAAGTTTGAATTTCATGTGCCGCTGACTTTGAATTTTAAGGCCGATTCAAAGAACGAGTATATGAATGAACGTGTTCGCCATTTTTTGAAAGACAATCCTGATGTAAACATCATCGGCATTGACCGTGGCGAACGTCATTTGCTGTATATGACATTGATAAACCAAAAGGGTGAAATTCTTAAACAGAAAAGTTTTAATATCGTTGAGTCTGTCAACTACCAAGCAAAACTTGTTCAACGTGAAAAGGAACGAGACGCTGCAAGAAGGAGTTGGAGCAGTGTTGGCAAAATCAAGGACCTTAAAGAGGGTTTCTTGAGCCAGGTAATTCATGAAATCACTACAACAATGATTGATAATAACGCCATTGTTGTTCTTGAAGATTTGAACTTTGGCTTTAAGCGCGGTCGATTCTGTGTGGAACGACAGGTTTATCAGAAGTTCGAAAAGATGTTGATTGACAAACTCAACTATCTTGTTTTCAAGAATAAGCCTGAAGGAGATGTTGGTGGCGTTCTTAAAGGCTATCAGCTTGCAGAAAAATTTGATAGTTTCCAGAAATTGGGCAAGCAGAGCGGCTTCCTGTTCTATATTCCTGCTGCATACACCTCAAAGATTGATCCGACCACAGGTTTCGCTAATCTGTTCAATATGACAGAATTGACGAGTGCAGAAAAGAAAAAGGAATTCCTTTCTCACTTCGAAGATATTACTTATGACGGAAAGAATGACAGATTTTCGTTCAGCTTTGATTATAAGGACTTCAAGTGCTTCCAAACAGATTACATCAAGAAGTGGACCGTTTACACTCAAGGCAAACGTATTGTGTACGACAAAGAGTCGAAATCTGCAAAGGAGATTTTCCCTGTTGAAATCATCAAGGCCGCTCTCGCAAAACAGAACATAGCTTTGACAGACCAATTAGATGTTCTTTCTGTAATCAATTCTGTCGAGGAGTCTTCTAAATCAGCTTCTTTCTTCGGAGATATTTGCTACGCGTTTGAAAAAACTCTTCAAATGCGTAATAGCATTCCAAATACTGATGAAGACTACCTTGTATCTCCTGTAATGAACAAAAAAGGAGAATTCTATGATAGTAGGTCTTGTGGCGACACCTTGCCAAAGAATGCAGATGCAAATGGGGCGTACCATATTGCACTTAAGGGACTATATCTAATAAAGAACGTATCTGACGCTGGAGGTAAAGATTTGAAAATTTCGCACGAAGATTGGTTTAAATTTGCACAGAGTAGAAACATCTAAATCCTCTAACCAATCCGGAGGTTAAATCTCCGGTTTTTTTTTATATATGGATAACTACATTCTTATTTCTACATTGAATGATTTCATTTTCTGTCCTTATTCCATATATCTTCATAATGTCTATATGGAGACAGATGAGTCCATATACTATGCAACGCCGCAAGTTAGAGGCAAAATAGCCCATACCGGCATAGACAAGAAAACCTATAGTCCGCGAAATGACTGTATTACCGCTTTGCCGGTTTTTAGTGATAAATATGGACTTCTGGGTAAAATCGATTTATTCAAGGTTGGCGAAAAGAAATTAATAGAACGAAAGTATCAATTAAAACAAATCTTTCGTGGACAAATCTATCAACTATGGGCGCAATTTTTCTGCATGCAGGAAATGGGATATGACATTGAAAGTCTTGCTTTTTACGAAATATCTACAAATAAAATGCATCCTATTGATATGCCAACTCAAGAAGATGAAAAAGAGTTTTCTGATTTCATAATCAGGTTTCGAAACTACAATCCTTCTGATTCAATAAGCGTCATTGCTAGCAAATGTCAACATTGCATATACAACAACTTATGTGATAAAACGGAGGTTGAAAATGTTTACCAGTAAAGACATTGAATGTCGAAGCATTTTCGTCATCAATTGTATAAAGGAACGGAACCTAAGGGTTTCTTCAGGAGAACTACTCCTTGAAGAAGGTGATGAACACAAAACACTTACAAAATTTCCTTTTCAAAAAATTTTAGCCCTGTTTATCATTGGGCCAATTACAATAACAACTCCACTATTGGAAAAGTGTAAAAAATTTGATGTGGCCTTAGTTGTAATGAAATCTAATTTACGTCCAGTCTTCTTTTGGGCAAACCACGCCGAAGCGAATTTTTTGCTGCATCAAAAACAGTATTTCTTTGAAAAAACAGACATTTCTTTCGCAAGAGAAATAGTTCGAAATAAAATAATGAATCAAAGGAAAACTCTAGAAAAAACCAGATTAAAAAGTTCAAAAATCTTAGAAGCCAAACAAATATGTGATAACGCACTCGATAATCTAGGTGGCATTGAAGATTATAACGAACTCATGGGGACTGAGGGGTATATTTCAAAAAAATTCTTTGAAAGCTTTTTTGATGGTTTCAATTGGACTGTCAGACTTCCACGAGCAAAGAATGATGCTATAAATGCAACGCTAGATATTGGTTATACAATTCTATTCAATTATATTGAAGTATTTCTACGATTATTTGGGTTTGACCCGTATGTTGGAGTTTATCACCGACTTTGGTTTAAGAGAAAATCTTTAGTATGTGATATAATGGAACCCTTCCGTTGTATAATTGACGCGAAAATTAGAAAAGCATTGAATTTAAAACAAATTAAAGAAGATGACTTTAATATTGTAAAAAAAGAGTATCTATTGAAGTTTGAAAAATACTCTGATTATTCAGCTCTCTTTTTTCAGGATTTAGTTGATTATAAAAAGGAAATTTTCAAATTTGTTCAGTCGTATTACAGAGCTTTCATGAAAGAACGAGCAGATTTAATGGATTTTTTCATATTGGAGTGAAAATGCTATTAGTAAGCTACGACATAAAGGATGACAAACTGAGAACGACCTTCTCAAAGATGCTTCAATCAAATGGAGCTATACGCCTTCAATATTCAGTGTATGAAGTTAATCATACACAGCGATTTCTAGACATCTTGAAGATGGAAATAGAAACCTATTTCAAGAAAGAGTTCTCTCTAGATGATAGCGTCATATTATTTGATGTCGATGTTAAAAAGACAATCAAATATGGCAATGCGGTTCATCGTGATCAGGATTTGTTGATATTCTAGTGCAAACCGAAGTCTTTATAATGTTAAGAATCTAGAACCTCTTTTGGTGTAAATGTCCTTAAATCAATGCGTTAAAAATAAACTTTAAAAAAGTGCTTTTTTGTTTAGTATGGTTTTCGAAATTCGGGAAAAGAGAATTTTTTCCTTGAAAAAGAATCAAAAAAAGCTATTTTAGAAACATAGAGGCTATAGGCCAAAAAAAATTTCTACTCTTGTAGATCCGTTCTACCGTCCGCTTGTCGTGAACGGCTATAGGCCAAAAAAAATTTCTACTCTTGTAGATGCGGTGTAGTCCTGTAGCATGACTGGCGGCTATAGGCCAAAAAAAATTTCTACTCTTGTAGATAAGGAGGCAACGAATGCAGACAATCGAGGCTATAGGCCAAAAAAAATTTCTACTCTTGTAGATTGGAATATTTATTGCTATCAAAATAAGGGCTATAGGCCAAAAAAAATTTCTACTCTTGTAGATTCAAAACGTGGCGAATGGGTGTCGAATTGGCTATAGGCCAAAAAAAATTTCTACTCTTGTAGATTGTCCTTCGGCACCACGCCGTATGCGTGGGCTATAGGCCAAAAAAAATTTCTACTCTTGTAGATATCAAGCGTCATGCCCATTTCTAGCAAGGCTATAGGCCAAAAAAAATTTCTACTCTTGTAGATATTTATCTTCGTAAGCCCATACGCATGGCTATAGGCCAAAAAAAATTTCTACTCTTGTAGATTTCTATTTCGCTCTTTTGTTTTTTTAGGGCTATAGGCCAAAAAAAATTTCTACTCTTGTAGATCTTTTATCCATGGCATTAGACACCCTCGGCTATAGGCCAAAAAAAATTTCTACTCTTGTAGATGGCATTTTTATCCATGTTCAAGGCGCCAGGCTATAGGCCAAAAAAAATTTCTACTCTTGTAGATATTATTGACATAATTCCACCTTTTTTAGGCTATAGGCCAAAAAAAATTTCTACTCTTGTAGATGATTGATAGGAATATTAGAACGTTTGACGGCTATAGGCCAAAAAAAATTTCTACTCTTGTAGATTGGCGATTTCTTGTGCTTTTTCTTTTGGGCTATAGGCCAAAAAAAATTTCTACTCTTGTAGATCGCGAAATGAACGTGAAGGCGCAGCAAGAGGCTATAGGCCAAAAAAAATTTCTACTCTTGTAGATTTAGCAACCAAAAGACTCTCCCTGGATGGCTATAGGCCAAAAAAAATTTCTACTCTTGTAGATTACATATTGATGTTTACTTCTGTATTGATAGGCTATAGGCCAAAAAAAATTTCTACTCTTGTAGATATTGAAGTGCCTAATTTAGATTCTAACGGGCTATAGGCCAAAAAAAATTTCTACTCTTGTAGATGCGTTACAGCGACCGCGGCTGAGCTCGGCTATAGGCCAAAAAAAATTTCTACTCTTGTAGATTTAAATCGGCGCTTTGCCTTTCGGGTTGGCTATAGGCCAAAAAAAATTTCTACTCTTGTAGATGTTCTTTTCGTCCCACGGACGGCCTTCTACGGCTATAGGCCAAAAAAAATTTCTACTCTTGTAGATTGCAATTCACCGCAATGAGGGCACGGCAGGCTATAGGCCAAAAAAAATTTCTACTCTTGTAGATCCAAATCCTCCATGAGTTCACCGCGGGGCTATAGGCCAAAAAAAATTTCTACTCTTGTAGATGTTCCAGCCACCTTCGGGAACATCGGTGGCTATAGGCCAAAAAAAATTTCTACTCTTGTAGATGGAAACTGCCGAACTGCTGAACATGTGGGCTATAGGCCAAAAAAAATTTCTACTCTTGTAGATTTCAATCTTTGCCTGGTTCATCGTTTAGGCTATAGGCCAAAAAAAATTTCTACTCTTGTAGATTGCATTCTTACGATGTCTCTTCGGATGGGCTATAGGCCAAAAAAAATTTCTACTCTTGTAGATCTCGTTATCAAAAGCAGAAATAACATCGGCTATAGGCCAAAAAAAATTTCTACTCTTGTAGATCAATCTCCTCCTTGAGCCTTCGTCCTATGGCTATAGGCCAAAAAAAATTTCTACTCTTGTAGATCTGTTTTCATTTTGGGTTCCCCTATTTGGCTATAGGCCAAAAAAAATTTCTACTCTTGTAGATAATCCTTTATAAAACCAAATCCAGTACGGGGCTATAGGCCAAAAAAAATTTCTACTCTTGTAGATCTTAAACGGAACGGACGACCATGCCACGGCTATAGGCCAAAAAAAATTTCTACTCTTGTAGATATTATAGCTTGTATGAATACTGGAAGGGCTATAGGCCAAAAAAAATTTCTACTCTTGTAGATCATCTCTCTTGGCATGCTTGTTTCGTAGGGCTATAGGCAAAAAAAAATTTCTACTCTTGTAGATTTTGTCCGGAAACCGCCGAGGGCGCACGGCTATAGGCCAAAAAAAATTTCTACTCTTGTAGATAAGGTCCTCTATAATGAAGGAATGCTTGGCTATAGGCCAAAAAAAATTTCTACTCTTGTAGATGACCATGTTGTTTATGTCCTGTTCGGAAGGCTATAGGCCAAAAAAAATTTCTACTCTTGTAGATGAATTCGACTCCAGGAATTGAAGGCGAGGCTATAGGCCAAAAAAAATTTCTACTCTTGTAGATACTCTAAAATAATTTCTTCATCTAACAGGCTATAGGCCAAAAAAAATTTCTACTCTTGTAGATCGGAAATCTTCGACGGTCTCGCCCCATTGGCTATAGGCCAAAAAAAATTTCTACTCTTGTAGATTACATCTCCGCTTTCGACTTCCAATATGGCTATAGGCCAAAAAAAATTTCTACTCTTGTAGATTAGAAATACTTTGTTTAGGCATTTAAACGGCTATAGGCCAAAAAAAATTTCTACTCTTGTAGATTAATATACTGCTTTATATTGTCCGTTTGGCTATAGGCCAAAAAAAATTTCTACTCTTGTAGATCCGGCAAGCGCCACAGCATCCACACAGAGGCTATAGGCCAAAAAAAATTTCTACTCTTGTAGATCCGCCTTTCTTGCCTGCTTCCGATTTAGGGCTATAGGCCAAAAAAAATTTCTACTCTTGTAGATTAAAGATTCTGTCGTAAATGCGCTCAAGGCTATAGGCCAAAAAAAATTTCTACTCTTGTAGATAGTTCGATGATGCCGCCGCTGGTGAGTTCGGCTATAGGCCAAAAAAAATTTCTACTCTTGTAGATAACGGAACAATCAAAAGGAACATAAACGGCTATAGGCCAAAAAAAATTTCTACTCTTGTAGATTATAGTCCCGTAGGGCGATGATAATAAGGCTATAGGCCAAAAAAAATTTCTACTCTGGTAGATTCGCTGGAACGGACAAACCAGTTTTGCAGGCTATAAGCCTTTGAAAATTTCTACTCTTGTAGATTGTGGCATCGCTGAACATGTCCTGATAGGCTATAAGCCTTTGAAAATTTCTACTCTTGTAGATGCGGGTGGTTCTATCGACAAACGATAGAGGCTATAAGCCTTTGAAAATTTCTACTCTTGTAGATAACATTCGATGATAATATTGACTGCTGATATTGCGTTGCAAGGTTCGGGTGCTCCACATTTCGCGAGTAGCTTCTTGTTCGTACCACGCACGGGCTTTGGCATTACTTTCTTGCAAAAGAATGCGATAATGCGTCCATG
>JAEEGJ010026697.1_pt1 | contig 11672 bp, 10 predicted proteins | sample 8958761 | NCBI WGS metagenome assembly JAEEGJ01 (sample SAMN16246546, study PRJNA631951) | gut metagenome | biome: gut microbiome; feature: rumen; material: RS-attached | host: Bos | place: Iran: Karaj | collected 2018-10
GACCAGCTCTCGCCAAAAGTTTTCAAAAAACACCGTCCGGAGCTGCTCAGGTATATCAGAGAATGGATATCCTCTGACGAACTCTACACGATCCGCTTCGGAGTAGGAATGCTGATGGCGCACTTCCTGGATGAGGACTTTGACGAACGGTACCCGGATCTGGTTTCAGGCATTCGATCGGATGAATACTACGTCAATATGATGATTGCCTGGTATTTTGCGACAGCGCTTGCAAAACAGTATGAAAGGGTTCTGCCGTATATTGAGGAAAAAAGGATGGAACCGTGGACGCACAATAAGGCGATCCGAAAATCTCTGGAGAGCTATCGGATCAGCGCTGAGCAGAAGGAATACTTGAGAGGACTGATATGGAAATGAAACAAAAAAGGATACTGATGAGCGCGCTTGGCGTCATCATCTGCGGAATCAGCGTGGGCATGTTCAAGCATGCCGCTCTGGGAGTGGATCCCTTCCAGTCGCTGATGAGCGGTCTGGATGCGCTGATTCCAATTGATTTTGGGACGTTGTACGTTTTGGTCAACGCTGTGCTCCTGCTTTTCAGCATCATTGCAGACCGGCACAATATAGGAATAGCAACCTTTATAAATCTGTTCCTGTTGGGCTATATTACCCAGTTTACCTACGATATGCTGCAGAAATTGTTCCCGCAGCCATCAATACCCTTCAGGGCAGTGTGTCTTCTGATCGGGATTGTAGTCATCTGCATTGGCTCTGCACTTTATATGACTGCGGATCTTGGAGTTTCAACCTATGATGCCGTGGCTATAGTGATGTCAGGGAAGTGGAAACTGGGCAAGTTCAAGTATATCCGCATCTGCACGGATCTTGTCTGTGTTATCACCGGATGCATACTGTTTCTCATGGCCGGGAATTCGGCTTCAAAGATACCACAGATAGCGGGAATAGGAACGATAATTACAGCATTTTTCATGGGACCGCTGATAGAGTTCTTTAATGAAAAGATTGCGCGACCAATGCTTAAGGAAGAAAGAAAAATGGATTAAGGGGAAAGAAACATGGGATTTTTCTTTAATGCAGAGAAGTACATTACAAGAGTTGAGAGCCCAAGAGTAAACAGGACACAGGGGAGAAAAGCTCAGGTGCTCGAATATATCGACAAGTACTTTGATATGTATAATCATGAATATCTTGAGGAAGTACTAATCGCCTGCAAGAACTATATTGAGGATACTCTTGACGATCAGGAAGAAAATGACAATAGTGTCACAAGCGCTGAAGTGCAGGCGGTTACCACCATTATCAAGGGGCTTCAGGATTTTGTCGCAAACAGGAAGCTAGAAAATCTGCAGTACATGCGCATACTTGCGGCGAAAGAGGCTTTTAAGCTGTATTGTGGCATGATCTCAAAGGTTTATGAGCTGGGAATATTGGATAAAAAGCAGGCCAAAAGAAGAATTTCTAAGTTTTATAAGGACTGTGGTCTGGACTAAGTTTTGGGGAGGAGACAAAGTTGGGGACATTAGATGAAGCGAGGGAGATTTTCTCCAAGGACAGGTACGCGACGGTGCTTTCGGGAGCAGTAATTGACGAGATTGGCGATGACTACGCAAAATGCAGTATGAAGCTGACGCAGGATCATCGCAATGCCTACGGCGGCATAATGGGTGGGGCTATATATACACTTGCTGATTTTGCTTTTGCTGTGGCATCCAACTATGGCAAGGATTGCGCAACAGTGAGTCTTACAGGTCAGGCCAATTTTATGGCGGCATCAAGTGGCAATGAGTTGATTGCTGAAGCAAAGCTCTTAAAAGACGGTAAGAGGAACAGCTTTTTTGAAGTAACTGTTACGGATGACCTGGGGAAACTGATCGCAGTGGTGGCGTTCACCGGCGCACATGTTCCGTTCAGATGATTGATGACAGCTCAATTCTGCGGGGTTGAGCTGTTTTTTTGTCTTATGGTCATAGAATCATTATTTTTTCCACAAAGATGATATGATATACGCTTTAATTTATTAGTCTGTGTCTTCATAATCATTATTATGAAGGAGGTCTTCTTATGGACATGAAAAAGCTTGGATTTGGAACAATGCGGCTGCCGCTTCTTAACCCCGATGATCCCAGGACCATCGACCTGGAGCAGTTTAAAAAGATGGCAGATATGTTTATGGACCGTGGTTTTTGCTACTTTGATACGGCATATCCCTATCATCAGGAAAAATCTGAGGAAGCTGTAAAAGAGGCAGTTGTTAAGAGATTTCCAAGGGACAGCTTTATTCTTGCTGATAAGATGCCTATCCTCAGAGTCACAAAGCCGGAGGATTATCAGATTTTTTTTGATGATCAGATAAGGCGATGCGGCGTTGACTATTTTGATTATTACCTGCTTCATAATCTTGGGCGGGACAGATATATAAATACAGAGAAATTTGGAGGTTTCCCGTTTATCGAGAAGCTTAAAAAGGAAGGTTATGTGCGAAACATTGGATTCTCCTTCCATGATGACGCGCAGACTCTGGACAGGATACTGACGGATCATCCTGAGGTTGATTTTGTTCAGCTTCAGATAAACTACCTTGATTGGGACAGCATTGCCATAGAGTCAGGGAAATGCTATGAGACAGCGAAAAAGCACGGCAAAAAGGTCACTGTTATGGAACCGGTTAAGGGTGGTGCATTAGTAAAGCTGCCTGATGCAGCTCTTGATGCATTCAATGCATTTTATGGGCCGCTTAATGATCCTTCTATGACGCCTGCATCACTGGCAATAAGGTATGCTGCATCACTGGATAATGTGCAAATGGTTCTCAGCGGCATGAGCAATATGGAGCAGCTGGACAACAATACAACTTTTATGCAGGAATTTATGCCGCTTTCCGAAGAGGAGCGCGTTCTTGTTGACACTATGGTTGGTATCCTTAAGAGCGCCGGAACAATCCCCTGCACCAGCTGTAGGTACTGCATGGAGGTGTGTCCAAAGAACATTAATATACCTGAGTATTTTGGACTTTTTAATATGCATGCGGTTACAGGTAACAAATCAAACATGTACTATGAGCGTTTTTCCATGAATCACGGAAAGGCTTCTGACTGCATTAAGTGCGGATTGTGTGAAAATAACTGTCCGCAGCATATAGATATCAGAGATAACCTTGAGAAATTCGCGGCTCTCTACGAGCAGAAAGGGCAGTGACATGATAAGAACGGCGGTTATTGGCGTCGGAAATATGGGAAGCCGGTATGCGTCAATCATTCAGGACGGCGCTGTCAAAGGGATGGAGCTGTCCGCACTTACCAGGGTTAGAGGCTCATACAGAGATCTTCTGCAAAGCACAATAGACAAAGGAATTCCGGTTTACGAGAGCGCCGATGCACTCTTTGAAGCTGTGGAAAAAGAAGAGCTTAAGCTGGATGCAGTCATAATTGCAACTCCTCATTATGCTCATGAAGAATTGGCAGTGCGAGCTTTTAGGAATGACCTGCATGTGCTCTGCGATAAGCCTTCAGGAGTGTATTCCAGGCAGGCGAGGCTCATGGAGGAAGCAGCTGACCGCTCGGGAAAGGTTTTTTCCATGGTGTTCAACCAGAGAACTTTGCCGGTATATAAGGAGCTAAGAAGCATTGTCTCAAGTGGCAGGTATGGTGCACTAAAGCGGGTTAACTGGATAGTGACTGACTGGTATCGCCCGGAGCAGTACTATAAATCCAGTTCATGGCATGCAACCTGGGATAAGGACGGCGGCGGAGTTCTTTTAAATCAGTGTCCCCACAACCTTGATCTTTTGCAGTGGATATGCGGTAATCCCAAGAGGGTTCAGGGCTTTTGCCATGAGGGCAGATTCCACAATATTGAGGTAGAAGATGATGTGACCATGTATATGGAGTGGGAAAATGGCGCGACAGGGACGTTCATAACATCGACAGGCGATGCTCCCGGGATAAACGGGCTGGAGATATCCTTAGAAGAAGCCCTTCTTGTCTGCGAAAACGGATGCATCAAAATTGGGGAGCTGGCTCAGGAAATGGGCGGAAAAGAGGCTGATTACCGAAGGAAATCAACAGACTTTTTCAGAAAGATAAAGGGTACCTGGAGCGAGATCAGACCTGAAAGAGAAGACCAGCCCTATGAGAAAATTATTCAAAGCTTTATTGATGAGATAAATGGCAGTGGAAAGGGCATTGCCGACGGCAGGGAGGGCAGAAAGAGCCTTCTTTTGTCAAACGCTGCGTATCTCTCCTCCTGGGAGAAGCAGATGGTCGAGATTCCGGAGGCGGGAAGCAAGGCTGAGCTGGAATTTGAGATGAGATTCGAAAAAGACCTGCAGGAAAAGGTAAAGCAGGGTCGTTAAGATATGACTGCAGAGAGGTTACCAAGGATTGGAACAGGAACAGAAAAAGAGTATCTGGGAGTATCTTCCCGTCACATTTATCACGGCGCTGTTTTGCTGTGTACTGTGGGGAAGCGCCTCACCTGCCATAAAAATCGCATATGAGCTATTCGGGATACCGCCTGAGGACACAGCATCAAGGATAATGCTTGCAGGTGCCAGATTTCTGATTGCAGGAGCCATGACGATACTGTTTGGATCGCTGATCTCTAAGAAGTTTTTGGTTCCCGGAAAAGGTTCTTTTAAATATATAGGAATACTGGCCCTTCTTCAGACAATAGGACAGTATTTCTTCTTTTTCATGTCACTTGCATATATCAGCGGTGTCAGAGGGTCGATAATCAATGCTTCAGGGAATTTTCTGGCCATTATTCTGGCAGTATATGTTTTTCGCTTAGAAAAGATCACAGTACGGAAATTTCTTGGATGTATCGTTGGATTTTCCGGAATAATCCTGATTCTTGGCGGAATAAGAGCCATATTGGCCGGCGGAACGATCTCTTTTCACGGAGAAGGCGCAATGCTTCTGGCAGCTCTGTTCTATGCGTTTTCGTCCTGTTGTATTAAGATTTTTTCGGGATATGAGAACCCTGTGGTTTTAAGCGGATATCAGTTTATGCTGGGCGGTCTTGTTCTGTATGTGATAGGTCTTTTCATGGGTGGTGAGCTGGTATTTGGCAGCGCTGCCTGCACTTATAACCTCATCTACATGGGCTTTATTTCTGCTGGGGCATATACTCTTTGGGGAGTTCTTCTCAAGCATAATCCGGTCAGCAGAGTATCTATATTTGGTTTTATCAATCCTGTTATGGGAGTTCTTTTGTCGGCAATATTTCTTGGTGAGAACAAGGAGGCGTTCTCTTATACGGGATTATTGGCGCTGCTGCTTGTGGCGCTTGGAATAATTATAGTTAATACGGGAAATGCTTCTAAGCAGGACGTGATTAATCAAATCTGAACATGGCGAAATTGTGTGTTTTTGTGTTATGCTATTTAGTGAGCTGGCATATTGTTTAATGCCGGTTATCTGTTGTAAGTAAAAGGACACAGCCATGAAAAAACCGTAGAAACACAAGCGGCCGTAAAAAACGGCGTCAGCAGGATGATTTTTGCAATTGCGTCTATTGCCGTGGAGATAGTAGTTATTCTGCTTCTTTTATTCTTTATGGGACAGAAAGCTGCGTGGATCTATACTTTGATCAGAATCCTGGGTGCTTTCTTTGTTCTGAAGATCTATGGAAGCCATAAGACAGCTTCTATTAGGATGACATGGATGCTCGTCATTCTTCTTTTACCTATTTCCGGTACAATGTTTTATCTGCTTATTGGTCTGAATGGCCATTCACTGAAGATGCGCAAGCGCTATGAGGATATTGATAAGATCCTCATGCCGATGCTGCCGAAAAACGACGATGTGGCTCAAAACGCCAGGGCTAAGGATGGACGTCTCTCAGGACTGATCGAGTACATCCGCAGACAGGCGGGATATCCGGTATATCAGAATACAAAGATAGAGTACTATGATGATGCGTTAAAAGGTCTTGAAGCTCAAAAGAGGGATCTTGCAAAGGCTGAGAAGTTCATCTTCATGGAGTATCACGCCATCGAGGATGCTGAGAGCTGGCACGGCATCAGAGATATTCTGGCAGAGAGAGTGAAAGCCGGCGTGGAAGTCAGAGTGTTCTACGATGACATGGGAAGCCTGGGATTTATCAATACCGACTTCGTTAAGCGCACTGAAGAATATGGAATCCAGTGCCGTGTATTTAATCCGTTTGCACCCGGACTCAATATCTTCCTTAACAACAGGGATCACAGAAAGATTACGGTAATTGACGGAAAAGTCGGTTTTACAGGTGGGTATAACCTTGCCAATGAGTACTTCCACATAACGGAGCCCTTCGGATATTGGAAAGATACAGGCGTGAGACTGGAGGGTGATGCCGTTCAGAGCCTTACAGTCATCTTCCTTGAGATGTGGAATGCTGTGAACGGAAAAGACAAGGATGACAAAGATTTCAGAAAGTATCTCATGGCCAGCAGTGTGGATTATATTTTAGAGAAGCACGGTAAAACAGTCAGTGAGGAAAAGGCAGCCCGTATAGCAAAAGATAAGGATGAGTTCTTTGATAAGATGAAAGCGGAGATGTCGCAGGATGAAAAGTACCTTGCGGATACTACAGCTGCAGGAGGAGAAGGTCTCGGCTTTGTCCAGCCTTATGCAGATTCTCCCCTTGATGATATCCATGTAGGCGAAGATGTATATATCAGTATGGCTGAAAGCGCAAGGGAGTATGCGTGGTTTATCACTCCGTATCTCATTATTACTGATGAGCTGTGCCATGCCTTCTCACTTGCGGCAAAAAGAGGCGTGGATATTCGCATTATCACCCCTGGAATTCCCGACAAGAAGCTGATTTATGGCGTTACCCGTTCCTATTACAACGGACTGGCAAGGAATGGTGTGAGGATATTTGAGTTTACACCCGGTTTCTGCCATGCAAAGATGTCTGTTGTGGATGACCTGATGGCAACCTGCGGAACGATCAATCTGGACTACAGAAGTCTCTATCACCATTTTGAGAATGGGTGCTTCTATGCAGACTGTGATGCTGTACTGGACACAAAGAAGGATTTCGAAGAGACATTTGCACAGTGCACGGAAGTCACCGACTATTACGCAAACGGGCGCGGTGCAATACAAAGATTTGGACAGATGTTCCTGCGTATAGCAGCACCTCTGATGTAATAAGAAATATTAAAGAGGCCTTAAGACAAGCTCATTAAGGTCTCTTTTTCTGGCCTGACTTATACCTGCAATGGCTCTACTTATCGTAGGTACAAAGTCACAGGCAGCTGCTTTACAATTTGTGCATGGAGGTAAAAGAATATGAACCAATATGTTACGGGAGCAGTTATTAAACAGCTTAGAGAAAAGAACAGGATGACGCAGCAACAGCTCGCAGACAGGCTTGGAGTTACAGACAAGACGATATCAAAGTGGGAAACCGGAAAAGGCTACCCTGATATTACCTTATTAGAGCCCATTGCTGATGCATTAAGGGTTTCTGTAACGGAACTTATATCCGGAAACACGGTACGAAACGAAAATGTCTCAGCCAATATGATGCGGTCAAAATTTTACGTGTGTCCCATCTGCGGAAACGTGGTCCATACCATGGGAGAAGCGGTAATCCAGTGCCATGGCATTCAGATGCTGCCTGAAGAAGTGCAGCCTTTAGATGAAAACCACAGGATCTTTATTGATCGCGTGGAGGATGAGTACTATGTCAGGATAGAACATGAGATGACCAAAGAACACTACATATCCTATGTTGCAGCGATTTCTTCTGACGGAATTGAGATGAAAAAGCTCTATCCAGAAGGATGCGCAGAGGGACGGTTTAAGATACGTGGTGTCAGGAAAATTCTTTTTTTCTGCAATCACGACGGGCTCTTTGAAACGGATGTGGTTAAAGGCGTTGAGAGTAAGTAACATTACCTGTACCCGGGAAATTCCTGAAATGTCCATACAATGTGATAAAAACTGGACTGTGGAGGCGTTGCAGAACATAATAAAGAACTGCGTTGAGCACATGGATGACGGAGGATCCCTTTCCGTTAAGGCTGAACTGAAAAAAGACCCCCGCCGCAAATATGCGACGAGGGCCTTTTTATATATTGAATTAAGGTTTTTGTTATGACTTGAAGAATTCCATTTCCTTGTTGAGCTGTTCTGCAATCTCTTTCAGACTGTTTGCTGAGCCTGCAAGAGTCGTAACTGTTGCGGAGAGCTCCTGCATTGAAGCGCCGGTCTCTTCTGAAGATGCGGCGTTTTCTTCGGAAATAGCGGACAGAGCACTCATGGTATCCACAACGGCGTTCTTGGATGATTCACAGGTATCTGCACCCTGGGAGATGAGCTGTACGCCGCCTACAGTGCTGCTGATATCGCCAAGCATTCCGTTAACAGCATCGAGGGTTTCTCCAAGAGCAATCTGCTGATCCTGGTTGCCCTGCTTAACGTCCTCTGCGGCCTGAACGGCTGCCTTGGACTGTTCAAGGAGGATATCCATCTCTTTTCTGATGTCATCTGCCATATCCTTGGAGTCGTCAGCGAGTTTTCCGATTTCTTCAGCAACAACTGCAAAGCCTTTTCCTGCTTCGCCGGCTCTTGCTGCCTCAATGGAAGCATTGAGGGACAGAAGGTTTGTCTGGGTTGCGATGGATGCGATTCCTTCAACCTTGCTGTTGATATTTGAAACGGCGTCCTGAGTTGCCGCAATGGTTCTTGAGATCTCGTCGATCTTTGCGGTCATTTCTGAAGAGGAATCTTGCAGTGAAGCCAGGGAGTTGCTGGATACTTCGGATGCTTCCTTCATCTTGTTGGCCAGATCTGAAAGGCTGCCGGTAGAGGTCTGAACATCGCCTACCGCATCGCCGATCCTTCCAACGTTCTCAGATGCACTCTGAATCTCATCAGCCTGCTGTGTAGCTCCGGATGCTATTTCCTGAACGGCATTGGATACGTCCTCTGCTGTCTGTGAGATCTGATTGGCCATATCGGAGAGTTCCTCTGAGGATTCTCCTACGCTTTCAGCGGACGCCTTGATATTGGAGACGATGGAGCTGAGTCTGTCAATGACATCGTTGGTGCTATTGACCATGACACCAAATTCACCTTTTTCACCTATTGTTATATGTGCCTTCTTGAAACGTCCGTCAGCTAAGTGACCAAGAGCATCGCAAACGGCGTTTACAGGAGAAACGAGCATTCTTCCAAAGATGAAGGCGAGAACTGCAACGATGAGTGACATTATAACGCCAATGATGATTACTGTTACAGCCGCTGATCTTGCGGATCCAAGTACTTTCTCAGAGTTGGATGCTGTACATACTGTGAATTGGGTATTAGGCTCTTTTACGTATGCAACGTAAGCATCATAGCCCTTACCTGTGTCAACAAAGTAGAATCCTTCAGACTTACCGGATACCATAAACTCAGACTTATCTCTGTATTCCTCTTCGTGTGCGCCTTCGCCGATTTCGTACTGTGCGTGGGCGGCAACAAGTCCGGTTCTGTCTACTATGAAGGCATCTTCTGACTCTGCGGCAAGAAATGTGTGTATGTCGTTCAGGTTATAGTTTCTCTGAACTATACCATAAACGTTGCCTGCAGAATCTTTTACAGGAGCTGCGAAGGTAACCTGCCTTGTTCCTGTAGAAGCGCTTATGATAACATCAGACATGTAGGGCTGACCCTTCATGGCCTGCTGGAAGTATTCTCTTTCATGGACGTCAACCAGTTTACCGCCGTCTGTACGGAAGAGCTGCACGCCATCTCCTCCGGTGAGCGTTGTGGCGTTTCCGTCATTTAGAACTGAATCTACACCCTGGAGGGTACTCATAATGACATCATCGCCGATGCCTGCCTCAGGAGTTGTCATATATGCCAGTATGGTGGGGTTTTCGCCGACCTGGCGGATCATATTCATGTTCTGCTCAATTATGGACTGGAAAGAGGCCTCAATATACCATGCCTGCCATTCCAGGGAATCCTGAGCATCTGCCATGGCCTTCTTGGTAGAAGTTGTGTAGCTGACGATAATGGCCACGGTCAGCGGGATAACCGCGATCAAGATCATGACACCAATTAATTGATTTTTGACACTGTGAATAAATGGAACTTTAGTAATGCTGTTTGAACTCTGTTCTTTTGCCATAACATGCCTCCATGATATTCCGTTATTATTTGAACGGTGATAGATACTATAATTATACTTCAATTGATGATAAAAAGACTAATATTAGCCGCAATATTATAAATTTTTAATAAATTACAAAATAATTACACAAAACAGATAGCAAACAGTCCTGGCTTTGGTGGTATGATATTGCAAAGAACGTCAAACTGGCAGACCTCCCGGTTATAGTGGGGCTATTGGTGAGCAAAATGAGATATGAGGTAAATATCAACGGAATAGATGTACATGCAGCATATAGTGAAGAAAACATAAGAGATATTTTTGAACCGCTTCTTCGACGCCTTACTGAGATGAAGGAATCTAAAGGAGGCAGGATTCTTGCCATGATCGCAGCTCCTCCCGGGGCGGGCAAGAGTACTCTGGCAAGTTTTCTTGAGTACTATGCAAAAGAAATCTTACCGGAAGTAACGGTACAGGCAATCGGGATGGATGGTTTTCATAGAAGGCAGGAGTATCTTATTTCACACGAAACTGTGGTTGAGGGCAGAATGATACCGATGGTTCAGATAAAAGGAGCCCCAGTAACATTTGATTTAGAGGGCTTGACCAAAAAGGTCAAAGCAGTTGCGAATGGCGAAAACTGCGGATGGCCCACATATGACAGACACCTGCATAATCCGATAGAAGACGCCATAAAAATAACGGGTGATATTATTGTTTTGGAAGGTAATTACCTGCTTCTTGATGAGGATAGCTGGAGAGAACTGCACAATATGGCCGACTACACCATATCAATTCGGGCTGATGAGGAAATGTTAAGATCTCGTCTCGTGGACAGAAAAGAGGCCAGTGGTAATTCCAGGGAGAAGGCAGAGGAATTTGTTGATTTCAGTGACATGAGAAACGTGCGACTTTGTCTTGAGAACTCGCTGAGGGCTGATCTTGAACTTTGCATAAACAGCACAGGAGAATTTGTGGTGTTGGGATGATAATTTCCGGTTGACGACCATATACTTTAGTGCTACAATGTGCTAAACCAATGAGAAAGAAGAGTACTTCATTTGTGAAGCTCACAGAGAGCATCCGGTGGTGAGAGGATGCAGCGGATGGATGAAGGAATGGGCTTTTGAGGGCGAAGCAAAACGGTTATGGCCGGAGTAGTATTCGACGGGGACTCCCGTTACAGAGTGGAGAAAGTGATTGCTTTCTCATGAGAGATCGGTTTTCCGATAAGCAAGGTGGCACCGCAGGATAACAGTCCTGTCCTTGTATGAAACTTCATACAGGGACAGGTTTTTTTGTTTCATTAAACATTGTTCCCTGTACAACACACAGATTTAGCCGTATGGCGGCAAGGAGGATCAAAATGGACGTACAGAGCACAGCAAAGAGAGAAGTAGTAGTTGAGGAAAAGAAGGGCCTGGCCAACACAAGAAATCTTATTCTTGTAGGCGTTATGATGGCTGTCGGAATTGTTCTCAGGATGTTTGCAGGAGTTATCGCACTTGGTAACATGCACCCGAATTTCCTTATAGCAACCTATTGCCTGGCAATTTTCATCATCAAGCCCAACCTTAAAGAGGCTGCAGCAATCG
>JAEEGJ010026699.1_pt1 | contig 11671 bp, 4 predicted proteins | sample 8958761 | NCBI WGS metagenome assembly JAEEGJ01 (sample SAMN16246546, study PRJNA631951) | gut metagenome | biome: gut microbiome; feature: rumen; material: RS-attached | host: Bos | place: Iran: Karaj | collected 2018-10
GGCGCATCTTGTGATACGTCTCTACCAGATGGAAGCCTTCGTAAATATGAAACATATGACTTGATTTAAATTAAGTTCCGAAAACGCCTGCAAAGATACAAAACTTTCCTTTTTTCGCTTTCTCCTTTCCGCTTTAATTTCGGATATTGAGTGTATAAATACACGAAAACTTCTCTAACCTCATGAGTGTCAGTGGCGATTGTCAAGTAGACTTTGCAAAGTTACTGCTTCGACAACCATTCGCTGGGCGTGAGGCCAATGATGGCTTTGAAGACACGATAGAAGGTCGTGTCGTTGGCAAAACCAGACTCCAGACCGACCTGCGCCATTTTCTTTTCGGGATGCTCGCGCAGCAATTGCTGGGCGTAAGTCACGCGGTAGCCGTTGATGAATTGGGAGAACGAATAGCCTTTACAGCTGTTGATACAGGCAGAGACCTCGTTCTGATGCACACCGAGCTGCGAAGCAACGTCGCCCATCTTCAAATCGCTGTTAAGGTAAAGGCGCTGCTCCTCCATGAGTGCCTCAATACGCTGCATCAACTGATTGGCAGGACTCACGGCATCTGGTTCAGTGAGTTCGTTGGCGGATGGCTCACGGATTCCATACGGCCGATTCCTGCGAGTCCTATATAAAATCCAAGCGATGAGAGCCAGGATGATCAAAGCCGCCAACAATATCCATATCCAATAATGATGGCTCTCGCTGCAAGCATCTGTTGCTTCTGAATCAGTGCGCTGGCCTACGGGAAAGAGCCATACAGCACCGGAAGGTGTGAAATAAGTGCCGCCAAGCGCAATGCCGCCAGCCAAAATCAGGTTACCATCAGCTGTCAAGACCGGTATACCATTGGCAGTTTCGGGCAGCGGATCGGTATAGTAGAGCGTCAGAGGGGCCGGACGTTTGGCATAGTCGATGCAGAGGATGTATTTCCGTCCTAACGAGTCGCCACCCATAACATAGCCGTGGTGCGCCTGACGGTCTACGATGACAGGCGTCTCATAGTGAATCGCGCCGAACTGAGTCTTCATTGGAACAGGACCATCCGTCGGTAGTAGCGAGAACACCGTGTCGCGCACCTCGGCGATAGCCACCTGACCTGCGGAATCACTGACGGCTAAAAGATAGGCAAAGATGCCTTTCTCCATATCCCCAATGAAACTGTCGGCGCTACGGGGCGTCTGCCCAATTATGTAAGGCTGCCACGTCTCTAACAGCGGCACACGGAAAGGCTCGCCCTTCAGACGGTCTACAATATTGCTTTTAATGACTTTCCCGTAGTTATCACAATAGCTGCTCACTACCATCACGTCGCTGTCGGAGATACAAAGCAGACGGGGAAAACTGCGCGGAACAGACACCTGACGGGCTGTCTCGAAATACATGCCGCCGTCGTAGGTCTCGATGGCATCTTCGTGATACCAGTTGCCTGCCACAACCACCTGTCCGTTGGGCAACTCTACGGCCGTCGGATGTGCCCGCCGTCTGTCAAGGCAACCAAAACCCTCGAAAGTGTGGGTAGCAGGATCGTATAGCTCTGCCTCGATGGTCTGGCCCACGCCGAGGTTCTCTTTATAGCCGCCAGCCAAAAGCACCTTGCCGCTTCGGAGCGGAACACACAAGCCATCGTCGTGGTTATAAGCCATCTGCATCTCATGCCATTTTCCATCTTTCAGATATTCGGCAGTTTTGGTTGGCACGAAACCTGAAGTGTGTCCACCCACTACCGTCAGTTCACCATTTATAATAAAGGTAGAATGTGAGATACGCGGAATGTTCAAGTCGGGCAACCGTTCAGGCTGCAATTTGATCAACGAATCTGCACTCACCATCATCGATAGTGAGCAAATCACCAAGAGAATCCAGAGTCTGGTTTGTCTTATTTTCATATCTGTTTTTATGCGTTGCAAAGTTACTCCTTTTTTTTCAGACCACAAAAAATCTGTCTCTTTTTGTTATGTCGGAAATGACTGAAAACCGCAAGAATATGCAGAAAACGGCATAATAACCCGAAAATCGACTAACAAATTATAAATTGTAAGTAAAACAAAAGAATTGTTAGTGGATTTACAGATTATTTCTCCTATCTTTGCGACATACAAACCCAAAACAATATAACAATGGAAAAGAAAAGACTCATTTTAATCCTGACAGCCCTGCTATTTGGTATGGTCTGTCTACAAGCACAGCCTTCTCTGAAGAGGCGCACCGTCAAGACGAAGACCGTCTCCGACGTTCGCACCCTTTTTAAATCAAAAAAGGTTGGCAACAAGGCATCTCTTAGAAGAGCCGAGGGCGAACGACTACAAAATGTCCAGTCTGCCTTGCCATTCGAGCAGCTGCCCGACATGAATGGCGAACGTCGTCATCACCAGACCTTTGCAGCAGCCAATGGCTTTATGGTCGCTGGTGGATATGACAATTCAATGACGCCAACCGGAACAGCTGAACTTTATCAGAACGGCTCGTGGAAGAAAGTTTCCTTGACCTCAACTGTCGACAATCCTACCTTCTCGGTAACATTGGCCGACGGCAGTGTGCTGATTGGCGGCGGCAACCCTGCTGGTGCCGGCTCCGGGCAGAGCAAGGGAACGGCCATCTATAATCCCAGCTCCCAAAAGTTCACCGCAGGTCCTAATATGACTGTGGAACGTAAGTACTGTAATGGCATCTTGGTCAAGGGCAATGCATACGTATCTGGTAACTTAGACGGCGAAGACCTCGTGTACGACCGCTACGACGGCACACGCTTCTCCGCTTTCGGCAGGGCCGGTGAATTCTCATCGCCTTACCTTTTTGCCGATGCGAACGGCAGCCTCATTGCGGTGGCTCCTTATGACAACAACGGTCAGACGGTAAAGCCCATGAACTTTGGCAATGGAGATATCTATTTCTGCGGCATACAGTATGACGTGACAGATGGAAAGGCCTATTATTACCCCTTCGAATTTCTCGAATATCATCTGCTTGAATTGCCTGGTGAAATGCGTACCTCCGATTACTGTTGGTCATATGCAAATTTCTATTTCCTGCTGACGAAGAATGATGCCGGGAAATACAGGTTAGGCGTGTTCCTGCCCGACTACATTAGCGAGGGTTATGATTACTTCGCTGACGAAGAGTTCATCATTCCGACGAAAAGTCCGACAGACAATGCGACGATCACCTGGCGTGGTGGTGTGTTCTTCAACGAGGACAAAGGAGAAGCCTACCTCATCGGTTCCAGCGGCAGCGGTTCCAACTGGAATGTCCACATCATCAGCTACGAACTGGAAGAAGGCAGCTGGACCATTGCCACCGCCACAGGCTTCGATAGAGACCTGACTGGGGCCTCGTGGGCGCTGCTTAGTGACGGACGACTGGCCTGCTCGGGCGGCTTTGGCCCAAATTACTCGGTTTCTAAGAAAGCCTATATCTTTGCTCCACCCGCCGCGGGCACGGAAAGCGATCCGAATCAAGGAACAAATCCTGATAATCCTGATAAACCTGACAATCCTGATCCCGGACCAGGTGCGGGTAATGTGGCATTGTTGGTACTGACGAAGGATGGTGCCTATCACAAATTTGTCTTGGATGGTAGCCGTCCGCAAGTCAAGTTCGAAGGTAGCACTCTAAAAGTTATTACCTCTTCAGTAGCAGAAGCTTCGTTTGCCTTGTCAGACATCATACGCTTTACTTATGGTGACTACGACCCGTCGGGCATTTACGATCTGACTGTCGATAAGAATTCAACAACTGTTGACTACAAAGATGGCACACTTGTTATCAGCCATTTGGCAGAAGGTGCCTCAGTTGTAATCTATGGCATCGACGGCAAACAAGTCAAACAATTGACTGCCGTTCAAGCAGGCACATATCGTCTTAGCCTCTCGTCTCTCCCCCAAGGAGTTTATATTGTGAAAGCCGACAAGATTTCCTATAAAATAATGAAGCGATGAAACGACATACCTTATTTATATACGTGGCAGCTTTGCTGACGATGCTCGGCACCGTGCTGCCCTTGAGTGCCCAGAAGAAACAGACTCAGGACGCGCTCTACATCTATCGTAATGACGGCGGATTCTTGGGGTTTTTCTACGATGACATCGATCGCTTTGAGTACAGCCGTATCGATACCCTCGGTGTCCTGCACGATGATTTCGTGGTTCAGGAGATCTATGCCCTCGACACGCTTTTCCGCATTCCCCTTGATGCTATCGACTCGATAGCCTTCGTCACCCCGGAGACAGTCTATAAGGCTGATGTGGCGCATACCTTTGATTCCGATATGTGGAATTATGTCATAAAACAGGACAGTTTGACACTTATACTTGCCTTGAACACTCCCGGCAGCATGATTCCCAAGGTAGGTGACAAACTAGTTTATGAAGGTCGGAGCAAGACTCTGCCCATTGGTTTTGTTGGAAAGGTGAAAACCGTATCCAACGGTGCAGAAGGAATTGCCGTCGATTGCGAGCGGGTGAGCCTGCTAGATGTATTCGATCAATTTGTAAGTAAGGGGAAACTGGAACTTTCTCCTGCCAATTCCGCCAGGAGACGCGTCGATGATGTCATATCCGATCATTATGACTTACCAGACATTACAGGGTCTATCTCGATAGCCAACGAATTTAAGTTCTTCCCCGACCTCTCTTTTGGCGGCTCGGGAACTATCGGCTATACTCTTAAAAATAAATACGACGTCAGGGCATTCCTGCAGGTGGGACTCTTCACTGGTGTACAATTCGGTAGCATCATTCATGGGAACCATGATTACAGCCTCAATTATTCATTAGGAGGTTCCTTGAACGCTTCTCATGACTTCCCTATCAGTAAAGGTCTTGTAGCGGCTCCCTTAGGGCCATTCCTGTATTTTACAAGGACCATTGGTCTTCTCTTGGGAGGTAGTGGCACCATTTATCTCGAAGGAGGAATGGATTATGGCTTCACTTCTTATGGACTGATACAATATAATAGTCAGAGGGATGGGGAACAACAATTAACGGGTCATATCAATACAACAAAACCATTTGGCTGGAAACCGAAAAAACTTGCGGGCAAAATCTCGGTTAATGGAGGTGTCTTCTCAGAAGTAGACATTACCTCTCTCTGTGAAGAGCTTGACAAGGGTGCTGTCCGACTTGAGGGAGGAGTCCGCGGTGAGTTAAGTGTAGATTTCAAGTGGGACGACCTTACTTTGATAGGGAGCGAAACGAAAATGTACGACCTGCTCAACCGTGATGCCAGCATCACGACTTCAAAATATCTCAATTTGCAACTGATTGGAGAGGTCGGCCCTTGGAAGTCATCAATCACCTTTGAACCAATCGCGTTAGGAACTCCCTGGGAAGGCGGCCTAGTGCCGGATTTCAAAAATCCACTTCTGACTATCGATGCCATCGGCAACAAAGTCAATGCTATGACATATCTGTCGCGCAACACGCTTTTCAATCAGCCTGTAGGCTTCAGCATCTATAACCAAGAGACCGGTAAGCATCTTAAGACACAATGGTTTGGTTCTCCCTACGACGGTGTTACAGCGGGCAGTGATTTCTCAGATTACGATGTCGACTTCTCGGAGATGTATGGTGGTTTGAACACACGTATCTATCCTGCCGTCAAATTGTTTAATCTGTTCGAAATCGTCGGCAAGCCATATCTGGACTATGAGATAGAGCCCGAGATAATCGCCGTTCCCTCACCTCTCACATTTATTGCTGAAGGCGGCTCAGAGAATCTGGCAATCAGCGCCAATATGCCCATCAAGGATGTCAAATTGAGCAAAAACGTTGGCAAGGACGGTAAAGCCTGGGCAAGCTGTAAACTTGCTGAAGAACTGGCTGAGACAACGAAGATTTATTCTATCGATGTCAAAGAGAACACGGAACCCGCTGAGCGTGAGGCAATCGTCACCATCGAGTGCACTAGAGGTGACGGTAAGATTGAGACGAAGGAGATTTCCATTACCCAGGAAGCCAATCTCGAAAGCGTTCTAAAGCTGTCAGACCACTTCTTTTATGTGCCAGGGTATAGTCTGGCGTTCAGCGAAGGCTACCTCACCACATCCGTCACGGCCACTTACACTGATGGAGCAAGTCTCAAATTGGAAAGCAGCGACAACCAGTGGCTGGAGGTGTCTGAAGACGGATCTGCTACGGCAATCAACGACAAACAGCTAAGGCAGAAGTACAGCATCAGGGTTAAGCCCAATCCCAGTTTCAAGACAACCAGAGACGGCATCATCACTGCAGAACTGATTCTGCCTAATGGCGACAAGGGACATGCCAAAATCTATGTGCAGCAAACGCCCTTGTTGAAAGATATCAAATTTATACCAGGAACAGTCGTCCTGATGGCAGAGGAATTCGACGGTGCCGCAGTAAGTGATATCGGAGAGGTGTTCATCGACTATCTCCTACTGGATGATGGCTTCAAGCCCTATATCAGCAAACAGGAGGTCAAGCCAAGAGAAGAAGACGACTGGATAGATCAGGCCAAGCTTGACGGCAGGTATATCAGAGTCCGTGCTAAGGCATATTCCAACGAGGAAGAGTCCCGTACAGGAGGCGTCATCTATCGGATCACACTGACTTCGGGAGAGTCTTTCGAAGCTACCCTCCCCGTCCAACAGCGTGAAAAGGGAGCCTTTGATCTGTTCACCATCAACCCGAAGCATCCGGCCTTCCCGCCTGAAGGAGGCGATATCACCTGCAGTATTGTTGGTGAAAACGTGGATCTCGTAAGCACGCCTGCTAGTATATTCATTCATAACGGAACCGGTTTCGGTGGCGTATGTAGAAGCGATATTGTGACCCTTCATGCCGAGCCGACAGCTATTCCGGAAGAAAGGCACTGGCAGTTTACACTCGAGGTACAGATGAAGGACGGCACAAAAGTCCAGAAAGATTTTGTGGCCTATCAAAAACCGCTTGGCACCTTGACACTGTCGCCGACAGAAGTGATAGCCAGCACCCGAGGCGGCCTGTACGATGTGGACATAGATTTGCGGGGTGAGTATAGTTATCTGCGCATATCGAGCAGTGCCAACTGGTGCAAGGCAGCACTGATGCAGTGGCGCCAGGCCGAGTTGGATATCGAAGAGAATCCTGTCAGCGAGGAGCGTAGGGCCACGGTCACCATAGAGTTCGTTGACGACAACGGTGCGGTGCTCAGGACGGCAACGGTACAGGTGATACAGCGGGCCAGCGATGAGAGTACTACTGTGCCTACGGTGGAAGAAGACCAACTGCTCTTTAACTCGTGGAAACACAGCGACGATACGAATTCCGGCTATTACCTATGGGTCAAGTTCGGTACTGATGGTACCTATCTCGAAAAGTACTTTACGCCCGACAAGGTAACGACCTATGCCGATGGCGTATTCACGGTAAAGCAATGCGTACGCGACACCAAACCCGAATACTATAGCGTGGGAAGGGAATGGATGTTCGCCGTGCTGAAAAACTACGACTACTTTATCCGCTACACGGTGAGCCGTAACTACAAGAATTCGAGCGGCAAGACCTACAGCGACGAGAAGTATGCGTGGGTGACGCCCGACGGCAGGTACCTGGTGTTCTGCGACGAGATCTATAATGCTGAGGAGGGTGACCAAGCCACGACATACACGATATCAAAGAGATACCTGACCTTTACGGCTGAAGGCGGTTCGGAAATTGTAGAACTGAAGAATTATGGAAAGGGAACACTTGGCGTGCGTATGAACGATGCCGACAAGGAATGGCTTAATGCTGAAGTGGTTGACGGCGGCATGCGCATAACGACACTGAAAAATAAGAAATTTTATACATGGCCAGGCCCGCACTACCATAATGCACTTGTCACCATCTTCTGTACCGATGAGAATGGTAAGGAATACATTACCGAGAATGTCCTTGTCAATCAGGCAGATAACCTGTGTGAGCACTTGCAGATTGTTGGTGCAGAAGTTGACGTATACATTCCTATTCATTATAAGCGTCGTGAATTAAAGGGGACAGTTGTTTGGGATGGCGATAAATTACATGATTATCGTAAATATGAATGGGTTGACGATATTACTTATATATCTGGTGATTTATACCATAATTTTGTAATAGATGGCAAGCATATACAACTCTCTTTCGAAAATAAGAAAGGCGAACATTACAATGTTTCCTTTGATATCGACAACTTCTCGGATGACATCAATGTTGGTCTGCGTAACTCCAGGGCAATTAGCAACCTGAGAATCGAAAGCGTAAAAATCGACGCTTGGGACAACGTCTGGACCTACTCCATAAATGCGAGCAATATTCGTCTAGATGATTACAATCATTATGATGATCATACTGATCGCCATTATTATGCGAACAAGGATACAGGCTTAAGCTACTCTTATGTATCGATAAAATGCAATAATCGGAATGATTACAAAGATTTCCATATCGAAAAAGATGACTTCGGCTATATATCTATCGATTTAAAAACATTGCCCATTCCATAAAGTCGAAACTCTCCAGACAAAAGAATCGCTATCAGCAATGGTGGCGATTCTTTTTGGGGATGGTGTTAAAATAACATAAAAAAGGAAGCACGGCATTGTCATCTACGGAAAAAATCCTATATTTGCAAAAATTATAAATATAGAACAGGAGTTCTGACTGTCGACACTTTAACCGCATCTGCATGACGAAGTTGTCTAAATGCCTTGGCCCCCACACGTCGCTCAGATTGAACATGATTGTTCTCTGTGTCATGGCATTCATCCTTTTGATAACACTGGGCGTGATGTTTTCTTTCTCCCACCGTGTGCTGAAGAAAGAAGCCGTGAACGGAGCGTGGCAGACACTCGACGTAACAGTGCTTCAGATTGACAACATCCTGCAGAGCGTAGAAGAGACCACCGAGAATGTCTATGAAGACCTTCGCCAGCACCTCAATCAGCCCGAGCGCATGTACACCTACAGCCGTAGGATTGTGGAATGCAATCCTTATATCGATGGTTGTGCCATTGTGTTTAGGCCCGGCTATTATCCTGGTCATGATTTGTATATGGCCTATATCCATCGAGATGTAAACGGAGAGTTTGTGACACAGGAGACATTCGCCAACCGTCCCTACACCGAGCAGGTGTGGTATTCGGAAACGGTGGCGAAGGAAGTGACTTGTTGGACTGCCCCGCTGAAAAATGAGGATGCCGAAGACAAGCCGCTCATCACGTTCTGTCAACCCATCTTCGATGCGAAAGACGAATGTGTGGGTGCCGTAGCGGTCGACGTGTCGATCAGTGAACTCTCACGGATTATTTTGGCTGCCAAGCCTTCACCCAACAGTTATTGCACGTTAGTGGCCAAAAACGGCTCGTACATCGTTCATCCCGATAAAGAGAAACTGATGTACCAAACGGTTTTTACCCAAACCGAAAGAGGTGCTGACCCCACGGTATTGGAAGCTGTCAAGGCACTGCTCTCGGGTGAGACAGGCTATAAGCCCTTCCACATGAATAATGAGGATTGGATGGTGTTCTACAAACCTTTCACACGCTCGGATGTCTCGGGACGTTTGGTGCAGAACCTCGACTGGAGCATTGGTTTGATTTACTCAGAAAGTGATATTTTCGAATCGTATAATCAGTTGCTCTTCCTGGTATTGGCTTGTGCCTTGATCGGACTGTTGGCTTTCTTTGTGTTCTGCCGTATGTTCACCCGCAGGGAACTGAAAGACCTCGACCAATTGACCCGTTCGGCACAGCGGATTGCAAACGGCCAATACAACGAGTTGATACCCGACACCCAGCGTGATGATGAGATCGGCCAGTTACAGGAAAACTTTGTGAAAATGCAACACTCGTTGGCAGTACAACTCAACGAGCAGAAACAGATATCCTCGTCGTTGGAAAAACGTGGCGAATACTTGCAGCAAGCCTCCGGACATAGTCTGGAGACCGACAGACTGAAAACAGCTTTCCTCTATTATGTTACCAACCAGATGACTGCCCCCTCGGTAATCATCGACAACAGCGTAACCACCCTCTGCAACAACTATCATGACATCAGTCAGAAAGATGCTGAACAGGAGGTAGAGAAGATCAAGGCGCAGAGCAAGCTGATCATCAGTCTGCTTGACGAACTTGTGCAGATCACCGAATTAGCAAACGGAAAGGAGGAGGATCATGAGTAGACGTCGTCGTAGTTTGTCACGGAATCTCAGTCTCGGAATCTTGTTGTTGGGAGTACCGATCATCTTATTGTCACTGGGCATACTCTTCTACCAATCACGATACCTGATCCGTCAGGAAACCACGGAGAATTTCACCACCACCCTCAACAAGGTTATTCAACGTGTAAGGAGCTATACGGTCATGATTGAAACGGCAACCAATGCCAATGCCTGGATCATGGAGGAGAATTTCAACCCTGAGTCGCTGCAGGCCCTCTCACGCCGCATGATCAGCATGAATCCCAACATCGCCCACTGCACCGTCAGCACCCAGCCCGACGCACGTACTAAGACGGTGTTTGATTCGGGTAAGGCCTGTTGGGTTGATTCGGCTGGTATCGCCTCTTATTGCCGACCTCTGCGAACTGACGGAGGACACCTGGCGGGCGTTGTGACCGTCGACCTCTCTTTCAGCCATCTTGTTGAGGCTATCAACAGCGGAGAGCAGCCCTATCCTCATGCCTACTTCGTTATGGTCAGCGGCGATGGCCGGTACCTGATCCATCCCGATACTACTCGTGTATTTAAGAAAACGCTCTTCGAAGACCATGACCCTAACCGAAGTCCCGACATGATAGCTTTGGCCTACGAGATGACAGCCGGTAAACAAGGTACGATGCATGTCAACATCGATGGCAAAGAACGCTATGTAGCGTTTGCCCCAATAGAAGGTACCAGCTGGAGCCTGGCTATGGTTGGTCTCGAAGACGAGGTGTTGGCCAGCTACCAGCATCTGGCGTATATCATCATAGCTCTCATCCTCCTCGGACTAGTGTTAGGCTTCTGGTTCTGCAATCGTGCCGTCAAGCGCATTATCAGTCCTATTCACCGTCTGTTGGGTATGACGGAGAAGATTACCAATGGTCATTACGACGAGGTGATGCCGCTTTCTGATCGCGAAGACGAGATTGGTCTGTTGCAAAATAGCTTTGCCGCCATGCAACGGTCGCTCAACAGTCAGATGGAGAGTATCCACGATGCCACGGATGCCCTCAGACTGCGCAACGAATACAGGGTGCAGGATATAGAGACCACGAGGGTGAATATCCAAAGGAAAATCTCTTTCATCAAGAGTGTGCTCCACCAGATACGTACGCCGCTAAGCATCATCACGGGCTTTGCCAATATGCTTTACGACAGCATTGCCGCACAAAGGATTGGAGATGAGACAAAGGCAATCAGTACCGATTATCTGAATGAGATCTGTGTCAGCATGAAGCATAATGCCATCCACCTGAAACGCATGGTTCTCATGCTCTTCGACAGCGCAGAGACAGAGACCTCTTCGTCACAAGGACTGTTGTACAATAAGAGTGATGAAATGTCATGCAACGTATTGGCCCGCATGTGTGTGGATTATACGAAGAGTCACTATCCTGACCAGCAGATCACCTTCGGGACCGAGCTGCCCGACACTACCTATATTCTGACGAATCATTTCTTCCTGTTACGCACCATCCGGGAACTGCTGGCAAATGCTGCTAAATTCTCC
>JAEEGJ010026702.1_pt1 | contig 11671 bp, 9 predicted proteins | sample 8958761 | NCBI WGS metagenome assembly JAEEGJ01 (sample SAMN16246546, study PRJNA631951) | gut metagenome | biome: gut microbiome; feature: rumen; material: RS-attached | host: Bos | place: Iran: Karaj | collected 2018-10
TATCTACCGAACCTTATCTGACGGCAGACGACCTGCCAAACGCTGTGGTGTGGCTTCCCGAACCGCCCGACACCATCGGAGCTTTGTTCACTCACGACATCATGCAGTATATGTGGGGAAAATCCATACGCGACACTCAGCGGGGCAAAGAAGCCGCCGACCACTGGGTGACCTCTGCCGCAGAAATGGCTAAGTTCTACAGTGTTCCGTTCGGCATGACGCTGTCTGAAGAAGAGACACCGGCAATTTATAAGCTGATAAGCCGGGTTGTTCCCACATTCCGTCTCTCTGTCACCAAACCGAAGGAGGTATATGGCCGCAAACGCCCTTACGTCCGTTTCAACGAACCGACCGGAATTCCATGGGATGAGGAAAGAGAGTATAACACAGGCTCTTATCCTTCAGGTCACACCATCCGCGGATGGGGACTCGCCTTGGTGCTCTGTGAGATTAATCCCGAGCGTCAGGACGACCTGCTCAAGTTGGGCTACGAATGGGGACAGAGCCGTGTGATCGCAGGCTATCACTGGCAGAGCGATGTCGACGCATCACGTCTCTTGGCAGCCGGTGTTTTCGCACGTCTGCACACATGCCCTGAATATCTGGCTGACCTCGTTGCCGCTCAGGAGGAATTCAAACGGCTCAAAGGAGAGACTGACGACATCAACTCTGTCAAGATTGTGCCTCATCCGGCAGCGCAGCGGTATTCCTATACCATCAGCGGCACTCCAGCCAACGACTCCTACCGTGGCATCATCATTGAGGATGGCCAGAAATACATCAGAAGATAAGGCTTGTTGTTCAAGTTTCCCTTTTAGGCATTGATGCAATACACTTGGGGGCACGGTCATCCTGACCGTGCCCCCAAGTTATATCAAGCTTTCAAGAACTTCGGATACTTCAGACTTTTTATTTTCCGGCCAGCTCCATGCTCGGACGCAACACATCGTGGCATTTCACAGCAAACGGTTTTGTGAGGTTGTAAGGAGCCGTGACACGAATGTCCTCGGAGCTGGCGCCGAATCCGACTGTGTAAGAGCCTGATGCCGTCTCCCATGATTGTGTGGCCTCGTTGTAAGAAGCCAGATCGTAGAGCGAGATGTCCATGGTGATTGTCTGGCTCTCTCCGGGCATCAGCTCTTTGGTCTTGGCAAAGGCTTTCAGCTCACGTGCCGGCTTCTCAAGGCCTCCGGCTGGTGCGCTCACGTAGAGCTGCACCACCTCCTTCCCAGCCTTGGTGCCTGTGTTCTCCACATTGACAGAAGCAGTGAATCCGTCTTTCGTGGCTTTCACCACAGGCTTGCTGTATGTGAAGTTGGTATAACTGAGTCCGAATCCGAACGGATAAGACACCGGCTTACCGGTGGTGACAAAGTGGCGATAGCCCACATTGACACCCTCCACGTGTTTTGTGAAGTCCTGAAATTCCACTTTGTTATTCCCCCGTCCGCGCGGAGCTGTCGGTCTGACATTCGGAAAGTTCTGGCTGGATGGCAAATCCGTCAAGTTGTTCGGCCAAGTCATGGTGAGTTTACCTGAAGGATAAGCCTTTCCTGTCAACACATCGGACACGGAATATCCACCCTCCTGTCCGGGCTGCCATGCGAGCAGGATAGCGTCGGGCATACTCTTCCATGATGCCGTCTCCATGACATTACCCATGTTGAGCACCACCACCACTGGTTTTCCAGCCAGATGGAATGCCCCACACACATCGGTGATGAGTTTCCGCTCCACGTTTGTGAGCATGAAGTCGCCCTCATCTTTGCGGTCGCTACCTTCGCCTGCCTGACGTCCGATGGTGATGACAGCCATATCCGACTCCTGAGCCTGCTGGTTTACAATCGTGCGGCTCACCTCCATCTCAGGCGACGGTGCTCTGCCCCAGAACCATCCGCCTCTAGTCTGACTTGCCTCTCTCAGACACTTTTGATAGGCCAGATAGCTCTTATATAGATTTGCCAGTTTGGGGTTCACCTCAAGCCCAGCCTCTGTCAGCCCCTGCATCAGGTCAATGGTATATGCTTTGTTGACATCGCCCGAGCCTGAGCCGCCGGCAATAAAATCGTATGAGGTGTTGCCGAAAACAGAGAGCATTTTGATGTTTTTCATCGGAAGTGCCTCTCCTTCGTTTTTCAGTAGCACCATTCCTTCAGTGGCACTGCGGCGGGTGATTGACGCATGATTTTTCAAATCAGGCTTATTGCTAAATGAATAATTGCGGAAGGCCGGTGTTTTGACGATATATTGCAGTATTCGCTTCACGCAGATGTCAAGGTCAGACTCTGACAGCACACCACTCTTCACCTTCTCGATGATGTCCTTTATCTGCGATTCGTTTCCAGGCTCCATCAGGTCGTTGCCTGCCTGAATCTGTGCCGCTGTGTTGCGCAGGCCGGTCCAGTCGGTCATCACGATTCCGTTGAAGCCCCACTCGTCGCGAAGTATGGTGGTGAGCAGGTCCTTGCTTTCCTGGGTAAACGGTCCGTTGAGGCGGTTATACGACGACATCACGGTCCAAGGTGCTCCTTCCTTGACTGTAATTTCAAATCCTTTCAGATAGATTTCGCGTAATGCGCGCTGCGACACCACCTCATCCACGCCCATGCGATTAGTCTCCTGTGAGTTGACGGCAAAATGCTTGACAGACGTGCCCACGCCCTGACTCTGCACGCCTTTCACATAAGCGGCACCGATTTTGCCGGTGACGAGCGGGTCTTCGGAATAATACTCAAAATTCCGTCCGCAGAGAGGAGAACGGTGGATATTCATGCCAGGGGCGAGAAGCACGTCGCACCCGTATTCAAGCACTTCGTTGCCGATGCAGCGGCCCACTTCCTCCACGAGCTGTGTGTTCCACGTACAGGCAAGAGCCGTACCCACCGGGAATCCGGTACAGTAATAGGTGTTGGGATCGTTCTCTCGTTTCGGTTGAATCCTCACTCCGGCTGGTCCGTCAGTCAGCACGGTGGAAGGGATTCCGAGCCGTGGTATGGCCTGCGTGGCACCCGCTGCTCCCGGCACACTCTTGGCATGTGCGCCAAGCATACCATTGGCATCAGCTGACTCAGTGCGGCGGTTCCCTCCAACCACGAGCATGGCTTTCTCCTCCAGGGTCATGGCTTTGAGCACTTCATCCACATTGTCTTCTTGCAATTTAATTTGTGCCATCAAGGCGTTCACGCTTCCGAGAAGCATCACGATGCATGTTAAAACAAATCTGTTCATGGATTATTAATTTAGTGGTTTCTTAATTCTTATGAATAATATCTGATGTTATTAATGATTACCCCTGCAATGATTTGTTGCTCAAGGTTTTTCCATATCAGTTTTTTACTTTTCTTTTTGATTGGACAATTAAAAAAAAGTGAAAAACCAACTAAATGGCAAATATACTAACAAAAACCGAGAGAACTGCCTTTCCCGGTGATGTTTTTGACGCAATGAATCATTTTTCCAATTATTCTTGGTCTGCCGAGCATGAGCAGGTTCGTCGAAGCCAATGAAAAATGAAGGAACCAACAGAAGTTGGATTGATTATAATTAGCAAAAAAACGTGCTATCTTATATACTAAGTTAGCACGATTAACAATATTGAAATAACAACTGTTATTCTTCATCAGAATCTATCTATTCTGTAATATCTATGGATTTAACATTATCCTTGTGGATGTATCCTAAATAAATGAGATTGTCTGGAGAAAAAACTTCAATATTAATTGATGTGGAATACAATCCTTTGCTCTTATCTGTATATTCTTCTTGCGAATAGACCTTTAGCCAGTCGTTATCAGTTTCCTGATAGACGATTGTATTGTTAGAGTCGATTTTGCCTGCTACAGGAAATTTAGGACCAGGTCCTTTTCTGATACTTATATTACGTCGTTTTGAGTTAAAAGTATCTGCCATATAATAACCTGTGAATTCAACATGCTGGAAAAAAGCAGAAGAACGACTGAAAGGTTCCCAAAAAATATCTAAGCCATACTCAGTGCATGTTCCATCTGAATTTTCTGTATATGGAAAATATATAACTCTATCCTCGTCATAATAAGGCTCTTCCATCGTCCCTCCTAAATAAAGAAAATAATTTTTGAATGTCATTTTGCCTATCTTCCATTGAGCATTTGCACATATAGATGACATGATAACAAACGACAAAAGCAAAAAGCGTTTCATAAGCCATTTTTATAAGATTAATGAATTATCGGTTTTTACATTCACAATTAATTGCAAAGTTACAAAAAACAATTATAGAAAAAATGTCTCCATCCGTTAAAGGTTGTTAATTGTAAAGACAATGACATGATTTTAACCGAAAGCAAATCAGCATTAAGCCAGCCTATAGTGCATGCGAATGCAGATTCAATCCTGCTTGCGGATGACCCGGCACGGATTTCCTACGGCAATTGAATCGGAAGGAATGTCATGAACCACCACACTTCCTGCTCCGATGATGCAGCGGTTGCCGATCGTCACTCCAGGGCAGACCGTCACACCGCCTCCCAGCCAGCAGTCTTCACCGATGGTTATTGGAGAGCATCGTTCTATAGGTTTGCGACGTTCAACATAATCAATAGGATGGTTCGGAGTCAGAAACTGACAGTTCGGACCAATCTGCGTGTTGGCTCCTATGGTGATTATGCCTCCGTCGAGCATGGTGGCGTTGTAGTTGATGAACACGTTCTCACCCAGCCTGATGCCATGTCCATGGTCGCAATGAAATGGCGGTGCCACAATGGATGATTCCGGAATACCGGGAATCAAGTCTTCTATCGTCTTCCGGTAGTCCTCATCCTCGGTGGTCATGGTCTGCAGTTTCGCACAAATATGCTTGGCTCTATAGTAACTAGCCAAACCTTCTTCGTTTGTGAAGTCATAAAACTCTTCACTGCGCATCTTCTCAAATTCTGTCATAATCTTCTTGTCATTTCTTACTGAAATGGAGATTTGTCCGATCTCAGGATTTATTTCGGAATAATTCAGGTATGCTTGGCACAGCAACTGCCCCCGCGCATGAACCTCCTTGAAACAGCAATTATGAGTTCAGAAACCCGGTTCAGCCTCACCACGTTGGAATTGTGTCCAGCCATCAGTGTTCCAATTGTTAATTCCGCTTAGACTGAGCGTTTTGTCATCGGCAAATCCAAAGACAAGCTTGTTGCTCCATGCAAGAAATGAATTCCCATCATCAGTGCCTATGTCAAAGGAGTCATAAATGTACATTGTGTTCTGCCCGTTACCGTCATCATTGCGTTCCCACAAGAGTTTCCATGTCCCTGTATAAGAACCATTTTCTCCATCAATATATTCCCAGTCAGTAAAGACTTCATGTCCGTCAACTGTGACCTGTTTGCGAATTTGCCACTTTCTGTTGCCCTTTAAAGAACCGTCATCGTTGAAAGTAATCTGTTCGAAAAACCGATGGTTATTGCTTATGTACTCGTAATGCCATGTGCCGATGATATACTTGTTGTATTGTTTCCGTAACTCTTCTGTATTCTTGTGGGCTTCAAAGTCAGTCCATTCAGGTTCACGGCTACATGATGCTGATGCAAGGATTGCAAAAAAAATGACGATGTATCTGAATATTTTCATGATTATCAATTTACGACATTCAACCTCAGCAAAGCTTGAACAAGTTCAGCTCTGCTGAGGCTTTCACGATTATTCTGCGACAGGACGAACGGACTGACCATATCGGCGTTCTTCTTGCATTGTTTTTCCACTATTTACGTTGCCGAATCGGAGGTCGTATGCTGTCTCACCTTCTCCTAAGAAAAAATCGTACAATTGGGATGTCCAGTAGCAGCCGATTCCATACCCTTTAAACATGTCATCCCAACGATAGCCGGAACCGGGCAGGAAAATGATTCCTCCATTAGTCGCTTTGATTTTCAGACCACCTATGTTGTTGAAAGTGATATATTCACGAGTGCTGTTGTCCAACAGGAGTTGCAGCTGATTTTGGTTTGGCATTTGCCATTGACCACCCCATTTAATGTGAGCCACGTCGTATTGTGTGCCGGCGATGTCGTTGCCGATGTCGTGCATGGTATCATAACTGCCGTCACAATGCGTGTAGTTGTCCCAATAGTATCTATCCTTCTCCTCGGTCTCACCCCATGCGTAGTAGCCGCCGTATTCCCATGGAGCAGATGCGCCGACATTGCAACATGCCCATTTACCAGCAGCTCCCATATCGATGACATGAGGATGGTTGCCGTCGGGACACCATCCGGCTTCCACTGCGGGGTCGTCTTCGGGTTTTGGTTCCTCGCCACTGCCTCCGTTGGCGATAATATTGATAATCGCGACGATGTCGGAGATGTTCACCTCGTTGTCTCCGTTCACGTCAGCCCATTCAAAGACAGCGGTGCCGGCGATATGGTTGATGGCAGCCACGACATCGGAGATATCCACCCTGCCGTCGTTGTTCACGTCGCCTTTCAAGGCATTGGCTGGTGTTCTTGATGCTAGTCTGAATCCAATATCACTAAATCTGCCATATTTTATCGCCCTGGCATCTCGATTCACATTTTCACACATCCTTGAGTTAGAGGCATGGTCACCGCCTCTCACAACTAGATATTCACCATATTCACCCTCGGCTGGTCCCTGAGGATTTACTTGGCTTTCAGAGGAGTAGCTTGCCCAAAAGTCTTGGCACATTTCACTCACGTTGCCCGACATATCATAAATACCCAGTTCGTTCGGTGACTTCAATTTGACCTCAAGAGGTTTACCACTGGTATTATCCTTGTACCAGCCGACCTCGTCAAGAGTATTACTGCCAGAATAAAGGTAGCCTTTGCTTGCGTTTCCGCCGCGGGCGGCAAATTCCCACTCAGCCTCTGTGGGCAGGCGGAATTCTTGTCCTGTCAGCTCATTCAGCTTCGAAATAAACTCCTGGATTTCGTCCCCTGAGACCAATTCGGCGGGCGTCTGATCGGATCCCTTATAGAAGAACTTTGTTTCTCCCATCACGGCAGTCCATAATTCCTGGGTCACTTCAGTCTCACCGATGCTGTAATCTGAGAGGGTCACATTGTGATATCCTTTAATTTCTCTCTCACCAATCTTTCCCATCACGAACGTGCCTCCCTTAACCGGTATCATCGAAAATTTCACACCATTGACCTCGTAAGTCGTCTTCTCAAAATTATCATCACCACCATCATCTTCTTTTTCTATTCCTTCGAACGAATTAGCTGTTCCTGAACTGCCGAAAGTTTTGCAAACTCGGTCGTACAGTCCCACTTCTCCTTCATATTCAGCGGGTATGAAATCGTGGATCAAAGTATTGCCCTCATAAATCTTGCAGCCATAAAGTGTCATATACGAAGGTGATGTGTCTACTTTCAGACCACCTTCTGTGGATGCAGTGTTCAGATTGAACAGGAACATCGGAGTCCTTCCTGAATCAGGTGTTCCCGTGGTGGTCACACTGCCTGCTTCGGTGTTAAGGTCATCATATCTGTACCATGTGGCTGTTGTGCCTTCACACTTTAACAAGATATGCTCACCATAGATGAAACCGCTGCCACGTGGCTCATTGCCCGAGCGGTTAAAACAAGGGATGTCCTCGCCATCGGTACGGGAGAAAAAGCAGAAAGCGTTGTTCTGGAAATTTCCCAGTCTGCCTCCCAACAAAGCCTCCCAATTTGAACTGTGGTCCTGTTCCACCTCACAGTCCAGTTCAACTCGGGTGTTAGCCTTATGGATATAATTGGTGTTGAAGTACTGCTTACCGTTGGATTTGATAGCCTTCAGTAAGGTGATATCGCTTTCTTCGATTATATCTGAAGCGCCCGGAGGGGCAAGTGTGATTCCGTCGATATTATTGGCTGATACTTCCTCTTGAGTATCTACATTGATGAAAGTGGAATTCAGGTTTACCGTAGCCTTTACTGAAGAGATGCGGATACGGTCCGATTTATTCCGCCATCCCAGAGAGAGCGTACCGAGCCAACCTTCATTGCCTACTGACTTACCAGGACCGATGCCATAGCCGCCGTCGCTGCCGCCAATGGCAGTGACCTTGCCACCGTTAATGACTACTGTGCCGCCTTTACCTGGAATCGCACTGTCATCGTATTTGTAATTACCACCACCGCCAATTCCGGCTCCAAAGCCGTTTCCAACAGCGTGCACTTTTCCGCCATTGATGATAACCGTTCCTCCATGACCATAGTCACCAGACCAATAGCCCTGCGCACCACCGCCGATTCCGGCAGCACTGAACCCGGCATAAGCGTACACACAGCCACCGTTAATTACAACTTTACCGGCATTACCATGTTCATTACCTCCAATACCGGCTAAGTTTTCTCCACCAGTTGTGTTCAGCGTTCCGGATCCTTTGCTCTGACCATAAATGTTAAGTTCGTTACCATCGGCCAGACAGATGCCAACCTTGGCTGTCAGCATATGGGTGTCGGTCAGAATCAGATGAACAGTTCCGGAGATGTTAATACGCGAGTCAACAGTCACGTCGCTGTCGACCACATACCAGCCGTCGCTCAGCTCGGTCTGTCCGGTAAACTTGGTGTATGAACCTGATGATGCCGTCTGCGGGTTACCGTCGGCGTCAAGATATTCCACATTCTGCGCCAGCATGTTGACTGCCGGCAACAAAGAAAACATCAATATGAATAACTTTTTCATAACGGATTATCTATATAATTGAGTTTCGGATTTTTTACAAGAATTACAGGAATATATAGAATTATTCAATTAACTCAACTTTTGCATTTAGATTATATACTGATCTTAACACACTTGGCGGGCAATTGTCCGCATGGTTTTTCCCGCGAAGCGGTTTTTCACAGTTCATTTAATGGACTGCTTTTTTCTTCTTTTTAAATGTCAGACACGATGTCATCCTTTCTTTCGTCTCTGTTATCTGCTGCAAGCATCAACCCCACAAACGTTTTACAACTAAAAAGAAGTTTTTTTGTTTTGATTTCCAAATCCGACACTTAAGTGACACGGAAAAAAACCTACGGACGACCATCCGCTAAATGATCATATATCAACAAATAATCTAAATCAGAAACTGGAGAAACAAAGCTGCAGTCGGTTCAGAAGCTGAATCTTCTGCCGTTCCACCTCAACACCTTCTCCGTTGTGGAGCCGTCGTCGTTCCAATGAGTGAAAATGATGTTCTTCCCGACACGCGGCATGCTATATGTGCCACTGTATTCAATTTCAAACCCTGGAGGATCGCATGCAACCATACGTTTCGTGTTATTGTCGTACCGATAGAAACGGATGTCACTCAATTCGGTCATACATGGCCTGCCCTCTGCATAGCTTGCCATGTTGTTGAACGCGATTAATTTATGTCTCCCGTCCGACTCGTTCCAGAAACATACTTCCAGCCTGAAAATGTAATCCTCATCTTCATTGCCGGCTTGTTCAAAAAGGATGTATCCGTTTTTTGTGTCGATGGTCAACTTGTCGCCAGCTTCCTGCGGAAGACCATTGCGGTGACGTTTCATGGCATTTTCCAATGTCTTCCAGGGGCGGTCGCCACTCTCTTCCTCGCCTTCATAGTTCAAAGAAGGAAATGCAGCCCATGCAAAATCTGTGACTGTGGGCTTCGAACCTTTATAGTTCACTTTTATACCATTCTGTGCCATCAAAGAGAGTGTGAGGCAAGAAAACACAATTGCTGATAATAATCTTTTCATATTGTTCAGTTTTTGTTAAAAATAAAACCAATTTATTTTTGGGGAGTTAATTCTGCGAATGAGAGGTCACCATTTTTACTATATTCCTGTTCTCATACATCTGTCATAGACAATTAACGTTTACTTCTCTGCAAAGTTACGAATTATTTTGTTATCATGAAATAAATTGCTGAAATTCCGATATGAAAAAAACAACTGTCGCTTGTTCACAATGTGCCATAAATCAGCTTTATTTTGTATTAATATAAGAAATGCTATTCGTCAACTATTAATCTTTCAAGGATTGAAAATAATTACCATTCCTCCTTCTTCGTTATGGACTCGACGAAGATGTACATATCCTAATGGAAAAGATGCATCCTTCTCGAATGACCCCCATTTTAAATTGTCGTATTCTTCATCTTCCGACTCTCCATAATATTTATCGAGATAATTGATTACTGTCTTCATCTTAGGGTCGTTGGGGTGGGTGCTGGTCATTAACATGAAACCATTATTTGTGTTGACACCAAATTTCACATTCCCAATTGTCAATACAAAAGGGCTCTCATCTCCGCTCTTTTCTACGGATAGCATTCTGTCTTTTTTTGCGATGTCTTCCAGCTGAAGATATATTGAGTCCTCGTTGTTGAGAATCAACGTGTGGCCGAAGAATGATAATTCCTTTATTTGCCGGAGAATTGTGTCTATAGTTTCTTCATTATTGAATTTTGAAGAATCACTATTTTGTTTTTTTCCTGCCAACTTTTCTGCAGTTATTTCTTGTTTTGAATGTTCTGATTGCTTTTCATTCTTACATCCTATTAGGCATAGTGACACCACTATTGGTAATAAAATATTTCCTTTCATGTTTTTAAGAAGTTCGAAATTTCAGTGTTCAAATTATTTCGATTATTCGTATAAGATGCAAAGTTAGTAATAATCTTTGAATGAATATAAAAAAGTGGTATGATAATTAAATAACACACCACGTTATAATAATAATTCAACTTTCGGCTTTAATTATATGCTGATATAATGACACTTACTTGGAAACCGTCCGGATGGTTTTTTCCGCGAAGCGGTTTTTTCCAGTCCATTTTGGACTGCTTTTTGCTTCTTTTTCCATGCTTCTACTTTAATTGTCACTTCAACCGCTACTGTTTTTCAACAACAATTATGAACCTTACAGACACTATAATTCTGAAAAAGAAGTTTTTTGTTTTATTTTTTTACATCAGAAACTTTAATCAACTATATCTTTGAGTTGCCAATGAAAACTGCATGTTATGGAGTCGCTTCCGAAATACATGTCATTCCATTTCAAATAGAAGCCCTTACCCTTTAAAAGTTGTAACTTTTGACCATTGGGAAGTTGTTTGCTCCATAATATTTGATGATATGTTTTTAGAGTTTCACTTGCAGAATCCGGGTCTTTACCATGACTGTCAGTTTGAACATCAAAATCAACATCTATCATCGTGTTCTTTATTAGGATTAAGTATTTGCAAAGTAAGGAAATATTTTTCGTATGTCGTATTTGAAAATCGGAAAAAATTTAATTTATCTGTTACCTTTCGCCCTATTATGCGTTTTACACAACATTTGGCAGTTGCTGATATCGGTTGATCCTCCTTTGCTCCATGCCGTAACATGGTCGGCATCCATCTCTGTGATTTTGTAGATGCGGTATTTCACGTTCTCATGTCCTTTGGCACATTCCGGGCAGTTGGAAATGCCGAGCTCTTTTGCCTCTTTCGTCTGCTGTGTATAGACGGTGGTCTTTACGTTTTCATCAAAAATGCGGATGTTCAGCAGCCGCCTATCCACTTCTCCTCCGAGGAGAAACTCAAAAATACCCTTCTTGTTTTTGACATATTCGTCGCCGTAGAGTTCTTCCACCCGTTGTTGCAGAAGATTGGGATTATAAGAATTGGAATGGTATTGCTCATATAGGGCACCCCAATCCAGTCCACGCATTTCGCTCTTAGGCTCTC
>JAEEGJ010026703.1_pt1 | contig 11671 bp, 11 predicted proteins | sample 8958761 | NCBI WGS metagenome assembly JAEEGJ01 (sample SAMN16246546, study PRJNA631951) | gut metagenome | biome: gut microbiome; feature: rumen; material: RS-attached | host: Bos | place: Iran: Karaj | collected 2018-10
ACTGCAATCATACCGATCACTTTATTGGATTCTTTCAATACAATTCCCCAGTCAAAGTCTGGAGAAGGTTTTCTTTTCACCCAAGGACGAGCGTCAATGAACATCAATTCCGGATTTCTCTCATTTTTACTGGCCTTTCGTCCCCAATAGGTATAAATTTCATCTCTTCCCAGCCATTCTTTCAAATCCGGTACGTCTGCTTCGGTAAGAGTCCTGATAATCAGCCTGTCAGTTTCAAGGACAGGTTTATCAATTTCGTAATCTTTTAACATAGCGCCTCCATCATATTCATGTTTTCTGTCTTTTGGGGAAACCCCGGTTTATCGACGCATCAAGACACCTTTCATATACTGCGTTTCATTATGCGTTTTATAAACTTCCATCTTTTCCTCTTCTGTACAGCATCAGTATTTCACCTTCATTGTTCGTTGCAGAACTTAATCTCCCGTGTCTCTTCCGGAATCTCCGCTTCGCAGTTTTCCTGCTTTGGCTGCCAGAAAAACAGGCCGTGTGCCATCGCCAGGCTCCCGATCCGGTTTCTCAATGCTTCTGATGGTTGTAAACTGTCATGCAGGTAGCCTGTCCATTTGTTATTTGTCGTAAAGGAAAGCGGTTTCCCCGATATGGTATACCTTGATCTTCTGACCGAAAACTTCTTTCTCCGTACCTTTGATTCTTTTGTTCAGGATCTGCTTTGCTCCGTCACAATGTTTCCGGATACAATCAGGGTATATTGGCAGATCCCCGTGAGAAGGCCAGATTTCATCAAAATCCGCTTTCATCTTATCCAGTTTTTCCAGGCTGTTGATATAATCCTTCATGTTCCGGTGCTCTCCGAACATAAAGATGTGGCCGTGCTCCTGAAGAGGATCCCCGCTGATCAGAACACGGCGGCTGATGTCGAGCACCGCAATGCTTCCGGGGGTGTGGCCGGGAAGATGTATGATCCGCAGCTTCCTGTTCCCCAGATCCATTTCATCTCCATCCTTCACAGGAATCAGGCGGTTGTCTTTTCCGGAGCTTCTGTAACGCGCTTCATCAGCCGGATGCATATAGAAGGATTCAAACTGTTCATTACATCCGGTATGATCCCCGTCCGAATGGGTGTTCAGGAGAAAAACGGGCAGTCCGGTGAGCGCCTCCGCGATTTCCCTGGCGTGCCGAATCGTCATGCCGGTATCGATCAGAAGCGCTTTTTCTGTCCCCTTCAGAAGGAAAAAGCGAACCATGCCGTCCTCAATTCTCCAGGTATCCTCACTCATCTGCACAATCTGAGCGCCATACTGTTTGCCGCATCCGCTGCAGATACCTGTATGGACAGAGATGATATGACCGCATTCTTTACATATCCATTGTTTCTGTTCGGTTTCCAGGAACTTTTCCATGCCGAGTTTCCGGATGTCCCTGAGATTTTTTCCCGGCGATTCGTACAGAGGGTACTTTGAAGTATAACGGGTTTCCTTTTCCATTACATCTGCGCATGGATAATCAGGGCATTCATCACAATATTTATACTCCCGCTCAATGCGTTTCCGGCACAGGATGATTCCGCATCTTTTCGCGCAGAATTCCGGTTTGTTTTCATTTGGGCCATGGCATCCCGGACATGGGTTTGCTTCGGCAAGGGCACGTTTGCAAAGGCAGCAGTTCAGACCGCATGGAGCGATCATTTCAGCGGAAATCATGGTTCCTTTCATTTCATACCTCCCATGGCCGTGAATCTCATATATATCCCGGCATTGTCGGCTGTCGGGTGTCCCGGCAAACAGGAATTGTCATAAAGCGCCTTTAGGGCAGTTCTTCACGCACTCCATGCATAAGATACATTCCGTTCCGTTCTCACGTTTCCTGGAATTATCGGTCATGTCCACATTCATCGGGCATACGCGCCTGCATTTTCCGCAGGATATGCACTTCTCCTTGTCGCATTTCACACGGAACAGGGAATAATAACTCATCGGCTTCAGAAATACGGTAATCGGACAGATATATTTGCAAAACGCCCGGTTGTCCCGGAATGCAAACGCAAGGATGATCCCTGTCACATAATACAGGATATTGCCGATGATAAATGCCCGGAACATGATCCGCTCAAGGTTCCCCGCATGGGCAAGGAACAATGCCGCAACAAAGATGAGCGCCGCGGCAAAGGTGATATATCTGATCCATCCCAGTCGCTTTCGCGGTTGCTTTGGCACTTTGTAAGGCAGGAAATCCAGCACCATGGCTGTCCAGCAGGCATATCCGCACCATCCGCGCCCGAATATCAGCGGCCCGAATATCTTTGCCACAGCATAATGGATGGTTGCCGCCTCAAACACACCTGTAAAGAGATAGTACCAGAAGCCCTCAATCTGCATGTTTTCATTACAGATCAATCCGAGATATACCAGCATATACAATCCAACGAGCAGCTGAACGACCCGTCTTGCATGCCTGTATTTTTTGATGAACAGGAAGACGCCCAATGAAACGGAGATGCCGATATAGCTGAAATTAAACAGATAGAACAGATTATCCTTTGTCAGCCACAACGCGATCGCGACCGTCTCAAATACGGCCAGCATAATGACAGGCATCGCATATTTCTTCATCTCTGTATCCCCGCGAATCCGGAATGTTTTAGTCGGTCATTTCAAAATATATTTAACAGGCCCTTGCCGGCATTCATCATGATTTTTCAAGGCGTTTGAATATCCAGGGAAAGATGAATGTCACGTAAAACATCTGCAGGAAACATGATACAAAGGTGCCGGGCACACCGGCAATCCAGTCTTTGACTGCGGGCACGAGGATCAGGCTGACCGCATAATAGCTGAGCAGGCCGAACACGAGCCGCGCAATCCTTTGCGTCATGGAGACGTCGGTGGAGAACCGGACGAAACGCCTCTCCAGGATCCACCCGGTCAGGAAAGCGATGCACCAGCTGACGCCTTTAAAGGTGTCGTTGGCCATCTTTGCCCCTTCCACCAGCACTTTCCCGGTCTCGTCCCTGTCTACGGGATAGGGTTTGACAGCGGCGTATACAGCCACCGCGGCCGCGATTGCGATGCCGATGCCCGCCACCAGAAGATCCTTTTCCGGATGGCTCGTGACCCATTGCATCAGCTTCACGGTCAGGAACATGACCAGGGTTCCGGCCGCGATCCCGGCCAGGACATCCTGCGGCGTATGAACGCCAAGATAGTTGCGGCTGAACCCCACGAGGATAACAAGGACCCCCAGCGCGACGCGCAGTGTCCGGGAGAAATCCCTGCGGACCGCCCCGCCGCCGAAGATCGTCGCCGCGTTCATCGTATGCCCGCTGGGGAACGAATAGCCTGTTGCCGTGGTGATGGAATCGCCGTAGGGCACGATACGCGCGTCCCTGATCCACGGCCGATAGGCGCAGGCCGTCACTTTCAACAGGCCGTTGACCAGCCGATTGCCGCTCCAGCCCATCAATAAATATGTGCCGATCTCCTTGCTGAAACACCAGTAGATCAGCGCCATGATCACGATCACGGTATTCAGTTCGCCCAGCCACGTCATCTTTGAAAAGAAACCGGCAAAACCGGCGCCCGCGCCGTTCCTGAAATCCTGCAGGGCCAGGAGAATGTTCATGTCCATGCTGCTTCCTCTATACTGCTTTGTTTTATCGCATTGTCCCGCAGACGCTCCAGTTCTGCTGCTGCCAGCGCCGCGAAAAAGCGTGCGGCGGGGTATAACGCCGCCGGATCAGCTGTGAACGAAGGGTGGTGGTTGTCGTAGTCTCCGCCGGTACCGATGCGGAACATGGCGCCCGGCGCGATCCTGAGGTATTCGCTGAAATCCTCGGCGATCATGGAGGGCGGGTTGACCTCTACGCGCAAACCCAGCTGCCGGGCCGTGTCCGACGCCCGTTCACAGGCTTCCGCGTCGTTCACCACGGGATCCGGACCCTGTTCATACTCAACCGCCGCCTCACAGCCATAGGCCCTGGCGATATCCGCTGCCATCTGCTCCATGCGGCGGCGGATATCATCGCGCACAGCCGCGGTCATGGCGCGTACGGTTCCTTCCATCCATGCGGTTTCCGGCGTAACGTTCCAGGTGTTCCCGGCTTCCACCCTGGTGACGGATACCACAGCGCTGTCAAACGGATCGGTCCTCCGGCTGATGATGGTCTGGAAAGCGGTGATCATTGCCGCCAGTACCGGAATGGGATCATTCCCCAGCTCCGGATGAGCCGCGTGGCAGCCTTTCCCCCTGATCCTTACGGCAAAGCGATCCGCGGCCGCCATGACCGGTCCGGGCCGGATGCCGATGGAACCGGCAGGATACCGGGGACAGGTGTGCCCTGAGAGAAAAAGCTGAACATCGTCCAGCAGCCCGGTGGACACCATCAGGGCCGCTCCGTCGTCCACTTCTTCAGCGGGCTGGAAGATCACTTTCACGGTGCCCGGCAGGGTCTCCTCCCGCTCCTTTAACAGCAGGGCAGCTCCCAGCATGCAGGCGGTATGAAAGTCATGGCCGCAGGCGTGCATCACCCCCGGGCATACGGACGCGTAGGGAAGGCCGGTGGCTTCCTGGATCGGCAGGGCATCCATATCTGCCCTTAACGCGACGACCGGACCTTCGCTGGTGCCCAGCTCCGCGATCAGCCCGGTTTCAAGGCCGGTTTCCGGAAGGCGTACCCCGTTTTCAGACAGAACCCCCCGGACAAACGCCGTCGTCTGCCTTTCTTCCATCGCCAGTTCCGGATGCTGATGCAGATACTTGAATGCCTCAATGATGCGGCTTTCCTCCATCTGTTTTCACTCCCCATATCCTCTTATTGGCGCGGCTCCGTCCGTCATTCAATGATCGACAGGTGATCTATGCAGGCCGGAAGATGCATCATATGATGATAAGTCATCGGGGTCAGGATCATTCCGCCCCGGGTCAGCCTGCCCCAGAAAACCAGCAGCCAGACCGAGCGGAAATCCGTGGTGACCCCGCCGACTTCCAGGATCCGCATGACCCACTCTTCCGGAACCATGGACTTTATCTCTTCCAGCGTCAGCTTTTCAAGGATGGTCCGGGTATTCTTTCCCACTGTGATCATGTAGTCACGCAGTGCTTCGGCGTTGATCTTCTCCCCGAAAGCCTTTACCTCATCCGGTTCCAGCGCGTTCCCCGTATCCGTGATTGACGCGTTGATTTTCTTTTGCCATTCATCGTTGAAAATCTGGTCCCGGTCAGCCATCAGGATATTGCTGACAAGGTCCTCGATGCGGTGGGTGTGCCAGAACTGCCAGCAAAGCGGGACCATGTCTGTTCCGGCATAATGCAAATCCGTATCCCAGATCTGCCGGGGGACCATGACGTTCTGATTTCCGGCCAGCATATAATCCAGCACATAATCCGCAACGGTTTTTTCGGACACGCCGGAAACTTCCGCCGGATGCACCATGGCATGAACTTCCAGCGTCAGTTCTTTCATCCTGTCCAGGTCATCCCCGGCCAGGGCTTCCTTTAATTCCCCGTACTTTTCCTCAAAAGCCTTGTATAACGCCGCCTTATTCATATATGGATCCTTTCTGCGTTTCGCTGTCAGTATCATGCATATCTTGTTTTCCTCCGTAAATGCTGATCTTTCCCACGGACGGGTTCACCGGCCGGCCGGAAGCTGCCGGGAACCATGCTTTACGGGTTCTGCGGCTTTGTTGCCAGGTACAGGACGTAGGTATCCTCGAAAACGATCTTCCCGCCGCTTTCTTCGACCGCGTTCCTGAGTCCCTCAAAGAACAGGGTCCTATACGGTTCCGGAATCACAATATGATCGCAATGGGTGCCGCAGAAAGAAACGTATTCATCCGCGCTCATTTCCCGCCGCCCGTGGAAATCAAGTTCCCGGAAGTCCGCGAATCCGTAGTTCCGGGCATTGCCGTATCTGAAACCGCGGTGGGTATAAGGGGTTTCCGGCCTGAAATACTGGCCGTAGACTGCCTGAATCTTTGCGTAGAGCGCTTCGTTCGGGGTTTTGTAATCCGATCTTGTCAGCATCATCGCAAGGGTTCCGCCCGGTTTAAGCAGCTCAAACGTTTTTGAAAAAGCGGTTTCCTCCGGGATCCATTGAATGGTCGCCGCGGAATAGACCAGGTCAAAACGCTGCTGCCCGAAATCGTACGTGATGAAGTCATCGTTCACGATATGGAAGTTGGGGTACCGATCATACTTTTCCCTCATTTTCGCGCAGAGGTGCTCACCGAGCTCAATCGCGTGATAATCGCAGCCCGTTTCAAGGATCGGATCCGTTGCCTGGCCGGTTCCGGGGCCGATCTCCAGCACTTTCTTCCCCGGGCCGGGCTGTGTGAAGTTTATCAGGTATTCGAACAATTCCCCGCTGTATCTCGGCCTGAACTGATCGAACTGCTCGGGGATGGTATCAAAGATTTTCCTGAATTCCATACGAAACCTCTGTCATTCTCGATTTATCAATCATCATATAACGCGGAAGAGACTTTGGCAAACCATATCTTTCCGGATCATTGTGACATTTTGGAACGCTCTCTTGAAAATACCGGGGAAAGCGGTTAAATTCATATTGTGCCGGATACGGCGCCTGCTTTCCGAAAAGGACTGCGAAAATCCGGATGCGAGGTTATCTTCCATGCGTTCAATCCGTATCAAATATACACTGCTGACAATATGCGCGATCATTGTCGCGCTGAGCATTGCTACGCTTATCGGGGTGGAGTCCATCAAAAAACTCGGGAATGACGACGCTGACCAGATGCTTTCCCTGATGTGCTCAACCGGGGCAATGAACCTTGAGTCATATTTCACAAGCGTGGAGCGTTCCGCGCAGACCGTCGCGTCGCTTGTTCAGAACAGTCTGGAGGATATGCCGCTCGATCAGCTGGGGCAGCAGGTTGAAAAAGCGCGCAGCCTCTTTGGCGAGGTCGCGTATCATACGAACGGCGTGCTCACTTATTACTTCAGGATCGACCCGGCGCTTACCAGTGAAGTGAAAGGATTCTGGTATGTCAACCTGGACGGGAACGGCTTCAGGGAACATGAAGTGACAGATATCACCCAGTTTGATACAAGCGACACTTCCAGGCTTGTCTGGTTTACCGTTCCGAAGGCAACCGGGAAAGGCGTCTGGCTTCCGCCTTACAATACTGAGAACCTGGATGTCCTTGTCATTTCATATAACCTGCCGGTTTACTGGAAGAATCAGTTTGTCGGTGTGATCGGCATTGAAATAGACTGCAAAACCCTGGACAATGTCGTGGAAAACATCAGGCTGTTCGATTCCGGGTACGCGTTTCTGATGGACGCAAATTCACATATGATTTATCATCCGGCGATCAAATCCGGGCAGAAGATGTTTTCATTACCGAAGAGCCTGCTCGGTGAAAACACTCCTGTTCAATACCGTTTTCAGGGCGCTGACAAAAAAGCAGCCTGGCTTTCGCTCAGCAACGGGATGAGGCTGTATGTGTCCGTGCCGATCTCCGAGATCAACAAAAGCTGGCAGGAAACGGTCTGGCGCATTGTCCTTGCATCGCTCGTTTTACTGACCCTTGTCAGCCTGATCATCCTTCGTTTTACCTCCCGCCTCACAAAGCCCCTCCACGATCTTTCGGAGGCGGCCAGGCTGGCAAACTCCGAAAGTCCTGAGCTGAAAGCGGATTACAGCAAAAAGGACGAGGTCGGTATCCTGAAGACCAGCCTGGCGCACCTTGATTATAAAGCCTCGCACGATGAACTGACCGGCGTATTGAATCGTTCCGGATATGAACTGCTTCTTTCCAGCCTTGATCGTAAAAGCACCTATATGATCATGCTGGATGTGGACAACTTCAAAACCATCAACGATACCTGCGGCCACGAAACCGGAGACAGGGTGCTTGTCAGGCTGGCCCGGGTGCTGAAAAAGCACTTCAGATCAGAAGATTACGTCTGCCGGATCGGCGGGGATGAATTTGTCATCTTTATGGTAAATACCGAAAAAACGCAGCATGATCTGGTCGCCTCAAAGATTGAAGATATCCGCCGTGAACTGTACGAATCGAATGACGGGATGCCGTCGGTCACGATCAGCGCCGGGATCGCACATGGGTCAGATTTTTCAGACACGACAGCCTGGTTTGAAGAAGCGGATGCGGAAATGTACCAGGCAAAACAGCGCGGAAAACATGCATTCAGGTTTCCACCGGATCATACCTGAACCATGGCGTTCTGGCATCCGGCAAAACCGGAAGCTTTATCAAACACAAGGGGCAGCAGCCTATTGGGTCATCCTCATTGTTCCGGTCCGAGAGAAAGGAGGGGTTTTACCTTGCTGACGAAACAAATGATGCGCCAGGGAAAACCCGGATTGTTCGGTATGATTGAAAGATCGACAAACCTGCGGAACAGCCGCGTGTTTGTCGCCCTGAACGTGATCCTGTTTATCATATCCCTGGTGGTGCGCTTCACGGTGCGGGAACTTGAGATGGGCCCCCTTTTCATGTGGCTTTCCGCGGGAATGCTGCTCGTTTCTCTCGTGGAACTGCTGATCGTCCAGCGGAAAGCCGGTGTCGGGAACCATCTGAAATGGATCCTCGGGGTCAGTTTTGTCGTCTCCGCCGCGGTCACCACTTCGACCCTCGGCGCCGTGGGAAGCATGATCTATATTTTTTCCCTGCTGCTCAGCATCCCATACTGCTCGGTGCTCTATTCGGTGTTCATTTCCGTCGTCACGGTCATGGGCAGCTTTATACCGCTGCTGATGACCGCATTCATGTCCAACTATGATCTGAATGTCGTCCGGATCGCACCCGGGACGGTGATCGAGGTCACGTCCACCCTGGAAGCGACGCTTGACACCGTGGCCGTCAATGACGCGGGCACGAAAATAAACGAGCTTACGGCCGTGCTTCTGCCCGGAGTCGTGATGATCATCATCATGGCGGTCGCGACGGTCAGCATCACCGCTGCCGTTCGCAGAATTCTGCTGGAACAGTACCATCAGTTCCAGATCACGAGAGAATGAGGTGTCTGCCATGGATTACATCAAATATATCACCGACGGAATTGAAACCATCTGTAAAAACCACAAATGCCGCGTGACGGGATCCGAATCGGTCCGCGCCGCGGAAGCGGAGATCGCCGAATCGATGAAGGATTGCGTGGATGAAATCCGAACCCAGTCCTTTGACGTCCATCCCCACGCTTTTCTCGCGTCGGTGCCGCTGGAGGCGGTCCTCTGTATCGCCGCCTGCGGGTTTTTTATCGCCGGCGTGTGCACGGGGCGGGCCTGGACCTACCTGGTCTCGCTGATTCTGATGATCGTGGCGGTCGTTTGCCTCGTGGGCGAATTCGCGCTCTATCGGCAGGTGATCGACCGGTTCTTTCCCAAACGGACGGGACAGAATCTCTATATGGTCCGCAAGGCAAAAAACACGCCGAAGCGCCGGATCATTCTCTGCGGTCATATCGACGCGGTGTATGAAATGCCCTTCCTCAAGTATCTGCCCAAGCCCATGATCTTCATCAGCATCGGAAGCGGAGTTCTCTTCTGGGTGGTTAATTTCCTTTCCTGCAATCTGGCGCTTGCGGATTTTCTGTCGGTGGGCACGTTGAAAACCTTCGCGATCATCGAGATCGTCCTTACGGTTCTGTTTGCGCCGCTGCTCTTCCTGGTGGACTGGAAAACCGTGGTGGACGGAGCCAACGACAATCTGACCGGCTGCTTCCTGAGCATGAGCATCCTGAAGGAAATGGCGGATCGCGGCGAGCGGTTTGAGGATACGGAAATTGCCTGCCTGATCACCGACGGTGAGGAGTCGGGGCTTCGCGGAGCGCATGCCTTTGCGAGTGAAAACGTGGAAGAACTGCTGGATCTGAATACCGTCGTTTTCGCTGTGGATACGATTCACTCCGTGAAGGAATTGCGTATCTTTTCCCGGGGCATCAACTATACCGAGTCCAACAGCGAGGAAGTCTGCAACCTGCTGTATTTCGCAGGGATGAAAAACGGCTACGACCTGCGTACCGCCGAGTTCTACCCCGGGGCATGCGATTCCGACGCATTCTCCCGCGTCGGGATCAAGGCCGCCGCGATCTGCGGGGTTGCATTCACGCCGAAGGATTATTATCACAATGTCAAAGACACCTATACGAACCTGAATCCGGAATGTATCCGCATCGTGCGCGATATTCTCAAGGATTCCGTTTCCATGTTCTCGAAAGTGGGAAAGATTTTCTGACAGATAAGGACTATGAGCAGTTACCCGGATCATGTCCGGACATCATATGCAAAGGGAGATATCGCTGTTCCCGGCGGGAACTGAAGGCTGTCTTCCTCTATTCCGTCTCTTTCAGCCGGATTTCGGCGATTGCTCCGTTTGACAGCCGGAGACAGGCCGTATCGGGAAGAAGCGAAGACCTGAGGCACCGGTTTTGCCTTTTCGTTTTATCCGGTTGCCCGGCAGCGGATTTCCGATGATCAATCCTTTGCGATCCGATCCCGGATCCGAAGCATTTTTTCATCCAGCTTTGCGCTTTCTTCCGCGCAGGCTTCCAGTTCTTTGGCCAGTTCTTCGGCGGTCCGGGGATTGAGATTCTTTTTATACCGCAGTTTGTGTTCGAGGCTTGCCCAGAAATCCATGGCGATCGTCCGCATCTGGATCTCAACAAACATGTCCTTTTTCCCGTTTTCCGTATAGACCGGTGTCTTGATGATAAGGTGCAGGCTCCGATAGCCGCTTGGTTTCGGATCCCTGATATAATCCTTCCGTTTTACCAGCGTTACGTCCTCCTGCGCGAGGAAGCATTCCTCAATCCTGTAGATATCGTCAACAAAGGAACAGACGACCCGCACGCCGGCGATATCGTGCAGGTTTTCCTCCGCCGATTCGATCGTGATCGGCAAGCCGAGTCTATCCAGCTTCCGGATAATACTGTCCAGGCTCTTCACCCTCGATTTGATCGATTCGATCGGGTTATGCTCGTCCTGAAGGGAAAGCCGGTTGTTCAGGACATTGAATTTCGTTTCCACTTCCATCACAGCGCACTGGTAATTCATCAGCATGCTGTAAACCGGATCGAAATCGGCATGAAGCTGTTCCAGCATCTGATTGATGTTCCCGTTTGCCTGCAGGGGCTCATTCGAAGCAGAAAGAGCGGAACTGAGTTTATTGTTACCGGTCATAAGCGCAAGCTTCCTCCATATTTATGCTTCTTCTTTTTTCCCGATCTTTTCAAACAGCGGGAAGACCTTCGGGTAAACACCGATCATCACGAAGATGATGATGGCGTAGCGCGCCGTACGGACCAGGAATGCCCCCAGGGTTCCGCCTGTAAGGAACTCCGCGCTGAAGGGCATCTTCAGCAGTTTGTTCAGCACAAGATAGATCGCGAATGCGCCGATCACCCGCAGGATCTTCGCCCAAACGTTGCGGGTATCGCTGAAATTCACGAACTTCTCCTCAAAATGGAAAGCGGCAATCAGGCCGATCAACAGACCCAGGGCAGTGAAATAATCGTCAGTCCGGACGAAGAATACCCCGGGCAGCGCAGAAACCAGCAGGATCAGGTGCCGGATTTTTTCGTTCTTCACTTTTTTCTCCAGCAGCGTGATGATCCCGACGCAGATCAGGCCGAGTGCCCATCCGGCCAGGACATCCGTCGGATAGTGCATCCCGGTGACTGACCGGCTGAGGCCTACCAGGAAAAT
>JAEEGJ010026704.1_pt1 | contig 11670 bp, 11 predicted proteins | sample 8958761 | NCBI WGS metagenome assembly JAEEGJ01 (sample SAMN16246546, study PRJNA631951) | gut metagenome | biome: gut microbiome; feature: rumen; material: RS-attached | host: Bos | place: Iran: Karaj | collected 2018-10
GTAAACGCCTCTTTCCTCGATACCATGGGAACCTACTTCCTTTCTGAAGCAGGGTGAATATGAGGTAAGGCACTGGGGAAGTCTGTCCTCTTCAATGAGCTGTCCCTGGAATCTTCCGATCATGGAGTGCTCACTTGTTCCTATCAGATAGAGGTCCTCGCCCTCGATCTTGTACATCATGGCTTCCATTTCCTTGAAGCTCATAACGCCCTTGACCACATTGCTTCTGATCATGAAGGGAGGGATGCAGTAGGTGAATCCCTTATCGATCATGAAGTCCCTTGCAAAGGAAAGCATTGCGGAATGAAGTCTTGCAGCATCGCCTACAAGATAATAGAATCCGTTTCCGCTGGTACGTCCCGCAGAATCCTTATCAAGTCCGCCGATCTTCTCAAGGATATCGGCATGGTAAGGAACCTCGAACGAAGGAACAACAGGGTCTCCGAACTTCTCATTCTCAACGTTCTCGCTGTCATCCTTTCCGATGGGAACGGAAGCATCAATGATATTGGGAATGACCATCATGATCCTGGTGATCTTCTCGCCCAGCTCTTCCTCGATCTTTTCCAGCTCTTCAAGTCTTCTTGATCCGGCTTCGACCTCAGCCTTTTTAGCTTCGACTTCAGCCTTAAGCTTTTCAGCCTCTGCGGTATCTCCTGCGCTTTCGGCCTTCTTGATCCTGCCCATAAATCCGCCGATCTCTTTGGAGATGGAATTTCTCTTTGATCTGAGAGCATCTCCTTCCTGCTTTGCCTTGCGGACCTGATCGTCAAGATCCCTTACTTCATCTACAAGGGCAAGCTTCTCGTCCTGGAATTTCTTTTTGATGTTCTCCTTAACAAGATCCGGATTTTCTCTTATGAGCCTGATGTCTATCATATCACTACCTCACAATATTTTTATTAAACGTATAGTTCATACATTTTAACTGCTGCTGTCTATCTTTTCAATGCCTCGGCAAGAGCCTGTTCTTCCTCTGCTCCAAGCTCATGTCTGCATTTACCCTTCTCGATCTCTCTGGTGTAGACGTATCCGCCCTCCGGTGAATACACATTGTTGAGAAGGACTCCGTTATCATTTTCATCGAGGAGCACCACAACTGCGCTCATCTCACCTCCGAGCTGTTCGTAAGCATCATACTTTACGATACTCATTTTCTGATAAACGGTCTTAAGTCTTTCAAAAATCTTCCTGATGTCCTCGGAGTTCCGGTCCGAATCATCCAGTAATCTCCTGTTGTCTTCGATGATCTGATCCAGTTCCGCTTCAAGGCTTTTACCGTCTCCTCCGGATGTAAGATCATCAACTCTCTTTGTCAGCTTTGCGATCATCTTCTTATTGTTCACATTCATGATGAAAAGAACGATAACCGCTAAAATACTGACGATCAGGAGTATCTCCCATATTATAAAATCCTGCAATTTATCATCTTCCTTTTATGACATCAATGTCATTTATTATTCTGATGCGATCATCAGCTTCTGAGCTTATTTACGATACGGTCAAGATCATCGTTATTGTAGAACTCAATGGTAATGGAGCCTGCTCCGTTTCCCTTGCCGTTTACCGAAACCTTGGTTCCCACTGCCATCTTCAGACCTTCCTCTATATCATGGTAGAAGATCTTAAGCTGCTCGTCAGTTACGGGCTTTGGCTTTGCAGGCTTCTTCATTGCGTTAACGAGCTTCTCAACATCACGGACATTGAGCTTCTCATCAACAATCCTCTGAGCCACCTCTTCCTGTACGGATTTATCGTCGATGGAAAGAAGAGCTCTTCCGTGACCTGCACTTATAAGGTCCTCAATCAGCATCTCCTGAACCTTATCTGAAAGCTTCAGAAGTCTGATGGAATTGGTTATTGCCGATCTGCTCTTGGAGATCCTCTCTGCGATATCGTCCTGGGTAAGGTCGAATTCATCTACAAGTCTCTTGTAGCCCTGAGCCTCCTCAATGGGATTCAGATCTGCTCTCTGGATATTCTCGATAAGGGAGATCTCGAGTATCTCCTTCTCGGAATAATTACCGATGATGACAGGTACTTCCTTGAGTCCCGCAAGCTTACATGCTCTCCATCTTCTCTCACCTGCGATGATCTCATAATAATCTTTTCTGTCCTGGACAAGTATGGGCTGGATCAGACCGTGAAGCTTAATGGAGTCAGCGAGTTCCTGAAGAGCATCCTCATCGAATTTTCTTCTGGGCTGCTTTCTGTTGGGTTCGACTCTGTTGATGCTGACCATCACTCTGGAATCTTTTGTTCCGTTCTTGGCCTGTTCCTTTGCCGCCTTGGTATTATCCTCGGCAGTGTCCTTACCGACAACATTGGGTATCAGAGCATCAATGCCCTTTCCCAGACCTCTTCCGCCCGGTTTCTTAGGTAAACCCTTTCCGTCTGCTGCCTTATTTAATCCCATGCTTCCCTCCGTATATTTAATAACGTAAGTTATTATTTCTTATCTTCAAACAATTCCTCAACTTCTTTTGCGAGATTCCTGTAAGCCTCGCATCCGGCACATTTGGGATCATACACCGTGATGGGTACCTCATAAGAAGGAGCCTCCGACAGTCTGACATTTCTCGGAATCTTTGATTCAAAAGTATGATAATTCACGGTGCTTCTTACATTCTCAACAACATCGTTGGACAGTGTGGTACGGGAGTCAAACATTGTGAACAGGATGCCTGAAAGCTCGAGTCCGGGATTCATTCTGCTCCTCACAAGATTGATGGTCTCTATTACCTGTCCGAGTCCCTCGAGAGCAAGATACTCGCACTGAACGGGAACGATAACTCCGCTTGCAGCTGCCATGGAATTGACAGTCATAAGGCTTATGGCGGGAGGACAGTCGATCAGTATGTAGTCATAATCCTCCTTGACAAAGTCAAGTTCTCTCCTGAGTATGAGATTAGCCTTATCCTGTCCGGCCATCTCAATCTCAACCGCTCCGAGATTGACATTAGCCGGAACGAGTGAAACATTCAGGGCAACATCCTTTACTATAGCTTCAGCCAGTGTGCACTCTTCCAGCATCACTTCATAGATGGTATACTCCATCTCATTTTTGTTAACGCCAAAGCTGCTTGAAGAATTCCCCTGGGGATCCATGTCCACTACCAGGACTTTCTTTCCCAATTCTCCAAGACAAGCAGCAAGGTTAACAGTGGTGCAGGTCTTGCCTACTCCACCTTTCTGATTTGCTATTGCGAATATTCTATCCATAAATACCCCTTTTCAATTAACGGATATTATATCACGAAATGTTCCACGTGAAAAATGTTTCACAAGTCTTCGGAGCATACCACCCACTGTGTTATCTGTCAAATGATACATCATTATCTGCTTGCATGACCTGAACAGTTAATGTGCATTCTTTTCCCTTTTTATCGGGGCAGACTATTTGGACCGTATCTTCCGGGAAGGCTATCCTTTCCAGTCCGTTATCTTTCCTGTCAACGAGGATATATCTGTTGCCGTTTTCATCAAATGTGATGGCAAACATTATCCTCATGTTGTTCAGTATATAGGGATTATTGGTGATATATGACAGCTCCATTTGCTTTCCGTTAAAGCTGACTATTAATCTACGGGTACTGTCATACTCCTTTTCTGAGGAAAACCCGTTAGTCTCGATGTGATCGAAGAACCTTTTGTTATATGTGTAATCCCGGATCATGGAATATGCCAATCCCCAGATACCGGGATCTGTCAGAGACAGAAGTGCTGCTGCCTTGAAGGGCAGAAGGAGTCCGCCGATCAATATAAGGATTGCACCCAGGCACGGAAGACCGGAAACGTAATGTCCGGATCTCTTGCTTGCTGCTCCCGCACCATAGGTCAGTGCGACGCAGATCAGTCCTAATATGACCAGGATGATCCCTATGAAGTCTTTTGGCTCTATCAGTTTTCCAAATACCTGTAGCATATTATCTGTTTAGAATCCCATAGACCACATCATCAATCCAAGCATGATCCAAAAACCTATACATAACAGGAATATAATGATCCTTCCTTTTCCCTCCGGGGTAAAGAAATATTTCGTCTTCCACTCATTGATGTAATCACTCATCCATGAATTGCCGGTATCGGAAACAGGAATATTCCCCGGATTCGCATTACCGAGGGTATTCTTGAACCAGGTTCCACAGTAGTTACATCCGTTTATCCCGGCCGGTATTTCTTTGTTGCAATTTGGACATTTCATGTGATCCCCCTCAAAAAGCACTATCTTTATATAAATACCTATATATAGTGGTACTGTTTTCTTCTCTTTGTGAAACCTTTTCAGAAAACTACTACCATTTGTTTCACGTGAAACATCTTACCCCTAAATCTTGAAAATGTTTCACGTGAAACATTTATATTTAGTATTACACCAAAATCCATTATATCAAGTGGCAATATATAGTGCCATATAAGAGAACGATAACTAAAATAGATTTCACGTGAAATATGTCTTGTGTCATCAATAAGATAAATCACTATTTGGTCAAAGAGGTTTTTTGGAAGGAGTTCCCGGTTTCCTGGGATATGCTTTGGGACAGCTCTTCACTTTATCTATTATGATAAGATTCCTTACAATGTCACTGTCTTCAAGAGTAAAGATGTCTTCCTTGATAACAGATCCGCCCAATACCTCCAAGGCATGCCCGGAAGATGATAACTCTTCACTTCCCTTATCAGATTTATATGAAACAAATTGTCCTCCCACCTTTACAAATGGAAGACACAGTTCACTGAGTACAGGAAGATTAGCAACAGCACGTGATACACACAGATCATACTGTTCTCTCATGTCAGCCATATGACCTGCCTCTTCAGCTCTTCCATGACAGGTATGGATACCCGTAAGACCCAGTTCAGATATAACACCGTCCAGAAATGTTAACCTCTTCTGAAGAGAATCAAATAATGTAATATTGATCGAAGGGAATATTATCTTAAGTACCATTCCGGGAAATCCCGCACCGGTACCCACATCAATGACCGATATTTCCCGTGACATATCTATATCCCTTATGATTGAAACAGAATCTATATAATGCTTTATAAGTACATCTGAAAATTCCGTGATGGCAGTAAGATTAAGAGACTTGTTGGTCTCTGTCATCATCTCATAATATTTATCAAGCTGATATATCTGCTCATCAGATACAGATACACCATAACCATCAAGATATGCAATTAACCTGGAATAATCATTCATATAGTAAGATTAGCCTTATGTAATAATCTCTTTTCAAAAATATGACACGCGTGTCATATTTTGATGATCTGTTTTCATCCGTTACGTTCAGAGGATCTGTTTATCTTTTCAAGATATACCAGCAATACCGATATATCCGCAGGAGATACACCGGATATCCTTGATGCCTGACCGACAGATACAGGTCTGAATTCCTTAAGCTTCTGACGTGCTTCTATTCTAAGTGAAGGAACATCATCATAGCCTATGTTTTCAGGTATGAGCTTAACCTCAAGCCTCTCCTGTTCCCTGACCTGCTTTTCCTGTCTCTTAATATATCCTTCGTATCTAATCTCAATCTGAACCTGCTCCGTAACATCTGCAGGAAGCGGCTTTCTGTCCGGATCAAGGGGAGCAATTTTTTCGTAGTCCAGCTCAGGTCTGCACAGGAGCTGGGCTAAGGAAGTAGCCGTACCAAGGGGAGATGAACCAAGAGACTCAAGATATCTGCATACATCCGAAGATGCTCCCAGCATTACTCCTTTCAGTCTTTCAGTCTCTTCCTCTATCTGCTTCTGCTTTGTGAGCACTCCCTCATATACATCATCTGAAATAAGCCCCACTCTGTGACCGTATTTACGAAGTCTTAAGTCCGCGTTGTCCTGACGTAGCAAAAGTCTGTACTCTGCTCTTGAAGTCATCATACGGTAGGGCTCTCTGTTATCCTTGGTGACAAGATCATCGATGAGTACTCCGATGTAGCTTTCACTTCTCTTAAGAACAAGGAATTCTTTTCCAAGGATTTCCATTGCGGCATTTACGCCGGCAACAAACCCCTGCGCAGCAGCTTCTTCATAACCGCTGCTTCCGTTAAACTGACCGCCTGCAAAAAGTCCCTTTATCTTCTTGAACTCAAGATGAGGATACAGGCATTTTGCATTGATGCAGTCGTATTCTATGGCATATGCATTTCTTACGATCTTACAGTTCTCAAGCCCGGGTACGGTTCGGTACATTGCAAGCTGTACATCCTCCGGAAGTGATGAACTCATTCCGTCAACATATACTTCATCGGTGTACAGACCTTCAGGCTCGATGAACACCTGATGTGATTCCTTGTCTGCAAACTTTACGACCTTATCCTCTATCGAAGGACAATACCTGGGACCTGTGCCCTCGATTATCCCTGCATATATGGGAGATCTGTCAAGGTTTGCCCTGATTATGTCATGTGTATTCTTATTGGTATGCGTAAGCCAGCAGGATACCTGGTCTTTCTGAATGGTCTCTGGATCTGTTGAAAAAGAAAACGGCACTATCCTTTCATCGCCCTTCTGCTCTTCCATCTTTGAATAATCGATGGTCTTTCCATCCATTCTTGCAGGTGTTCCCGTCTTAAATCTTCTGAGCTCCACACCGGCATTTCTGAGAGATTCCGACAGATGGGTTGCAGCCTGTAATCCGTTTGGTCCGGTATAAGTGATGGATTCACCCGTCAGACATCTTGAATTAAGATATACTCCGGTGCAGAGAACTACAGCCTTTGCATGATATACGGTACCTGTCTGGGTTCTGACACCTCTGACTGTTTTTTCATATGTACCTTCCCTGCTGTCAACCGGAATTTCTTCCCACAGAAGCTCGCATACTTCAGCCTGTTTAATGGTAAGATGCTCCTGGGATTCCAGAACCTTTCTCATGGAACCTGAATAATCCCTCTTATCAGCCTGAGCCCTGAGTGAATGCACTGCAGGTCCCTTTGATGTATTGAGCATCTTGCTCTGAATAAAGGTCTTATCTATATTCTTACCCATCTCTCCGCCGAGAGCATCCAGCTCCCTTACGAGATGACCCTTGGAAGATCCGCCTATATTGGGATTGCAGGGCATAAGTGCGATACTGTCCACACTTACGGTAAACACTACTGTTTCAAGTCCGAGCCTGCTGCATGCAAGTGCTGCTTCGCATCCGGCATGTCCCGCACCGACTATGGCTACATCAATATTAAATTCAGCGCCTCTGCATTTAAGATCCATTTATTTACCCATACAGAATTTCGAGAAGATCTCATCAGCAAGATCGTCCCCTATTTCTTCACCTATTATAAGCCCGAGACTCTTATATGCATCCATCAGATCAACCGTGTATATATCAGTCTCCATGCCGTCCGAAACCGCATTAAGAACGTTGTTCAATGATACTTCTGCAGCACAGAGAAGCTCTTTGTGACGCAGACCTGTTATCACTATATCCGATGAGGATGATACCATTCCGCTGTAAAAAAGTCTCTTTATCTCACGTTTAAGTTCGTCCTGACCATGTCCGTCAGCGGCGCACATTATGATGCACGGATACCTGTCAGAGAACTCTTCAAAGGTCATATTCCTTATGCTCTCACCTGCAGAGTATCTGAAATGCTCATATATGTCAGATGGCTTTATCTTAAGTGTCTTATCTGCTTTGTTCAGTATGATGATGGTCTTCTTTTCATATACTGATGAGAAGATCTCCATATCATCAGTTTCAAGATATTCCGAAGCATCTATCATAAACAGAACAAGATCCGCTCCCGATGCGGCATTCAGGGCTTTTCTGGTACCGATGCTCTCTATGGGATCATCAGTATTTCTTATACCCGCAGTGTCCGTAAGTCTTAAGAGTATATCATCAAGCATTACATACTCTTCTATCGTATCCCTTGTGGTACCGGGTATATCGGATACGATGGCTCTGTCCTGTCCTGTTAACAGGTTTAAGAGTGAGGATTTACCTGAATTGGGACGTCCTGCAATGCAGGTGTTTATACCCTCTCTTACAAATCTTCCGCTTGCGTATGATCCAATGAGCTTTTCTGTCTCAGCTTTTAATCCGTTAACAACATCAGTGATGTGATCTTCATAACCTGTCAGATCAAAGTGTTCAGGATCGTCTATGGCCGATTCTATATATGCCGTCTCATAAAGGATACGTGCTCTCATATCCCTGATCACAGCCGACACCCTTCCGGACATCTGATCCCTGCTGCTTCTGAGTGCGGATTCAGACCTCGAAGAGATCATATCCATAACACCTTCAGCCTGGGCAAGATCCATTTTTCCGTTTAAGAAAGCTCTCCTTGTAAACTCTCCGGGAGCAGCCATTACCGCACCCATCTGTATCACAAGGGCAAGAACTTTTTTAAGCAGAAAAACACCGCCATGACACTGCAGTTCAACGGTATCTTCTCCGGTATATGAATGAGGTGCCCTGTAGAGAAGCACAATACATTCGTCGATGGTCTCTTCACCGCTTTTTACATAACAGTGTCTGAAATTACCGGCCTCCATGGAACTGAGGACTTTATTATCCTTACTGTCATAGAGAATTTCCGAGCATATGGAAACAGCATCAGGTCCGCTGACTCTGATGATACCTATGCCCGACTCGGAAAGGGCTGTTGAGATTGCTGCGATTGTGGTTGATGATACTTCACTCATAATTTATAAAAATGGGCCACAGCTACAGCCATGGCCCAACCGGCAGTCAGAAACTGCTTCTTTACAGTCAATTGATCCGATATACGGCCGTAGCCGTATTATCAATATCTCCTGCCTCTGCGGCCGGAACGACCGTAATCTCCGGTAGGTCTTACACCTTCCTTGAGAGCTACAACGATGTGACGGTTAGTTCCCTCACCCTCACTATAGGTATATACGTAATCATTGTCCTGAAGTGCGGAGTGGATTATCCTTCTCTCATAAGGATTCATTGATTCCAGCTCATAAGGACGTCCTGTTCTCTTAACCTTTGCAGATACGTTCTTGGCAAGATTCTCAAGGGTTGCTCTTCTTCTTTCCCTGTAATCCTCGGTATCAACCTTTACTCTTATATACTGCTCGCTGTCCTTGTTAACTACAAGGCTTACGAGATACTGAAGAGAATCGAGGGTTGCTCCTCTTTTTCCGATGAGGATTCCCATATCGTTGCCTGCAAGCTCTATATCAAGTGCATTCTCGGAAAGCTCGAATGAGGTCTTGATGGTTGCTTCCATGTTCATGGCCTTGAACACATCCTCAAGGAACTTCTTTGCGGAAGCTTCGTATTTGGCGGGATCTGAAACGGGAATGATCTTCTCTTCCTTTATCGCAGGAGCTTCCTCTGACTTTACAGCCTCAGCCTTTACGACTTCATTAACTTTTGCCTTTACAGCTTCCTTAACTTCCTCAGCTGCTGCAGGAGCGGGAGCTGCCTCTTTAACAGCTTCCTCTGACTTGATCCTTGCCTTTATTACCGCATTCTTGGCACCAAGTCCGAGAAAACCTGATGATCCCTCGTCTACAACAACATAATCAAGTCTGTCACTGGTAACACCGAGATCCTGGCATGCATCAGTGATCAGGTCATTAACTGTTTTTCCTGTATACTCTTTATAATCCATTATTTAAGACCTCACTTAGTGTTTCTTCTGTTGAATTCGGCAACCATATTTGCCTTTGCTGCCATTGAGCCCGGAGCATAATCCGAAGGCTTTGAAAGTTCTTCCTTACTGTCAGTCGAAGCATCCTTATTCACATAGGAAGCTTTGGTCTGTATACTGCGGGTATTTACATTCGCGTAGTTCTGCATCTGAGCCTGCAGAGCCTGTGCCTTTTCAAGCTTCTTGGCGCTCTTTTCCTTATTCTGCTCGATAAGCGCATCGAAATCGATCTTGTCGATCTTCTTGTTCATAAAGATCTGAAGCACTACACGGACTACTGCATTGGCGATCCAGTAAAGTCCCATACCTGCGGGAAGTGTGAAGCAGAACCAGATCGATACCAGAGGCATCATTGTGTTCATGGTCTTCATCTGCTGCGCCATGGCATCTGCCTGTGAATTATCACCTGTAGGCTGAGCCTGGTTGGGAGCAAGCTTTATCGAAAGCCACTGTGTAAATCCTGATACAAGAGGAATGAGCACTGCAAGGATCATGATAAGGTATGCATGATTTGCAAAGCTTTCCTTCATTATATACCAGGGGGTATTTCTGATATTAAGACCAAGGAAATTGTTATAGGTATCGATGAGTCCCTTTTCAATGATATTACCGTTTGCATCAAGAGTGCTGAGTATACGGCTTCCCTGGAATGTAAGATCTGAAAGACCATAATGCTCACTGATCGTGGTCATATCCGCAGATGATACTCTGTTAAGAACATCGATGATACCATTCTCAAGATTTCCCTCTTTGGCGAGGTTCTTGGAATACATTGCTATAGCGGAACTGACACTCTCAAGTTCACCCGTATTCTCGGTAATGAATGCACCGTTATCGGTACTTACTATTCTTTCTGCAAGAATTCTGAAGGTATTACCGATCCTTGTAACATATGCAGGTATCTGATAGATAACTCTGTACAGAGCAAAGAGGATAGGCATCTGAATAAGCAGATACGCACAGCTGCCTGTTGGAGATGTGCCGTATTTTGCATATACAGCCTGAGTCTCGGCATTCATCTTCATCATTGAATCCTGATCCTTCTTGCCATCGTACTTCTTCTGGATGGCCTTGATCTCGGGATTCATCTTCATTGAAAGCTTGGAGAACTTCTGCTGCTTATAGGTCAGAGGAATCATGCATACATTTACTATAATGGTAAAGAATATGATGGACAGACCTATGTTAGGTATACCTACCTGATTGAGAACATAGAATATTCCCTCCATGATCTTTCCAAGTATCCATACGATATACTTGAAAATGGGAGTGGAATTAGGGGTTAATAGTGTGAAATACATTAAATTCTCCCTGAATATCTCTTCCTCATCATCGGAACAGGGTCCACTCCTCCATGTGAAAACGGATTACAGCGCAGGATCCTCCAAACAGCAAGAATAAGCCCTATAAAGGCTCCGTTCTTTTCTATGGCTTCCTTGCCGTACGCCGAACACGTCGGGTAATATGGACACTTCGTCCTCTTAAGAGGAGAAAGATATTTTTGATATAAAGTAATAAGCCAGATTAAAAATCTCTTCATAATATATATGATCAATTACCTGTTTTTGACAGGATGTGATGGGAAGCTGCCAGATCCATCAGAGATTTTTTTGCGTCATCAAAAGTCATTTCAGCAGCACTTTTCTTTGCGACAAATACTATGTCCAAACCACTATTGAACATATCCTCGGACGTGCGGAAAGCTTCTTTCATAAGCCTTTTCACACGGTGCCTTACGACACTGTTTCCGACTTTTTTGCTTACGCTTACGCCTACTCTGTTTATGGATTCACCGTTTTTTCTGACATACATCACTATGTATTTATCTGCGAAGGAAACATGTGCACGGTATACTTCCGAAAACTGGGCGTTCTTTCTTAATCTTTCCATATTAAATATGCAGAAAAACAAAGGTCACATCAAATGTGACCTTTACTTTTAAGCCGATAATTTCTTTCTGCCCTTTGCTCTTCTGCTCTGAAGAACCTTACGTCCACCGGCTGAAGACATTCTTGCTCTGAAACCGTGA
>JAEEGJ010026705.1_pt1 | contig 11670 bp, 9 predicted proteins | sample 8958761 | NCBI WGS metagenome assembly JAEEGJ01 (sample SAMN16246546, study PRJNA631951) | gut metagenome | biome: gut microbiome; feature: rumen; material: RS-attached | host: Bos | place: Iran: Karaj | collected 2018-10
TTCTGTTCCATTGTCGTCGAATTTGTTGGCAAAGGTATGAAAACTTTTTAAGATTTATTGCCAAAGAAACTCCAATATCGTTTCTTTATGGTTCACTACCGCATCCTTGAATCCATTTATACACATCATCAGTTTACCATTTTTTGAAACCACAGGAATACTATAGTCTTCAAAAATAAGCGGGTGCTCATCCTGCCCAATTTCAAAAAATAGTCTATCCTTAGCGAGCCTTGAAACAAAAATAAACTCTTCCGGATTGCATCCATGAGTCAGATGCTGAAACCATGAAATATACGAGTTTATATATGAGGGAAATTTATCGATAATCACTACCTTAAAATCATCCCCATGTGCGGCCATACCCAATCCCATAATCTCATTCAGATACAAGTCCCCAAATGAATACCCAATAATCATCAATCGATTGTTCTCAATCACCTTTCTCGCCAAATCCGACAGATAGACGTTATTGGGAGCGAACGTCATCTTTTCTGTCTTCCTTAAACCAGACACGATTTCAGGTTGTAAATACTCTTCCTTCGCCTGATTAGATGGGGGGAACTGCCCACCACCCCTATTTTTACACGCGGTTTTATAATCTCTGTTCTTTACCATGTCCCGCATACTATAATCAAACGGATATTCCCTTGCTTCGCTGAACAATATCTGACCATGCAAATGTGCTATAGTTGAAACACCTCTTGAGTTTTCATAATATCGTCTCGCTGAAAAGCGACTATAATCCTCTCCATCTTTGATTGGAGGAAATCCATCCTCATATTCACCAAGGCTATTCTCTATCGTATTGTCATAATTCAGATTGAAGATATTCGATCTCCCAGACAAGGATTTCCAGAAATCTCGATACCATTGTTCCGCTGACTTATCCTCACAAAAAGAAGCATCGTATTGATTCACGATGTCCATTACTGTCTTTTGCAGCCCATATGCAGCCCTGATATAATCATACGTATGAATATCTTTCAAGAACTTGACTGGTTGAATCAAGGTTCCGAACTCTGGAAATGGAATCCAGGACACATATTCCTTATGCCAGCCGCCGCTATAAGCAATGCACATTTCGATGACATGCAACAAGTTCTCAAAATTTAATTGTGGCGGAACATAGCGATTTATCTCTGGACGGCCTACTTGATTCAGTTTCCCAACAATAAAATCATTAATTTCACGCAGAAGCGGTCTTTCACCTCCATCCACTTTCTGGATGTTCAGTTTAAGCACCTCATCTGTAATATTCTTCACAGATGGAAATATACCCTTATGGTCAAAGTCCAGAACAGCACCTGCACCAACTATTATAGTTACTCCATTGCCCATTACCTTATCTTTTCCTACACATAATGTTTTTTCGCCTGTATTATTCACACAACGCTAGCAACCGCTCAAAAGATTCCATTCTCTCTGCCTTCAAAAATCCGCCATTATACAGTTTCTTATTATGATGGATGAAGTGAAACATCAACTTCTCTTAGGATAGTACTTAGAAGGCTTTCTATGCTCTTTCTCCATGAAGTTTATCACCTCATCAAACCTAATTTGCCACCTTTGATCTTGCGTCATAATCCTTGCATCATTTTTTCATACTCTTTTTTTCTCTTCTGAAATGATGATTCAAACATAATGAGGTCAGCCCTACCTGTAGTAGTATACATCAGATAATGAGGAACAGCCTTCGAGAAATCATATTTCAACCCTTCCACCTGCTCACCAGCCTTGAGTTTTCTGTACAGCTCAGCCCTCTTCTCGAAATACATCGATAAAGTGTTTACCTTACCTGTCTGCATCGGATCCATTGGTTCTGGATTCTCCTTTTGGGCATTTTCCACAAGTGGTGTCATGATAAACGACGTCCTTAGCATATGTGAAATAAAGGCTAGCCAGTTTCGATGTATATCATGATGAGCAGCTTGGTTCAGTTGATTAAGAATACGTATATACAGCGTAGATGATTCCACAACATCCAATGGCAAATATGAAGATGTCACGGCAGATGCGCCCACTTCCAGAAGTGCATTGGCAACAGTATTAACATCATTATAGCATGGGGCTGTATTGCATGCGGAGATAAACACTAATCTGGCGGATATTCCTCGTGTCGAAATATCTTTAGGATATACCTTTTCGTCGCCCATGTAAATATAACTCTGATGATTTGATAGGTCAGTTCCGCCATGACTATCAATAATCAAAAAGTCCGGCTTATGCTGCTTAACAGCCTTTTCAAACTCATCTAGGCTTTGACAAACAACAGTCTTTGCCCCTAATGCCTGAGCGCAGACATCCGCTTTGTCTTGCCATTCCCTAAACGCCTCTTCCCTACAACCATATACCACAAGAGTTTTAGTCAAAATATCTCCTGGTATCTTATAAAAACTTGAAAACCTTGCTATGCCGTAGTGAGTCAACATTCCAGAAGATGGAGTTTCGGGCATACGGCAAACATCATGCGTAAAGCCAAGTGGTATTCCATTCACTTCCATCCACTCTATCGGGAGGTCTGTCATGGCTACTATCTGTGCAGGCATATTTTCCAGCATCTTTGCCGTTTTGGGTGCCAAGAGTTTTTGCGCCATCGTCTCTCCAACTTTGTGGATGGCTTTATCGTAAGCCATACGGTCTTTAGAATAGGCCAACTGCACATTGTTCTTTACACTTACGAATGACAATTCTGTATTGAGGCTTTTACAGACCAGAGGTAACCGTAAATAAGGGGAAAAACGGAATGAGCAATGCAGATTGGCCACAATGTCTAAAAAGTCCAGCCTACTAGCGTGGAAGAGTCTGATAAAGGTGTTTGTCTTTCGAAAATCATTCCCTACATTTTCTGCATTGACATCATAGCAGTAGTTGGGTGTCTGTTCCATTTCTACCACTTTGTCTATTAACTGAAGTGGTTTCTCGCTTTTGGCCATCATTTTGAACAAATCCCTAACATCCTTCGTAGTGTATGGTGCTGCAATTACAATTGGGGGATAGTTCTGATCCGGGAACCCTGTAGTTTTGCCAGAAGCAGTCCTGAAAGCATCTTGACATAATCCATAAAGTTGGCTTAATATGTCAATGGATTTTTCCTGTCTTGTCCACCCATACATGTCTGCCAGAACCTCTTGCGTCTTTTCTTTCAGGATTTCTATTTCCTTATGGTTATTGAGATAAGAACCTATACCCCAGTTGCCCAACGCAGATGTCAAAGTAAAGAAAGTGATATTAGCAGGCTTAAAATATGGAAAAACAACGCTACCACCACAAAGTGGCACGCAAAGCGGGGCTTCAATATCTTTCATTAGCGGTTGTGAATACTCAAATAAGAAATCCCAAAATTGCTCAGCTGTTGTCACAACCGACGGCATGATAAACTTCTCCTTCTTTTCTTCGTCTATCCAGAAAAGACAATTCTTATTACACACCCTCGACAGGCTGATGTTCATCTCAATCAATTCGTCATCGTTATTGGTGCAGATTAGGAACACATTCAACCCATTAGAAAGCACCATGCTCAATGATGGTTCTTCTATAGAGTCATTAAATATGAAATCTACTTCTAATCCGCTTTTTGTACCAGATAACATCACCCTCTGCAAATAGTCACAACCTTGCAGATAATGATACACGTTATGAGGCAGGCTCGTCAAATATTGAAGTAAGCGATGCCTCATACATAAGGGCGGAAGTGTAGCTATGGGATTAGGATACGTTCTCCTACCCAGCATCACAAAATAGTGAATAATGCCGTATGTCGGATCTATCAATCCCATATCTTTATGTCTATTACCGACTTCGGGTTAACGATATGATTGTTCAAACTCACTCGATTCATACTATGCCTTAATTCGTTTTAACAATCTCATAAAATTTAGTTGAACATCAGTGCTTTCCATCTTCAAATAATGTAGAACATTCTGAATATCTGTCCTTTCATTATACGGAGCATCTGTTTCTGTGAGTATTCGGTCACGTGGTATCCTCTCAATAATTGCTTTCCCTTTCTTCGATATACACATGGCCTCATTGACGGAAAAATAGAAGCCCATGTCCAATATGGGTGTGATTAAATCAATAGGACCGCTATACCAATGGAAAATGACATTTTCAATTTCATATTCGCGTAGTAAATCCACCATTTCCCTCTCTGCCTTACGTGAGTGTACACTGACTATTTTCTTCTTGCCTTTTAACTTTTCCAGTAACTTTCTCAATATGAAAACTTGATCATTCTTTGTCGTAATTCCCTCTTTTGAAAAATCCAGCCCTATTTCTCCTATATAGGATGTTTGGTCAAGAAGGCAATTAAACAATGGCAACTCATTTTTATTTTCTGATGCCAACAATGGGTGCAATCCCAAAGCAAGCCTTACATGCTTGAACGATCTCAAATGTGGTTGCCCCATCCGAAAGTGACTTGGTAAATTTGTCATCCCAATAACTATATCCCCAGCTTTTTCCTTAGCAGAGATGTATGCCTCGGGATGGGGCATCATATCAAAATGACAATGCGTATCAATAATCATAAGTTCCAATCCAAATATCTAAGGATAGTGGCATTGTTATCTTCTCGTATCATCGCTCCCAGCTCTGCACGCGTTCTTACCACCAAATCTACATATTCATCCAAATCATCAAATCCAGCCATCCCTGCTATTCGCAGTTCTTTCTTAATTTCTTCACGCGTCAAGTCCTTTTTAAGAAATTCCAGCATGGCAAAGAAATCATTGGGTAATGAATTCGCAATGTTGTGAGACTTTAAATTATATAGGGTTATAAGCCTATTTCCATATGTAGTTGGATCATCTTCTCCAATCATAGCTGCCCTTCTGTACATGCACGGCATGCAGTGTCCACAGTGTGTCGCCTCTCTATTGTCGTTAAAGAACTGTTTTTTGCTTTTCTTCCCACATGAATTGGATTCGGCTACTACCTGGAGCAAATAATCTTTATCCGAACATTCCTGTACCATTTCACCTTTAGTCATTTTCACATAAGGATTTTCTATTCTTGAAGAGAATCCTAATGTTGCAATGATATCACTCAGTTGTTTCAAAAACACTGGGTGCGTGGTTCGTGTGCTACACGAGCTTCGTCTTGATGCGGACAAAGGATAGTTAAGAGAAACTGAACCATTCTCTGGCACTATAACATCACAATTTGAGTATGATGCAACAATTAGTGCAATTGAAATAAACATCAAGGAACGTGACCTGCAGGAATTTTCTAATGACAAGCCAGGATCCACCTTGACTGCAGGAATGGAGCAGAAACGATTAGCGAACTTCAAGGCGAAAAGTTTCTTTAAATTATCCTGTTCAGGCCGTGCTGACATATTGCTATCATAATGTGAAGCAAGAAACAATTTGGCATCAGGATTGTCGGTCAAATAGTCTATTGCACCAATCAATGAATCCATTCCTCCAGAGAAAAGATTCACTTGAGTAATTCCATCATAGTAATTCGTATTTTTGTATCTGCCATATCGAACGTTTGTAGGTCCTACGAAATGACACCCCCAATAATCTCCAGTCAAGAAGGAAAGCATCGCATTAATCTGCCCCTCCAAAGGTTGAAAAGTTTGGAATTCCGGAATAAGAATATCTACATCAAACTCTCTCGACCATCCATCAATAGAATGAATATGCCTCTCCACACATCTATCAATAGCATACACAATTGCCGATAGATATAAGAGACTGAATGCCACTGAGGGCGATTTGCCCCAGAAGTAAGTTATCGGAGTCATCTGCACTTCTGCCGACGTACTCATCCCGTTCCCCTTTACATCTTCGCTTCTAATGGGAATTGTTAGCCGAGTATCCCGCTTGCTGTTACGTTTTGTATTGTAAGCACCTACTTTAATCTTCATTGCCTTGCAAAATAAATAGTATACGATCAAATTCTGCTTGTATAAACGCTTTCCCTTCAGGTTTGCTCCAATCCACTGTTCGCACATCGCGTCCAGTTCTCCCAACTCTAATGTCATCAAGTATCTGCTCCTTCACTTCATTCATAGCATTCTTCATGGCGACAGATCCTTTTTCATATTCCAATTTCTCCTCGAAATCCTGTGAAAGGTGTACATATATATACATACCAAAGAATAGGTCTATTATATCCTTGATTTCCTCCCCTTTTAAGATTGCGTCAAACTTATCTTCAATCTCATCCACATTGTCTCCCACCAATTCATCCAGACGATCCATTACACTCTCTATGGCCTCATTTGCAGCAGTACTATCTAGTCCAGCTACTCCCGACTCTATATACTGTCTTAGAAAATCAATTATATCTTGGCAACTTTTTCCTTCTAATGAATTGATTCCTCTTTGTTGAAGCCATGTTGCAAGTCCATTACTAACAATCTCCCGAATCGCGGAAATAAAATTGTTTATGACAACTATACCGCCATGCCCTAATGCACGCGAGCCACCACTACTTACCTTATGTCTACCACCAGAAGCTTTTACAAGGTTTCTGACGGAAGTATGATAGTTCCTCGTTATGCGTTTACCCAGTTGGTTCTGCCTTTTCTCGACCTGAGTTGGAGTTTTGTCTTCTGGAGGATTTTGTTCAAGATCATCAGATTCTTCAACATCCCCTACCAGCCCTGTCAAAGCAGCAGATGCTTTGCCCCAGTTAGGCTCACCCTTCACGGTTGGTGTATGTCTGTGTGATGTACCCATAGTTTTCTATTTATGTTGCTAATTTCCATTAATCGAGCGCATCAGTCGTTTATTCTTCTCTAACAGCTCCATTAGTTTCTTGTCGTTATTGTACTTCTCTAGAATGGCTTTAAATTTGTTACCCAAAGAATATGGAATTTTCGAAGTGTCTATCCTTCCAAGAGCACTTAACATTCGTATATAAGCACGTTCTACCTCGTGCATGATACAGAAGTAATACACGCTGTAACCCTCTTTATCTGTTGGCTCTGTGAGAATCTTAGAATCAATCAGGTCATACAACTCCTCCAAATCATTCGAGGACAATTCAGCAATCTCGTTTTTACAGACGTTCTCCCTAATGGTATCAGTTGAAGCATTGTAAGCATGGTTGAAAACACCCCTTATGCGCGTTGAAACGAGGGAAAGCCCGCTCATCTGCTCCACAATAATATCACGGGACACCCAAAATAACTCCTTCATGTCAACCTCACTGAATTTTGGAGTTTCAGAAACAAGCTTCATCAAATCTGGGCTATTCCAGTCTTGATGTTCACCTAAATCTTTGCTTTTCCCGTCAGCATAGTCTTCTATCACCCGTAACTCAGACGGCGTACTAGGATAACTCATGACCCATGAATTCAGTTGTTTGAACTGGTCCTCATGTTTCTGTTCTATCAGCATTAGTTTCAACAGTGCAAACTTAGATTTCATGTCCGTTATACCAGATTGTTCCAATAAACTCGAACGCATCTCGTATGCATTCAGAAATCGTTTAATCAATCGTGGATTCCATTTCAATGAATTACCGATAATTGAAGAGAATCGAGTGACAAAACCAAGTGTTTCCCCAAGCCCGGTGGGTATCTCTCTTTTCAGCAACTTTTGTATATTCGTCCATCCATAACGATCAAATTTATTTTCCCTCGTGAATGTAGCGAAGTCCTCTCTCACCTTCTTGAAAAGAGTATTATCCAAAATTGACTGGCAGAAAAGCAAAGTAACGTACGTCTCTACTTCTTTCGGGCTAAGAGTGGGTATTTTGTAGGGGAGCTGAATAAACTTCTCCATATAAGAATTACCCAATTGAGGGCGTTCCTCCAATGCAGCATCTATAATGTCTCTATATTCACTTTTAATAGCGTTGGTAACAATGTAACTATCTGCAGCTATTACAAAAGCTGTCTTTGGCACATTAAGGAATAGTTTGATAGCTTCTAAGTTTTCAATGATGTGGCGAGGCAGACAACGGTCAAGGTCATCTATCAAGACTACTATCTTGCCCAACTTGCTTTTGTCTATCAAATCTTCAAAATCATTTCTAAACTCACGTACTACCTCATATTTTTTCTCTTCATCTTCCGCATTAAGAGTATCCTTAAGGAATTGTTCTGCTTTATTTCCTGTGAGTAGTTCACCTAAGTCTTCTTGATGATCTTTAAAAGCACTCAAAAGCATGGGGATGATCAATGATGCTCCACCCGTTGTTGCAGCTGTTGCCACTGGAATAACAGTCTTGACTGAGAATTTCAGCACACGCATCCAGCTGATGGACTTCTTAAGTTTAGCGAAGGCTTTTTTCAAGGCCTCGTATGTTTCAGTAGCTTTATCACCAACCTTTGCAAAGAAACGCTCATCTTTCTCCAAAGCATCAACAATGCCCTGAATCAGTGCCATCTTGGCATCGTCGAAACTCTCAAACGACCAACCGTCAAAATAAACCACGACGGTATCATTATCATTCTTGAGTTCTTCTTCAAGAATTTTGAGAATACTTGTTTTTCCAGAACCCCAATCACCGTATAACCCAACAGTGATTGGAAGGTTCTTATCATTTGTCACTACGCTTTTCAATAATGATGCGTGAACAGTATACCCTAACAAATCTTCTGTTGTTTCTTTATCTGACCACATATCAAATTACTCTTTTCGATTATTCTCTTATTCTAACAACCTCTCTGGATGCTCCAGTTCCCCCACTAATTTATCAACCATCGTGCAAGGCTTATGCATCGCATAGTTGGTGCCAGTATGTAATGCTCGAAGCCGTTTTGCAAAGCGCTTGGCTAAGTCCTCACGACCATACTGCTGAAGTAAGCTGTATATATCGGGATTTCCTTTCTGATACTTGAAGCTATCATCCCCCATCTTCTTACGAAAGGCATCTTGCAATTTGTCAATGTAGGCCTCGCGGCTAATGCCTGTATCAAGGTATTCAAAGTGCAGGTAGTACCATAGTTCAAAGGCTTCGTTCGTCCATGCACTGTGGAAGCCCAACTTATGGGCTTTTTTGATGGCTTCGTTGAAGTCTTCAAAGTCATCCTTATCAAAAACGACCCACACGCGGTCAAAAGTCATGGCATTCTTCCGCTCCAGTTCCACTTTGATTTCCTGCGTTCTATCCACCAGAGCAACTGTTGCCCGGCCTTCGCCCTCAATCGTCACCTCGCGAACGGCTGAGATGCAATTATTGATAAGAGCCTCGAAGTAGTGCGGCTCTGTCTTCGTACCTTCACAGACTATGAGAAAACGCACTAGTTTTTCGCGAATGTTCTCCTTGCGTTTCTTGGCAGCCTTGGCTTCTTTGCGTTCCCGCCTCAGCTTTGCGATTTCTTCTTTTCTTGAATATCCCATAGCATCACTTTATTTTCCAATGAAAGGTATGGCACCATAGCGGCCCCGGATATAGTCACGCTTGATATCACGGTCATTACGAACCTTCTTCCCGTCTTCATCCTTGAACTCCACAAGCGAGTAGATGTCGGTAGACTCCACTTTGTCCTTCTCTGCAAACCAAATTTGGTCACGACGAACAATCTCCAAATCGAGTAGATTTGTGTCATGTGTAGCAAAGATAAGCTGTGCTCCATGCCTGTTTTTCTCTGGATCCATAAACAGGAGTACAATGTTTCGCGTCAGTAGTGGGTGCAGTTTTGCATCCAGTTCATCCACAATCAGCGTCTTGCCCTCGTTCAAAGTATCAAAAATAGGCCCAGAAATCTCTATCACTTTCTTTGTTCCCTCTGACTCCATCTGGTTCTTGTGAAAATTACGCTCACCTATCACAAGTCCATTCTCATCATAGACATTATGAGTAGTTATCGGTTCGACGAAACTACCCGTGGCTATGTCTTTTTCCAATTGTGACCTTATCGTCTTGTGGGCACTTTCCAAGGCTTCTTTGGGAATATCAACCTTCTTGACCGAAAAACGGGTAAAGCCCAGTTGCAAGGTCTTGAAGAACTCCTGAGCCTGGTCAGCACCATTCAGATGTTCCAAAAACATTCTAAGTGTAAATGCCTCGTAGCCCTCGCTGTCGATTCCCGAAAGTACATTACATTCTCCAAACCAACCTAATATGGAATTGGACTTCTCGCCCTTCAGCTGAGCTACAAGCGACAGGAAGAGGCGATTTGAGTTTGTCAAGTCTTCCTTTCCCTGACCCTCTATAAATCTTTTAGGAGATACCTCTATAATATCTCGTGAACGCACGAAGAGCTCGTACTCTTTCTCTCCAAACCGTTTCTCGTATAGCCACTCTGAGATAATGTCAGTTTTGTTGTATTCGAAGCCATAGCGATAAAGCACCTCTGCATTAATGAATTGTATCTCAAACAATGTTGGTTGGGAATCAGAGCTTTCATCCAATGCAAAAGGATCATAGGGTAGTGCATCACCTTCATTAAGCCTGACAGAACGCCTAACCATACTACGCATAGTAGATATGGCCTGAATCAAGTTACTCTTGCCCCCCGAGTTGGCACCATACAAGACTGCCAACGGAAGCAAACTATACTTACCTTCGCTGATTACAGACTCTTTATGCTCCTTTATGGAACTCGCCTCCATACTAAAGGTTCGTTCCTGTTTGAAAGAGCGATAATTCTTAACTGTGAAATTTACTAGCATATCTCATATATTTTTGTGCAAAGATACAATTAATTTTCGATATAGAATGCATAATATGAGAAAAAATCTCAAAAATTGAGCATGTTTAACAAAATTTCGGTTTTATAAGGTTTGAAAATGCGAAAATGACTCGTTATTTTAACTTGGTTGAGTTTTTTGTGGGGTATGCATCTTATTGGGATATGACATATAATTACAAAACAAATTTGAGTATTCAAGATAACATTCTTCCGTAGTTGCACATTCACACCTCTTTTGTGGTTTATAAATGTTAAAAACGTTAATTCTTCATCTTTTTCGCTTTACTCAGAATTTACGTCATCACTTTTCTACCGTTTAAAGTGCAAATTGTTGATATAAAGCATTTTGCAAATACAGTGCATGTAAGTACCTCACGGAAATCAACCTGCCCTCCAACTTGCGAACCATTGGCGACTATGCTTTCGACCATTGCACGGGAATCAGGTCCATTATTATTCCGACTTCAGTAACAAGCATTGGCAGCAGGGCATTCAATTCTTGCAACAACCTGGCATTGGTGGAATGCCAATGGACGGAGAACCCCTCCGCATTGGCTGCTGATGCCTTCCCCACCACTGTCTTTGAGAACGCCGTCCTCCTTGTACCGGAGGGAACAAGACAGCTTTATAACACGACCGACGGATGGAAGAACTTCCGAAGGGTAGTGGAGGAGCGAAACGCCAACATCACTTTCGCTGATGCCACTGTGAAGGCAATATGTGTAGACCATTGGGATACGAACCAGGACGGTGAACTGAGTTTCAAGGAGGCAGCCGTCGTGCTCAGTCTGGATGACGCCTTTACAGGCAACACCGCCATAAAGTCGTTCAGAGAACTCCAGTTCTTCACGGCACTGGCAAAAATTGATGACAATGCTTTCAATGGCTGCAAACTCCTGACCTCAGTCATTGTCCCTGACAATGTCAGAGAGATAGGAAAGAAAGCATTCTATGGCTGTTACAAACTGACGGATATCACTCTGCCGGAGGGCTTGGAAGTCATCAACGATTATGGAATCTCGGCATGCATCAATCTGACCGAAATAAATCTTCGTTCCACGCTTACAACA